>Ga0129306_1000015_pt1 | contig 307940 bp, 285 predicted proteins | sample P827metagenome_FD_94438 | JGI IMG/M metagenome (GOLD analysis project Ga0129306, IMG submission 94438) | Capybara group fecal microbial communities from Wisconsin, USA - P827 metagenome | ecosystem: Host-associated > Mammals > Digestive system > Large intestine > Fecal | place: USA: Wisconsin...
CCACCTGTTCCCATCTCGAACACAGTAGTTAAGCTCGTAAACGCCGAAAGTACTTGGCTGGAAGCGGCCTGGGAGGATAGGTAGTCGCTGATTAATGAAAATAAGAGGTCGTGTCGAAAGACACGGCCTCTTATTTTTGTTAATCTAATGAGTAACAATCTGTCTGGCCGCTTCCAAGAAGCGAGTGAAGCGAAGCGTAGCATGATAGATCGTAATAAAATAATACAAAAAATACAAAAAGAAGGATGTATCTATTACTTACTATAGTTATAGATACATCCTTCTTTTTATGCTAGTATATATTAAATAAATAATTAATTATTAGAACTATGGTGTAATGTAATTTATAGAAATTGGATAAATAGTGGTGAATTATTTAGGTAATTCACTTTCTTTTGTTTCCACAAAGTCCATAATGGCTTTTTCAAAATCAATTCCCATGCGATCTGCAAGAGCTGCTAACCACCAAACACATTCACCTAATTTGTGAGGTAATAAAGTCTTAAGATCATCTTCTGTATTGGCTGTAGGCCATGTTTTTTCATGAGCCATAGCTAGGCGTCCTACAAGAGCTGCATCTGTTAAGAAACCGAGTGCATCTTCTTCAATAGTCCAGCGTTGGCCATTGAATTTATCTTCTAATTTATGATAGGATTCACGAATCGCTAAATTTCGTTCAATGACTTCTTGTAAAGTTATGTTTTGCTTTTCCATTAAGGCCTCCTTAGTTATAGATATGTAATAGAAATTAAAATTTTAATTATAGTATAGCATAATTATATGCAATATTCATTTTTAATTTTAGTATTAAGTATATATAAATTTCAATAAACAAAATGATAAAAATTATTAAAATTGTATTTATTAACTTTAGAGACAGTACAAAAATATATATACAATTATGTATTTAAGATTATGTACAGCTATATGTTTTAGACTACATATGACTATATATCTCTGTGTATGTATAACTGTATATGGATATTATAAAAGGCTACGAGAATCTATATATCTTAGATACAGATAATTATATATTTGGTGCACAGGTAATCATATACATGTGATTTGTGTGATGATTTGTGTGAATATGTTTTAATTAGGGTGTAATCATATATTCTTATAAAGTGTTCATCTAACTAGAAAAATAATTTTTGAGAATATATATCAATTTTAGAAGCGATTAAAAGATGGCGTGTATTCTATTTATTCTAATGTAATAGTATATCCTATTGACAATGTATGATTTAAAACGTACAATTACAGACAGCTTTATAAATACGTGCGTTTTAAATACCTGTTAAAAATGTAGGAATTAAATATTAGCTAAGCTATACGAATTAAATAAGCTAGGATTAGGGGAATCCTAGCTTATGTAGATATTTTTATAGTAGTAAATTAGCTTACTGAAATAAAGAAAGGATAAATATATAGGGTATTTCAAGCACGCCATAGTTGAGAAAGAAGCAAGGTAGATTAGCGCAGATGTGTGCTAATTAAAAAGAGAGAGTTAAAAGAGAATGAAGGTATGTCTATGAAACGAAGAGGTTGGTATTTACTTCTCTCCGTAGGTATAGTGGGGGCTATATTATGGAGCACAGAACAGGCATTTTCATCGTCTAGTGAAGAGACTACGATGACCTTGATTAATGTGTCCTATGATGCTACGCGAGAGTTTTATGAAGCCTATAATACTGATTTTGCAGCGTATTATAAGGCTCGTACAGGTAAAGAGATAATAATCCATCAATCGCACGGTGGCTCAGGCAATCAAGCTAGAGCCGTGGTAGAAGGCTTTGATGCAGATATTGTAACTTTAGCTTTGGCACAAGATGTGAATTTATTACAAAAGGTTCACCTATTAGATTCTAATTGGGAGTCTAGTTTACCAAATTATTCGGCCCCTTATACTTCAACCGTTGTATTTTTAGTGCGACAGGGGAATGCATTAAAAATTAGGGATTGGGATGATTTAGTTAAACCAAATGTCCGTATTATTGCACCTGATCCAAAGAGTAGTGGTGGGGCTTGTTGGATTTTTTTAGCTGCTTATGCTTATGGAGCAGGTTTGCCTGATGATACAGCTAAAGCTACTAATTTTGTGAAGCGATTATATGAAAATGTAGTAGTTATGGATGCTGGAGCTCGGGGGGCTACCACAACATTTGTAGAAAATAAACAAGGCGATGTATTGCTTGTTTGGGAAAATGAAGCTAAGCAGATTTTACAACACTATCCTGGTGAATATGAGCTAGTAACGCCATCAGTGTCTATAGTAGCCGAACCTAGTGTGGCAGTAGTCGCTAATATTGCTCGAAAACGAGGCACATATGAAGTAGCCGAGGATTACTTAACTCACTTATATGCGCCGGAGAGTCAGCGTTTAATAGCTCAATATGGATTTAGGCCCACAGATTCTACTGTTATGACAGAGGTAGCCAAGGAATATCCAACACCTCAGCGCATGGTAACAATTCGTGATTTTGGTGGTTGGGCCGCTGCTTATGAGCGTTTCTTTGAAGATGGTGCCCTATTCGATATGATTCGGGACGAATAGGAGGGCTTTATGAGACAAACTATGCAAACAAATAGTAGAGCGCCTCGTCTATTACCAGGTTTTAGACTGACCTTAGGTGTGACCTTAACCATTTTGTCTATCATTGTTATTTTGCCAGTAGGTACTATTTTAGGCTATGCGGTGCAAATTCCGCCCATGACATTGTGGCAAACCATTGCTAAACCTGTAGTTTGGCACGCTTTTGCTACGAGTATTATGACATCGTTGGTAGCAGCAACTATTAACTTAGTCTTTGGCACATTATTAGCTTGGATTTTAGTACGATATACATTCCCAGGGCGACGTTTCATTGATAGTCTTATTGAGTTACCTTTTGCACTACCTACAGCTGTAGCAGGGATTACCTTATCTAAGTTATATTCAGATACTGGCTTATTGGGTAGTACACTTATACAGTGGGGAATTTCTTTAGTGTATACGAAGATAGGTATTAGTATTGCACTAATTTTTGTAGGGATTCCTTTTGTAGTTCGCTCTGTTGAGCCTGTATTAGCTAAATTGGATGGTTCGTATGAAGAAGCGGCAGCTGTATTAGGGGCGAATAACTTCACAATATTCCGGCGTATTATTTTACCTGAAATTTTGCCCGCTGGGTTGGCTGGATTTGCCCTTGCGTTTGCTCGAGGGCTTGGGGAATACGGAAGTGTCATTTATATTTCAGGTAATAGCGCTAAAGCCCAGACACAAGTAGTATCTTATGTAATTATGCAGAAGTTGAACTATATTGATTATGAAGGTGCTACAGCGATGGCATTACTTTTATTAATATTGGCCTTTTTCATTTTGCTTAGCGTTAATTTATTGCAATTGCGTCAAGCGAAGCGGTTAGGAGGTCGATAGGATGAAAGAATTAAAGTGGGTGCAATATAGCTTAATTATAGTGGGGTTTCTTTTCGTTATTTTAATGTTAGTTTTTCCACTTATAACGGTAATTCTCAGTTCTTTGGCACAAGGCTGGACATTTTATGTAAAGGCTATTACAACGCCTTATGTAGTATCTGCACTAGGTCTCACTTTAGTAGCTGCTTTGGTAGCGGTATTAGTAAGTGGGATATTTGGTCTTTGTGCGGCTTATAGCATTGGTAAGTTTGATTTTAAAGGTAAGCAGTTGTTAATGACGTTAATTGATGTGCCCTTTTCTATTTCACCGGTCATTGCAGGTTTAGCCTTTATTATGGTGTTTGGCCGTATTGGATGGGGTTACAGTATTTTAGAGAGTCTTAATCAGTGGTTAGGTACGAACTGGCGTGTGGTCTTTGCTTTACCAGGTGTATTCTTAGCTACAATTTTTGTAACCTTACCCTTTGTTTTCCGTGAAGTGATAGGCGTTATGCATACAAGAGGACGTGAAGAGGAAGAAGCGGCTGTTTTAATGGGGGCATCGGGATTGACTGTTTTTTGGAAAATTACCTTTCCTCAGATTAAATGGGGTTTCCTCTATGGCGTATTACTGTGTGCCGCCAGAGCGTTAGGCGAATTTGGAGCCGTAGCAGCCTTATCGAAAGTACGTGGCAGTACCTTTACTTTGCCTTTGGAAATTGACGCTTTGTATTTATCTGGTTCTGCTACAGGCGTTACAGCTGCTTTTGCGGCATCCTCTGTATTGGTTATGTTAGCAATCGTCTTATTAATTTTACGGGCTTATGTAGAACAACGAGTGGGTCATAATGGCTAGGTATTGTAATAAATATGGTTAGGTATTGTAATGAAATGGATATAAAAATAATGTTAATATTATTTTTATTATTAAGAACTATATAGATTGATTTTTAGTTTATTAAGGGTAATTTAGGGATAATAAAGAAATATTGAAGAATTGAGAGAGTTTGAGGTGATGAGATGGAACAAGGAGCGTCTCAGTATGTAGCCATGGAGGGAATTTATAAGCAATATGGCCATTATGAAGCATCTAAAGATGTGAGTTTTCATATTGCTGAAGGCAAGATTGTAGCTCTATTAGGCCCCAGTGGGAGTGGTAAAACCACAATTTTACGTATGTTAGCAGGACTAGAGCAACCAGATCAGGGTGATATCTATATTGCTGGTAAGCGTGTGAATGCTATTGTACCGGCTAAGCGTGGTATAGGTTTTGTATTTCAAAATTATGCGCTATTTCGTCATATGACGGTATTTGATAATATTGCCTTTGGTCTTACCGTGCAAAAAGAGGAGCAACATGTGATTCATAAGCGAGTGTTAGAATTACTAGATTTAGTTGGTCTTGCTAATTTGCAAGATCGTTATCCTGGTGAATTATCTGGTGGACAGCGGCAGCGTGTAGCCTTTGCAAGGGCTTTGGCACCAAGGCCTGATGTATTGTTATTAGATGAACCTTTTGCGGCTATTGATGCAAAGGTTAAGCATGAGCTCCGTCAATGGTTAAAAGCTACCATTAAGAAATCGGGGATTACGAGTATCTTTGTGACTCATGATCAAGAAGAAGCCGTAGAATTAGCTGATGAAATTATTGTAACTAATAATGGTTGTATTGAACAAATGGGCACACCAGAAGAGATTTATGGACAACCAGCAACCCCCTTTGTGGCTGGATTTATGGGGAAGGCCAAGGGGATTATGGAATATGAAAGCCTTAACGGTTTTGAACGAGAGGCCGGTTTTGATTGGGCAATTATTCGCCCCGAATTCGTAGCTGTTTTTAAAGCAGATGCAGACCATGAAGATAAAAGTGCTGTTGAAACGGGTAGTGTAGAAGCGGTAACGTTTCAGGGAACGCGCCTTAGCATGCGCATTCGTATTGGGAATCATCTGATTGAAGCAGAACAGCCTATTGAAGCGGCTTCGTTTGTTGTAGGTGAAACGGTTCAGGTCTTGATTTATCGGCTTTTCTTGTGTAGTAATACGGAGGTTCATATTGTGAAAAATAAAGCTCTTGAACCAGGTCAAGTATTCTATATTTAAGAGAGTTTGACAGACTTTAGGAAATTAGGTGGGATAGGACGTATGAAAATTGAGAAACGAGAGCGAATTGAAACGGATGTGCTTATCATTGGTGGCGGTACAGCTGGTTGTTATGCAGCGTTGACTTTGCAAAAACAAACAGATGCTAACGTTTTAATTGTAGAAAAGGCAGTAATTCGTCGCAGTGGCTGTTTAGCAGCAGGGGTTAATGCACTGAATGCGTATATTGTAAAAGGTCGCAAGCCAGAAGATTATGTTGAGTATGCCACAAAAGATGCAGCTGGCATTGTGCGTCATGATTTATTATTATCCATGAGTGAACGACTGAATGGCGTTACTAAAGTATTAGAAGATTTAGGTTTAGTTATTTTAAAAGACTCTAATGGAGAGTATATAGCCCGTGGTAATCGCAATATAAAAATCAATGGGGAAAATATTAAGCCTTTGTTAGCGGAAGTGGTTTTACAATTGCCAAATACAACGGTGATGGAACATGTCATTATTACCGATTATTTGGTAGAGGATGGTGAAATTAAGGGGGCTGTAGGCTTTTCGTTGCGTCATCAGGTGGCGTATGAAATTTATGCGCCCTATGTGATTTGTGCTACCGGTGGGGCCGCTGGGTTATATCGGCCTAATAATCCTGGTTTTTCACGGCATAAGATGTGGTATTCACCTTTTAATACGGGAGCTGGTTATGCCATGGGCATTCAAGCTGGTGCAGAAATGACGACCTTTGAAATGCGTTTTATTGCCTTGCGTTGTAAAGATACTATTGCGCCGACGGGCACTATTGCTCAAGGGGTGGGTGCTAAGCAGATTAATGCAGATGGCGAAGTATATGAAACTAAATATGGATTGACTACTTCACAGCGTGTTTATGGCACAGTAAAAGAAAATTTAGAAGGTCATGGTCCTTGTTATTTAGCCACAGAAGGAATTAGTAGTGAGCAAAATATGGATCTTTTGAAGGCCTATCTTAATATGGCGCCAGGTCAGACTTTAAAATGGCTAGAATCGGGGGAAGGACCACAACAGCAGAATGTAGAGATTGAAGGAACAGAACCTTATATTGTAGGCGGTCATACGGCGAGTGGCTATTGGGTTGATACGAATCGTGAAACGACAATTCGCAATTTATATGCCGCTGGTGATGTAGCTGGTGGTTGTCCACAAAAATATGTAACTGGTGCTTTAGCGGAAGGGGAAATTGCAGCCCTAGCGATTGCTAAGCGATATGAAGCGGCTAAGGCTCATGATGAGAGGCATAATGGTAATGGTCATTTTGTTTCAGAGGGGCTTAAAGTGAAAGCAGAGGCCTATTTGTCGGCTTATGATGCTTATCTTACGGGCGAATCTCCATTATATACAACGGAACAGCTAGAAGAAGCGATGCAACGAACTATGGACAGCTATGCAGGTGGTATTGGTGCTTATTATCGTTTCAATAGTAAACAATTGAAGAAAGCGAAAACGAGAATTCAAGAATTGCAAAAAATGGCACAACATTTGAAAGCTCAAAATTTGCACGACCTATTATTTATTTATGAATTAAAAGAGCGTTTAGTTGTATGTTTAACATTGATTGCTCATTTAGAAGGGCGTAAAGAAACACGCTGGCACAGCTTTGCAGAAAATTTAGATTATCCTGAAAGTAGTGATGAATGGCTTTGTTATGTTAATTCGATAGCAACCGATAGAGGGATTGAAATTCGACAACGGCCATTAGTGAAGGAGGCGTATTATGAGCATCAGAATTGATCAGCGTAGCTGCATCGGTTGTCAACGTTGTGTTAATATTTGTCCTGGTAGCTTACCAGCTATGAATGAAGAGGGTAAAGCCTATATGGCTTATCCTAAGGACTGCTGGGGCTGTATGGCATGTATAAAAGAATGTCCTGTTGGGGCCATTGCTTATTTTTTAGGACCCGATATGGGTGGCAAAGGGGGCACGATGAAGGCGCAGCGTGAAGGTCATTTTTGGCGTTGGGAATATATAGCGCCTAATGGGGAGAGCCAAACCATTGTTGTAAATGCGCAAGAATCCAACCAATATTAGATATATAAAGAGTCTAAACTTTGTACTAGATATTAATCCATCTTGCATTAGGGTATAAGAGAGTAAAAGAGAGAAGGTAGTAATATGAGTGAGTATAGTCATTTAGATGAATTAGAGGCAGAGGCTATATATATTATCCGTGAAGTGGCGGCACAATGTGAGAAGCCCGTTATGTTGTATTCCATTGGGAAAGATAGTTCTGTTATGCTACATTTAGCACGAAAGGCCTTTTATCCTGAAAAGCCCCCATTTCCATTTTTGCATGTGAACACAACTTGGAAATTTAAAGAAATGATCAAGTTCCGTGATGAAACAGCTAAGAAATTTGGCTTAGATATGATTGAATATATCAATCAAGAAGGGGTTGCACAAGGTATTAATCCGTTTGACCATGGCTCAGCTTATACGGATATTATGAAAACCCAAGCTCTAAAGCAAGCATTAAATACATATGGTTTTACTGCGGCCTTTGGGGGTGGTCGTCGTGATGAAGAAAAATCCCGTGCGAAAGAACGAATTTTTTCCTTCCGCAATGCCTCTCATGGTTGGGATCCTAAAAATCAGCGCCCTGAAATGTGGAAACTATATAATGCTAAGATTAACAAAGGGGAAAGTATTCGCGTATTTCCTCTATCTAACTGGACTGAAAAGGATATTTGGCAATATATTAAACGTGAAAATATAGATATTGTATCCTTATATTTTGCGAAAGAACGACCTGTTGTATATCGTGATGGCAATATTATTATGGTAGATGATGATCGTTTTAAATTACGACCTGGTGAAACCATTGAACAAAAGAAAGTGCGTTTCCGTACATTAGGTTGTTATCCTTTAACGGGTGGTACTGAATCTGAAGCCACTACCTTAGATGAAATCATTGAAGAAACCTTATCGGCTGTTTCCTCTGAACGTACGACACGCGTTATTGATAGTGAAGCGGCTGGCAGCATGGAACGGCGTAAGCGGGAAGGGTATTTCTAATATAGGTATTGGGTAAAGAGAGGATACAATCATGAAAGGACTTTTAAAATTTATTACTTGTGGCAGTGTAGATGATGGTAAATCTACTTTAATTGGCCACATTTTATATGATGCTAAATTATTATATGCGGATCAGGCTAAAGCACTTGAATTAGAAAGTAAAGTAGGCAGTCGTGGTGGTGCCATTGATTATTCATTACTATTAGATGGGTTGATGGCTGAACGTGAACAAGGGATTACCATTGATGTAGCATATCGTTATTTTACGACGGATAATCGTAGTTTCATTGTAGCAGACACACCTGGTCATGAAGAATATACGCGTAATATGGCTGTAGGAGCATCTTTTGCTGACTTGGCGATTATTTTGGTGGATGCTTCACAAGGTATTTTAGTGCAGACCCGTCGTCATGCTCGTATTTGTGCTCTTATGGGCATTGAGTCATTTGTGTTTGCTGTGAATAAAATGGATTTAGTAGGCTATAAAGAAGACGTATTCCGTCAGATTGAAGCGGATATTGCAAACCTTGCTAAGGAAGTGGGCCTTACTAATGTACAGGTAATTCCTGTATCAGCGACCGAAGGCGACAATATTACGACCAAAGCGACAACTATGCCTTGGTATGAAGGGCCCGCTTTGTTACCCTATTTAGAAACTGTAGATGCGTCTGGTACGGCTGAAGATGGTTTTTATATGCCAGTACAGCGGGTATGTCGTCCTAATCATACTTTCCGTGGTTTTCAGGGGCAAGTAGAAGCAGGTCAGGTCGCAGTAGGTGATACCTTAACAGTATTACCTAGTGGTGAAAGTGCTAAGGTTGAATCTTTGTTAGTTGGTTTTAATACGGTGCAAGCGGCCCAGCTAGGCCAACCTTTAACGGTGCAACTAGACCGTGAAATTGATGTTTCACGGGGCAGTGTGTTGGTTAAACAAACAGGAATTGGTACGGCGCAGACTGCCAGTGTAAAATTACTTTGGATGGACGATGAACCCTTAGAAGTGGGGAATGAATATCTGGTTAGTTTAGGCACTAAGCAAGTAGCCGCCACGGTCACAGACATTCAGTATCAAATTGATGTAAATAGTGGCGAGCATCTACCAGTTGCTGAACTTGGAAAAAATAGTATAGCCCTTTGCACCTTGCACTTCCAGACACCTGTAGTTATGGATGAATTCCGTCATCATAAAACACTAGGTGAATTGATCTTAATCAATCGTGTTAGCAATATGACATCTGCTTGTGGCGTTATTGAAGCAGTAGGCACAGTAGCTGAGCAGCATACTTTTGAAGGTAATGGTTTGCATGCTCGTGGTGATGTATTTGATGAGTTTTATTATAATGTGGAAGGTCTAAAAGTAGATAAAATTCGACCAACTCGAACGACGTTCCAAATTGGTGATGCGTTACCGATTACAGGGGCGAGCTATAGTTATCCAGCTAATTTTGATATTTTAGTAGTTCGTGATAAAGTGGCTATTCTAGTTCGTGACGGTCAATTCATGGATATTGTGGATTTAGCGTCATATGTGTATAGCGATGTACCTGTAGTAAATGGACGTGGCTTTGCAATACAGATTAATAGTGCCGATGAGGTAGCGCAGTTTATAGCTGAATCTGCTGATGATAGTTTGCAACGTGATGGCTCCTGGCATGATAGATGGCTTCGTTTTGAAACATATCGTAAAATTATTTTCCATGATTCCTTTTGGTCTATTTAAAAAATTCATACTAATACAAGCGGTTGTATTTCTTTTTGAGGTACAACCGCTTTTGTATTGCCTGTTTTTAGTGCATTTGAATAATATAGAATATATTTAGCTATGCAAAAGAGGTATTTTAAAAATGACATTAGAATATATATAATAGAAAGCACGAAGGATAATATCTAAAATTATCAATATATTCTATAGACTTTTTTAGGGATTTATTTTGTATTTTTAATACAGTATATTATACAAGGAGAAACAGCATGGAACGATTTGAAGCAATTGTTGTAGGTGGCGGCTTAGCAGGGGCAGCAGCGGCTTATCGTATGGCTAAAGCAGGTGTGAAGGTGCTCTTAGTAGAACGAGGGAGTTATGGGGGCGCTAAGAATATGACAGGTGGTCGTATTTATACACATTCGTTAGAAGCACTTATTCCTAATTTCCGTGAAACAGCACCGCTTGAACGGAAGGTGACTAAAGAACGGATTTCTATTCTTGAAGGCGGTAAAGCAACCACCGTTGAGTATGAAGCAACACCAGCTAAACCAGAGGACGAATCCTATGTTGTATTGCGGAGTGTATTTGATAAGTGGTTAGTGGATCAAGCGGCAGCTGCTGGTGCCGTTGTAGTTAATCGTATCCAAGTAGATGAATTGCTCAAAGAAGGGGATACCGTAGTAGGTATTCGTTGTGGCAAAGATACGATGTTAGCCGATGTAGTTGTATTGGCTGATGGGGTGAATTCGTTACTAGCTGAACGGGCTGGTTTACGTGCGCCAGTGACAGCAGCTGAAGTAGCAGTAGGGGCTAAGGAAGTATATACCTTTAATAAAGGTGTGTTAGAGGAACGACTTGGCTTGGATGGTAACGATGGCTTAGCGTGGCTCTGCATGGGGGATATAACTCATGGTTTAATGGGCGGTGGCTTTTTATACACTAATAAAAACAGCCTTTCGCTAGGTGTTGTTGTCGGTCTAGAGCATATTGGTGAAGCGGATGCTACTATCGAAGACATGATGAATGAATTTATGAGCTATGGACCGATTGCTCGTTTATTAAAAGGTGGTAAATTAGTAGAACGCAGTGGCCACATGGTGCCAGAAGCGGGCTATAAAGCAGTGACAACACTTAGTGGCAACGGGTTTATTATCGTCGGTGATGCGGCTGGCTTCTGTATTAATATGGGCTATACCGTGCGTGGTATGGATTTTGCCATTGCTTCTGGTATGTATGCGGGCGATGCTATTATTAAAGCCAAGAAATTACAAGACTTTTCAGCGGGTGCCTTACGTTATTATGATATTTTAATAGAAGATAGCTTTATTGGTAAGGATTTAAAAACGTATCGCCACTTCCCTGAATTCTTAAATAATCCTCGCATTTTCCAAAAATATCCATCCATGGTAAATGGTATTATGGAAGATGTGTTTACTGTAAATGGTAATGGAGCAAAACCATTAGTTCCTAAATTATTGAAACGAGCCACTGGTGTGGGCCTTGTAAATCTAGCTATGGATGCGCTTAAAGGAGGGCGTGCCTTATGATGAATTTAGAAGAAAAATTAGGTGTTAATAAATATTATGTAAATGAAGGACATCCTCATATTGAAATCATCCATGACTACCCTGATATGAAGGAAAAAATGAAACTTGTCAATGCTTGTCCAGCTGGTTTGTACACACTTAATGAAGATGGTACCTTAGCTTTTGATTATGCAGGTTGTGTAGAATGTGGTACTTGCCGTGTATTGTGTGGTAACACTATCGTGACAAAATGGGAATATCCAGATGACACGAAGGGTGTAGAATTTCGTCAAGGTTAATAGGGAGGACCATTATGGAATTACTCGTATGTATTAAGCAAGTGCCTGATACGTCTGAAATAAAATTAGACCCTGAAACGAATACATTGATTCGTACAGGCTTACCAAGTATTGTCAATCCTTTTGATATGAATGCCTTAGAGGCCGCATTGAAGGTAAAAGACACCTATCCTGGGACTCGTGTGTCTGTCATTACTATGGGGCCACCACAAGCGACGATTGCCTTGAAAGAGTGTATTTCTATGGGCGCTGATGAGGCGTATTTAATTACAGATAGGGCCTTTGCTGGGGCTGATACATTGGCCACTAGCTATACGATTGCACGGGCTATTGCTAAAGTGCAGGACGACCAGGGCAAGCCGTTTGACATTATTTTCTGTGGCAAACAAGCCATTGATGGTGATACAGCACAAGTAGGGCCACAAATTGCGGAAGAATTAGGTATTCCACAAGTAACCTATGTCTGCAATATTGAAGTAAATGATGGTATTGTACGGACACAGCGCGAACATGAAGAAGGTTTTGAAGTATTAGATACACCAGTGCCTATGTTGATGACAGCAGTTAAAACGTTGAATGAACCAAGATATCCAACTTTACATCACTCTATTCGAGCTACTCAGTATGAAGTAAAGTTGATTACGGCTAATGACATGGAAACAGATCCTAAGAGATTAGGCTTACAAGGCTCGCCAACGCGTGTTCGCAAGGTGTATAGTCCACCAATGCGTTCAGCTGGCACAATGCTTACGGGCCCTGTTCAGGAGTCTGTAGAAACGATTTTAGGCGTTTTAAAACAAAAGGAACTTATCTGATAGCATAAGGAGGTATTACGGTGTTTGAAGAATATACAGGTGTTTATGTGATTGCCGACTGCTTTGATGGGCAGGTGCGCAAAGTAACCTATGAATTAATTGGTCAGGCCCGCCTTATTGCTGATCAGCTTAATGAAGAAGTACATACTTTGATTTTAGGCGCGCAAGTTGCTTCGCAAGCACAAAGTTTAATTGAATATGGTTCCGACCATGTACATGTATTTGAGCATCCTTTATTAGCTCGCTACTCTACGGACGGCTATACAAAGGTTATTACAGACTTTTTTGGTCAAAATAAACCAAATGTTATTTTAATTGGCGCTACGAATGATGGCCGTGATTTGGCGCCTCGTATTTCAGGGCGTATGAAAAATGGCGTTGTGGCGGATTGTACAATCTTGACTGTAAGTCAATCTGACGGGCTTGTAGAATGGACACGACCTGCTTTGGGTGGTAATATTTTAGCAGAAATTATATGCCCAGAACATCGTCCACAAATGGGCTCTGTAAGACCTAATGTATTTAAAATGCCAGATCGCATAGAAGGGCGCGCTGGTCAGATTCATCAAGAAGTAGTAAACCTTACCGACAACGATATTCGTAATCGTTTTGTAGAAATGATTAAAGTGGATATGAATGATGTGAATATTGAAGAAGCTGAAATTATTGTAGCTGGTGGACGCGGTATGGGTTCCCCTGCGAACTTCAAAGTTTTGGAAGAATTGGCTGATGTATTAGGCGGTGTATTAGGGGTAACACGCCCTATCGTTGAAAAGGGTTGGTATCCACTAAGTCGTCAAATTGGCCAAACTGGTAAAACAATTGCGCCTAAGTTGTATTTAGCATTTGGGATTTCTGGAGCTATACAGCATACGGCGGGGATTACTGGTTCTGAAACGATTGTAGCGATTAATACAGATTCTGAAGCGGCTATTTTCAAAGTGTGTGACTATGGTATCGTAGGCGATGCTGTAGAAGTTGCTAAGGAAATGATAGCAAAGTTTAAGTCCGCCAAGGGCTAAATTATAAGTGGATAGATAGAAAGTGCCATAGGCCCGAGAAACCTACGAGTCAAGCTCTGAAGGTATTCTCTTAGCCTATGGCACTTTCTTTTGCTGTTATATAATTTAGCGACTTGACGGAGCTTAAGGGGGGAAGGAGTGAGTCAATCTCTGAAGTATTCTCTTAGCTTCTGGCACTATTATCAACTTTAGAATTTTGTATGATTTATAAGATTATATAAGTATGATAAAATAAAATAAAAATAATCTTTTTTTGATTGCTGACGTAATGAATAGACTATGATTTTATGATGTATAACTTGATGAATATAATAAGAAATAGTGAGAGAGGTATGTTAGAATGTCTCAGTGGAATAAATTTTTTAATTTAAGAATTGATAGTGCCTCTTATGAAGAGATTAATGAGAGAGTTACTTCTGACTCTATGTTAAAAGGTGGAAATTCAATTATTTTGGTAATGGCCATTTTAACAGCATCTATAGGGCTTAATATGAATAGTACTGCTGTGGTTATTGGTGCTATGTTGATGTCGCCTTTAATGGGGGCTTTAGTAGCTATTGGATTTGGTATGGCTACATATGATACTAAATTTATTAAAAGTTCAATGATAAAGTTGAGTTTTCAGATTTTTGTATCTCTTGTTACCTCAATGATTTATTTTACATTATCACCGATTAGTAATGCATCTTCGGAAATTCTTACTCGTACGGCACCAACTGCATGGGATGTATTGATTGCTCTTAGTGGTGGGCTTGCAGGTGCTATTGGTAATACTAGGCAAGAAAAGAGCAATGTTATTCCTGGGGTGGCTATTGCGACTGCATTGATGCCGCCTTTGTGTACGGCTGGATATGGTTTAAGTAGTGGAGTTTATTCTTATTTTTTAGGGGCAATGTATTTATTTTTTATAAATAGCTTTTTTATTATATTATCAGCTTTTATTATATTTAAATTACTTCGTGTACCTCCTAAAAAATATGCAGAAGATAGTCATAAAAACTATCAAAAGGGAATCTTAGTTTTGTTAGGAATCTTGATTACTGTTCCCAGTATTTATATGGCGTATTTGACTGTGGACAAGACTATAAGAGATGATCAAATTCAGACGTTTTTAGCTACAGAGCTTAACATGGTACATACAAGTATCGTATCTTATGCTTATGAGGATCATGTATTAACTTTAGATTTAATAGGTAGACCTTTAACAGAGGGACAAATTAATCGATTGGAAGAATCAATGCAGACTTTTAATCGTTTAAAGGGGACGAAACTAAAAGTGGTACAAGGATATAATGCGCAGTTAGATTCTTCAGAAGTTCAACAAATTATAAATAAAAGTATGGCTAATATGATGGCTAAAGAAAAAGGAAAATCCTATAAAGAGTTAGCAAATACATATTATCCAGCATATCAGAGAAGTGAAAATAATCAAGAGCAAATACGTTTGCTAAATAATGAATTGCCTATTTTGTTCCCTGAAATAAAATTAGTTAAACTTTCACCTATTATTTCAGTTGATGATGATGGCAAAGTGATTTATAGTGGGGTATTAGTGACTCTTATTGTTAGGGATCCATTAACCACTGATGATGTAAAAAAAATTCAACGATGGATAGTTGAGCAAGTAGGTGATGAGGTGTCTTTAATTGTTCAATTAGAAGAACAACCAAGTCAGTTTTATGGAAATGGGATTAAGTAATGTATTATTGCGTAATATATGGAAAACTCTTGAGATGGAAATAGTTTTATTGAAGAATACAGTAAAATCAAGGGTTTGTAACAAGGCGGAAATAGAAAATAGCCCATCTTGAATATCTAGTTATAATTCAAAAACAAGACGGAAATTAGACGGAAAACATTGAATATTTAAGGATATTTCACCCTTAATTGAGAACGAAAAATGTCTAAAAAAGGATATAAAAAGACCCCTACTTTCTAGGTGTTTCCTAGTTTTGTAGGGGTTTTGAATACTCTTGGCAATTATCAGACAAAAGTATAAAAGTTTTGGCGGAGGATTAGGGATTCGAACCCTAGCGACGGTAACCCGCCCTAACGATTTAGCAAACCGTCCTCTTCAGCCTCTTGAGTAATCCTCCAAATCTAATTACTAAAATATCATATCATTTGAATTAGTATTTTGTCAAGATTATGTCCACATTAATTCTTTGAAATATCATAGTCCAATAATACAAGCAAACTTTGATGTTACCTAGATGATTTGTGTGCTATAATCAATAATTAAATACTTATAAAAGTATTTGGTGTATATTTTATGAAAAAGGAGAGATTATATGCCTGGAGTAGGTACATTGCTTAACATGTTAATCATTGTAGTCGGGGGGCTCATTGGATTAACGGCACGTAATTATTTGAATCAGCGCTTGCTTGAAACGTTAATGGCAGCGATGAGCGCTTGCATTTTATTTATTGGTTTTGTTGGCGCTACAAAGGAGTCTTTAGTTTTTGTTAATGGGGAGTTAGTAGTAACTAATATTATGATGCTAGTTATTACATTCATTATTGGTACTGTCATTGGTGAAATTTTAGATTTAGATAAAAAATTAGAACAATTCGGTGCATGGTTAAAGATTAAAAGTAAAAACGAAGGTGAAGGGGGCTTTATAGAGGCTTTTTTAACAGCTTCTTTTACTGTATGCATTGGGGCTATGGCTATTATAGGCTCTATTAAAGATGCCTCTGGTGATCCTACTATTTTATTGGCAAAAGCTATGATGGATGGGATTGTAGTTATGATTATGACAACCACATTGGGGAAAGGTTGTATTTATTCGGCCGTACCAGTCGGTATCGTGCAAGGGGTGGTTACATTACTGGCGTTTTTCATAACACCGTGGTTGACAGAACAGGCTCTTAGTAATATTTCGTTTACTGGTTCTATTATGATTTTCTTGGTAGGGGTTAATTTACTATGGGATAAACGAATTCGTATTGCTAATATGTTGCCTACGTTAGTAGTGGCTGCCTTGTGGGCGTGGCTTTAGTAAGATATAATTATAAAATAAAAAACACCGTTTAAGCGGTGTTTTTTTATTTGTAGTATTTTTTATTTATAGTGTTTTAATTTTAGAAATAGAGAATTATGTATTCGGTGTTGCTTCCTTTGGGGTAGTCGTTAATTTTGAAGGATTCAGAGCAGGGATAATACGGCCTAGTGTTTTATATACGGCAAAAAATAGAACAATTTCAATAGGATAGCAAATGATATTTTTGATTAAACGGCCCATAAAAATAGCAGAAGCCGCCTTTTGATAAAAAATCACGAGCCATAAGGTGTTAAGGCCTAAGTGAATTACTATAGTAATAATGAGGAATGGTATGGCTACACGTTTTAAAGTAATCGGCTTCTTATATAAGAAGTGACCAAAGGTATAGCCTACGAGGAATTCAGACAGCATAAAGCCGGGGAAAAATACGCCTTGACCAAAAAGTAGCATGCCTATGAAACAAGCAATGGCGGCCATAATACCAGCACGAAGAGGGCCGTGCATAACAGCAAAAATAGCGGTAGAAAGGAACCCAAAGGTGATATGGATAAAGGTAGTGTGGATAGCAAAGACATAAGATAATAGCACAGTGAGTGCAATAAAGAGACTTGTTTGGGTAATTAAAGAAATAGACGATGTTTGTTTCATGCGATCCTCGTTAATTAGAAAAATAATAAATAGAGTTTTCTTAGATTTGATTATTGAATTATACCTTTCTATTATATAGGGTGATTGAGGCTGTTAGCAAGCTAGTAGCATGAGTATTTATAATGGATATTTAAAGAATTTGAAGAATTTGAAGTCTAAACTTTTTAATACCATCGCGTAATAGGCAAGTCGTTATTTATGCCTTTCGTAGCTAAGATTTGGTGTAAATCCATCATGCCATTGGCAAAGGCAGCGGCACAGCCATTTAGGTACAAGTCCCACATGCGAATAAAACGTTCATCAAACTTTTCACGAATAATCGATAAGTTAGCTCTAAAATTTTTATCCCATTCGAGTAATGTCATATTGTAGTGCATACGGAGATTTTCTACATCAAGTACGTGAAAATTATCGTCTGTCATGTCCGCAATCATTTCACGAAGGCTTGGCAACATACCACCGGGGAAAATATATTTACTCATCCATGCATCACCAGGCTTTTCATTCATACCACTGATAAAGTGAAGTAGGAATACGCCACCGTTGACTAGGACGGAGTCGACACAATCATTAAATAGTTGGTAGTTTTCACGACCTACATGTTCAACCATGCCTACGCTTACTACGCGGTCGAATGAAAGCCCTGATTTAGGTAAATCACGATAATCCATCAATTTAACGGTTAAATAGTCTTCTAAGTGATTTTCTTTAATGCGTGCTTGGAACTTTTCATATTGTTCATGGCTAAGTGTAATGCCCGTCCCTTTGATTTTATATTTCTTAGCGGCTTCGATAAGCAAAAAGCCCCAACCACAACCGATATCAAGAAGGCGGAGACCTTCTTTTAAATATAGCTTATCAAGAATACGATGAATCTTATTCATTTGTGCTTCGTAGAGGGTGTTATTAGGATTTTCAAAGTAAGCACAAGAATATTGCATTGTTTCATCAAGCCAGAGCGAGTAGAAGTCATTACCGATGTCGTAATGGCTTTGAACTTCTTCTGCTTGGTGTTTTTTTGTTAAGGGATTATGGGTTAATTTATTAAGTACATCGCCAGCTGTGGAAAATTCATCCATTTGACCTAGAAAATGGTTTAGTGCGAAGTATAAATCGCCTTCAATTTCTAAATTGCCGTCCATGTATGCTTCGCCGAGTGCAATGGATGTGCTGGCTATGAGTTGCCTAACATTATGAGGTTCCTCCTTATTAAAAATTTAACTATCTTGTTTTTATATACTAAAACTATCATAATTAAATGTCAATAAAGTCGGCGTTTCTAATAACTTATAACAGATATTGGAAATATAAATAGATAAAATAAATTTACACGATTTGTGTTTAAAATAATTGATAAATTGTTTTGTTATAACTATCGAGGTTATAAGCGTGTACATTGATAACTTTGAATGTATTGTGTTGGTTTATGAAATATATGTATTAGCTATAGGAAATAATGGTGTGGCTGTTATAGGAGTTCACGAATTGTGAAATTGGATTTTAGTGCATAGGAATACCCGTGAACGAGAGGGGGTTCACGGGTATTTAGAAATAAGTATATATTAGTTTTAGAGGGAACGTGTTTGAAAATAGAAATGTTGAAGGTTATTTTTATTAAGCAATGGTATTTAAAGCTTGTTCTAGGTCGGCAATGATATCTTTAGCATCTTCTAGACCAACAGAGAGACGAACTAAACCTTCACTAATGTTAGCGGCAGCTAATTCTTCTTTAGTATAGGTGGAATGTGTCATGGAAGCAGCATGTTCAATAAGGGTTTCTGCATCCCCTAATGATACGGCTAAACGACAAAGTTTTACTGAATTCATTACTTGGGCCCCTTCTTTGACACCACCTTTTAATTCAAAGGAAACCATGCCACCAGGTAAGGCCATTTGTTGCTAGTGGTAAACGGACGAAGAAAAAAGACCTTGGTATGATTGCTATGTCTTATGGCTATGTGTATGTAGCGCAAGTGGCTATGGGGGCCGATAAGAATCAGCTTCTTAAAGCAGTAACGGAAGCAGAAGCCTATCCAGGACCATCACTAATCATTGCGTATGCACCTTGCATTAACCATGGCATTAAGAGCGGTATGGGCACGACTCAAGAAGAAACCCGTCGCGCTGTAGCTGCTGGTTATTGGGATTTATATCGATATAATCCAGCCTTACGTGGCACTGGTAAAAATCCATTTAGCTTAGATTCTAAAGAGCCAACTGAAAGCTTCCGTGACTTCCTCATGGGTGAAGTGCGATATGCTTCGTTACAACAATCTTTCCCTGAAATTGCGGAAGAATTATTTGAAAAAACAGAGCAAGATGCTAAAGAACGACGTGCCTCGTATGTGCGCTTGCAAGCTGGCTTTGAGCAAGAAATAGGTAAACACACTGTTAATTAATAGGTAAACAGGCTGTACATTAGTAGACCTTTTAGTATAAGTCTTAATCAGACATTCAAAGTTAAGAACTTATTCATTGAAAGGTATTCTGTGATAATTATAGGTATCTTTTTAACTCCTTAAAGGATACCGTGTAATTATAGCCTCATATAAAGCCTCATAAGGAACTGTATGGAAATGAGCAATTGCAAATTTCCGTACAGTTCCTTGCTTTGTTTTGTGATAGAATAAATACAAGCATATATTGATATGGCGAAGTACAGGAGTTATTACAACAAGGCTTAGTGTACGATAGCATCATATGAGAAGAAGTTTTCGTGATATATATTATTTTTAGTGAAAGGAGCATACCATGGCTATTTCCGCCTTTATAGGACGAGCTGGGACGGGTAAGACTCAGGCTTGTTTTGAACGGATTAAAGAGATTATTGCCACTTGTCCGGGAGAGCCTATTTTATATATTGTGCCAGAGCCGGCAACGTATACAATTGAACGAAGTTTGGCAGAATTTATGCCTGAAGAAGGCTTTACCACTGTTCGCGTAGTGGGGTTTAATCGACTGGCTTATCAGGTATTTCAGTCTGTTGGTAAAGTTCGTGAAACAACCTTATCTGATGTGGGGCAAAAGTTATTATTGCGTCTCATTATGAAACGTCATAGTGGCTCCTTAGAGCTATTAGGACAAGCAGCACGACAACCTCATTTTGCTGATGTATTACAGGGGCTTTTAAGTGAATGTAATTCGTTTAAGGTAACCGCGACGGATTTAAGACAAGGGGCTGAGCAAGTAGAGTCCATGATTTTGCAACGTAAATTGCAAGAATTGGCTCAGCTAATGGAAGCCTATGAAGCATTGGTCGGTGAAACTTGTGGCACTGTGACAGATCGGCTACAGGAATTGATGGAGGTGTTGCCTTCTAGTCCGCTTATGAAGGACTCACATGTTATTGTGGACGGGTTTCATTGGTTTACGCCATTACAAATGGAATTGCTGTATACTTTATTTGATTTGGCGAAAGAGAGTATTATTACGCTTACTTTGCCACCAGATTTAGCAAAACTTACAGTGCCAGAGCATAAGTTGCGAATTTTTGGACGACCTCATTCCGTGTATAAAGATTTATATACTACCTATGGGACGGAGTTGTTGGTTCGTCAGTTTACAAACAATGAGCGATTTATAACACCTGTTTTAAAGGAGTTAGAAAGTTGCTATTTTAATACGCCCTTAAAAGGAAATTCTACGGATGAACAAATTCCAATTACAGCCGGTTATAATCGAGAACGAGAAGCAGATGCTGTATGTCGCCAGATTTTAACAGTTATGACAGAGCCTAAACGGCGTTGGAAGGACATTACCATTATGCTTCGTGAGTCAGAAACATATAGTGATGTGTTAGAAAAGGCGTTAAAACGTTATGAAATACCTTATTTTTCTGACCGCCGTCGCCCTATGGTGAGTCATCCTTTAGGCGAGTTTTTAGTTAGTGTACTGGAAGTTGTACGACGTGGCTTTGATCATGATGCGCTATTTCGTTTATTAAAAACAGATTTTTGGCCCATAAGCCGTGAAGCGGTGGATGAATTAGAAAATTATTGCCTTGAATTTGGTGTGCGCGATTTTATGTGGCTCAAAGACGAATGGCCGTATAAGCGGAAAGATCGTTTTGCCAGTGAGGATGAAGAAATACGGAGTGTTATCGATGACAGCGAAAATATTGTCAGTATTGGTGATGAAGAGCTAAGTCATACTGTGTCTGAAGAAACCGTCGATGTAGAAGAAGTGCGGCGTTTGCGAGTTAATGAAACACGAACTTTGATTATGAGGCATTTACAGCCTTTTTGGGAATTTGCTAAGACGGAACACACCGGCTATGAGTGGTGTGAGCAGCTTTTTAACTTACTCACTGCTGTGGGTATTCCGGTGCAATTAGCCCAGTGGTGTGAAACAGCTGAAGCGATGGGCGCCGCCGAAACTGTGGCTGCTCATGAGCAAATGTACAAGCGTGTAGTGGCTTTATTTGATGAAATCATGAATCTTAATTTGCCAGATCCAATGAATGTAGGGGATATGGAATTATTGGTTCAAGAAGGTTTAGAGGAAGTGTCCTATTCATTAGTACCACCAAGTTTAGACCATGTAATGGTAACAACGGTAGAACGTGGTTATACTCATGAAAGTGATATAGTATTTTTGATGGGCCTTAATGAAGGTGTTTTTCCGCAGCACATGGGTGATGAAGGTCTGTTAAATGATAAAGAACGGCAGGACTTAAAAGCGGCGGGTATTACTTTGGCAGAAGGTGCCTTAGTACGGGCTTTTAATGAAAACTTTTTGCTCTATTTAGCCTGCACTCGAGGTCGAAACGAATTATATTTGTCCTATGCTGGCGCCGATGAAGAAGGTGGGGCTTTAGAAAGTGCTTTGGCTATTAAACGATGGCAGCAGTTAGGGTATAGTCAGGTACCACAGGTAGAACCTTTAACAATTTCGCCTACAGCAGCACCACAGTATTTATGGCGGCCTATGCAAAGTCTGGCGCTATTAGCTGGTCAAATGGGGAATGTCACACAAGGGCAGGATTTGGGTGCTCTTTGGCGAAGTCTATATGATTGGAGTTTAAAAGGCCATTATCGTGAAGCTTTGCGTATCGCCACTCGTGGTGTGACAGATACGAATGAAGTGCCGTTAGTGGATCGCTCGGTGGTACAAGCCTTGCTATTTCGTCAGGACGCTTTGAGTGGTTCTGTAACACGGTTAGAGAGTTATCAACGTTGTCCGTTTGCCTTTTATGCTAAGTATGGTTTGAAATTGGAACAACGGAAGGTAAAACAATTTGGCGCCCCTGAAATAGGGATTTTCTTACATGAAAGTTTACGTGCTTTAGGCATGCAATTATTAGCTCAAAATCGCCAGTGGCGTGATGTAAGTGTGGAAGAAGAAGCCCAGTTATGCCAAGCCGTAGTGGCAGAGATTAGTAATGATTTATTGCTTGGTGAAGCAGGTGATATTTATGAAACGGTGTTACAACAGCGTTTAGAAGCGACCTTGCGACGTACCGTTCAACGATTGAGTGATTGGTCTAGTAAAAGTGTGTTTAATACGCGTTATTTAGAAAAAAACTTTGGTGGTGGCCCAAGCAGTTGGCCAGCAGTACAAATTCCTTTAGACGATGGGAATTACATTCGTTTACAAGGGCAGTTAGACCGTGTTGATGAGTGGACGTATGAGGGTAAGACGTATGGCCTTGTGGTAGATTACAAATCAGGTGGCGCTAGTGTAAAAGCGGCCGATGTTTATTATGGCTTGAAATTGCAGTTAGTGACGTATTTATTAGCTTTAGAAAAGGCCCAACGGACGGACCATATTGAGCCGGCGGCCTTAGTATATACATATGTAAAAAATCCGCGCGTTTCAAAAAGAGAAGTATTAACCGAAGAAGGCGCAGCTGCTTTGCTTAACACAGAGTCTTCCTTGCGCAATACGGGGTATTTTTTAAATAATCCAGAGTTGTTAATGAAGATTGATGAGACTGTTGGGAGCAAGACTACACCGTATGTTCCTGTTCGTTTAACGAAAGCGGGGACGGTGAATGGCAATGATAAGGATAAAGTAAAAACGACGGAACAGTTTAAAATATTGACGGACTATGCACAGCAAGTCATGGGGAAAGCAGGGCAACATATTTTGGCTGGTCATTTTCCGGTGAGCCCATATAATATGAATCACAGTATTCCGTGTAATTATTGTCAGTATCAGGCCTTATGTCGTTTTGAAAATACACGCAATGCATATCGCTATTTAGAGGGCATGGCAGAGGAATCTTGTTTAGCACGTATGGCGGAAGGAGGCGATGTATATGAAGTGGACAAAGGCACAAGAACAAGCAATTAAGTCACCCCGTCAAGGGACACTTCCGTCGCAGACCTTATTGGTAGCAGCGGCAGCAGGTTCCGGTAAGACGGCTGTGTTGGTAGAGCGTATTATTCAGCGTTTACAAGACAAAGAACGACCACTATCGATTCAGGAACTCTTAGTGGTTACATTTACTAAGGCCGCTGCCGCTGAAATGAGTGCGCGTATTGGGGCTAAATTAGCAGATGTATTTAATAGCACAGGTGATCCTAAATTAGAAGAACAATTGAGTCTTTTACCATCAGCGCATATTTCAACCTTGCACTCTTTTTGCCAGTGGGTGATTAGCAGCTATTTTTATCGTCTTGATATTGACCCTTCCTATCGCATTGGGAATGAAGGGGAGTTAATGCTCCTTAAGACTGATGTACTGGCTACATTGTTGGCTAAGGCTTACGAAGAAAATAAATATCATATATTTGCTATTGCTGACATGTTTGGCAATGACCGTTCCGATGATGGTATTATAGAGCAAGTTTTAGCCCTTCATCGTTTTGCAGTAGCCCAAGCAGATCCAGAAGCTTGGCTTGTAGACTCTAAAAATAGATATGAATTAGCATTAGAACAGCCGATTCTAGATACTATTTGGGGTGAATACTTCTGGCGACAACAGCAACAGCTTATAGGTGAAATTGCGACGCGTTATGAAACTATGCGAGAATTGACTAGTTTGCCTGATGGGCCGGCTAAATGGTCGGAACAGGTAGATTCGGTGCAATATATTATGAATGCTTTAGGCGAAGCTACGACTTGGGATGCTATGCATGAAGCGGTGGCCCTAATAGGACAGCATAAGTTTAAGTCTTTTGATACCCGCTCTTTTAAAAAAGATTTAGATGCTGGTATTCTCAGTGATGGCTTAGTATCTCAAGTGAAAGCCTTAGGGGTAGCGAATAAAGAGGCTTTGCAGGCTATGCAAACAGGGCCGTTTGTTATTACAGAAGCACAATTTCATGCACAGATTAAGCAAATGCTACCATATGTGCAAGGGCTGGTGGATTTAACCTTAGCTTTTATGGTTGAGTTTACAGCGGCTAAGCAAGAATTAGGTATGCTTGATTTTTCAGATTTAGAACATCTATGTTTGGCTTTGTTGCGCACCAAACAAGCCGATGGGACTTGGGCTCCTTCTGAAGTAGCCCTTGAATTGCAACAGACTTTTAAAGAAGTTATGGTCGATGAATATCAAGATACAAGTGGTGTGCAAGAAGCGATTGTAAACTTAGTATCACGTAAGGATAATCGATTCTATGTAGGCGATGTGAAGCAGAGTATTTATCGCTTCCGCATGGCGAATCCGTTACTCTTTATGGAGAAATATCATCGTTTTGGCCATGGTGTAGATGATGTGGAAATGCGCATTGATTTATCGGAGAATTTTAGATCTGACGCTAATATTTTAAAATTTACTAATTTTGTATTTCACCAAATTATGTCAGCAGAAGCAGCAGAATTGGAGTATGGTGAGAAGGAAGCTTTAAATCCAGGACGCAAAGTAGAGGATGCCCCAGAAAATTGGGTAGGTGGCCCAGTGGAATTGCATTTAATTGATGTAGGGGAGGGCGCGAAATCTACTTTTGCTGATGAAGGGACAGAAGATACTAATAAAGCTAGCAAAGGACAAGGCTCAATGTGGACAGTTAGTGATACTAGTGCCAGTGGCAGTGAGTTTGCTAGTGAGGATGATGTAGATTTAGAAAATGATGAAAAAGAGATTGCTTTTATTATTGAAAAACTACAAGCGTTGAAAGAACAGGCAAAAGTTGTGCAAAATCCCGATGGTTCATATCGACCAATGGCTTGGCGTGATGTAGTGATTTTGCTTCGGTCTGTTAAAGTTAAGGCTGGCCGCATGGTTGAAGCTTTACGACAAGCGGGGATACCGGCGTATGCAGAGGAAAATAGTGGGTATTTTAGTGCCTTAGAAGTGAAATTATTATTAGCGTTACTACAAGTTATTGATAATCCAGAACAAGATTTGCCAATGGCGGCGGTCTTGGGTTCTCCTTTTGTAGGCTTAGATGCTAATGAACTTGGCCATTTGCGCATGAGCGGGGAAGGGTCCCTGTGGTCCTTATTAGCTAGTTATGGTAAAACTACAGACAATGAAGGGGTATTGCATTTTGTAGAACGATTGGAACGGTGGCGCACTTATTCAAGACAGCATAGTGTAAGTGATTTGTTGTGGACTATCTACGAAGAAATGAATTATTTAGATTATGTTAGTGCGATGCCTAATGGTTTAGTTCGGCGAGCCAATGTAATGGCCTTGTATGAACGGGCTAAGCAATATGAAGCAGGTAGCTTCCGTGGTATTTTCCGCTTTTTACGATTCTTAGAAAGTTTACAAGAAGCGGGGCAAGATTTAGGGATTGGTAAAACGGTTAGTGAAGCCGATGATGTGGTGCGTATTATGAGCATCCATAAAAGTAAGGGCTTGGAGTTTCCAGTCGTATTTTTAGCTTCCTCACAAAAGGGCTTTAATTTACGCGATATTCAGGCGCCTATGCTACTTCATGGTGACAGTGGTGTGGCTGTTAAAGGCTATTTTGAAGCGTATCGAGTTTTATATGGTTCTTTGCCTTGGGTGCATATGCGGGAGCAACTTCGTTTAGCGGCGAAGGCCGAAGAGGAACGTATTTTGTATGTAGCCTTAACACGAGCTCGCGATAAACTTTTTATTACTGGTTTTGTTAAAGATTTTAAAGCGCTTTGCCAAAAGCAAGCTGGTCCTGCGCTCGTGGCTAATTCAGAAAAGTTACCAACCTCTTTAATTACAGGTGCTAATTCTTATTTGGATTGGTTTATTATGAGCTTAAGTCGCCATTTGGAAGGCAATCCAATTCGTGTATATAGTAAAGTAGAAGATGTAGCGCTGATGGATTTACCAGATAAGAAGTGTAGGCTTAGCATTACGCTACATGATGGTGCTAAGTATACTAGTACGCCAAAGCATGCTGTTAAAGAACCAGCTTTATTGGCTGCTGTTGAACGGTTAGAGCCAATTCAAGCAGAGCCATTGCATGAGGAAATAGTAGAACGCTTTAATTTTGCTTATCCTTATATGGGGGCTGTACAACGAGCGGCTAAGATCTCTGTTAGTGAATTGAAACGACGTTTTGCTGAGCCCGAAGAAGAGGCGGTTAGCATAGTTTCAGATACGATAGGTCTTATAGATCTTGCAGACTCTATAAATTCTACAAATACTACAGCTATTACAGAGTCTGCAAATACTGCAAATACTGCAAATACTGCAAATACTGTAAATACTGTAAATACTGTAAATACTGAAAACATGGAAAACACTGCAAACACCACAGTTACTACAGACTTTGCGTCTCCTATGCAAATAAAAGAAACACCTTCTAATTTGGGCGCTTTTGATGTAAAACCACAAGCCTTGATGGATAAGGAAGAAGTGGCGTCAGGTGCACGTTGGGGTACATTGATGCACGAAGCTATGCAATGGTTGCCGTTAGAAGCATATAGAGCACAACATTTGCGTGATACTTTGGATCGATTGACCTTAGAAGGATATTTCACTACGGAAGAACGACAGGTGCTTAATGAGCGGGCTTTACATCGTTTCTTTACCTCTGATTTAGGTCAACGGCTCTTGGCTTCGCCACAAGTGGCTAGAGAATGGCCATTTAGTATGCTCATTGAAGGGCATGAAGTATATCCCGAGGTAGAACCAGGAGAAAAGCTGTTCTTACAAGGGATTATTGATACGGCCTTTTTAGAAGATAATCAATGGGTGTTAGTGGATTATAAAACAGATCGGGTACCTGATGGGGAAGCGTTGATAAAACGATATGGCGTGCAATTACAGATATATAGTAAAGCTTTGGAGAGATTAACTGGATTACCGGTAAAAGCTTGTTATATATATTCTTTCCGTTTACATGAAGCGGTATTAGTGGATGTGGAGTAGTAAATAGTCAGTCCATTAAGTTAGATATTATAAGTTAAATAGTAATAGAAAATCAATAGACAGCCCTTACAGTATTCACGCTGCAAGGGCTGTCTATTGATTATTTATGAGGCTGATTTTTCATATATTCTAGCATATAGTCTATAAAGGCTTGTACTGGTTTACGCTGTGGATCCCGTAGGTGGTAGTACAGATTAGTCTCTCGTTCGATGGGTGTGCCGTCATCCCATTGGAGCGGTTCTATATTAATGTCGTCTTTAAAATATTCAAGTCCTGTGTAAGGTAAGATTGACCAGCCAAGATTCTTTTGAATAAATCGACGACAGGTGGCCATAGTATCTACATATAAGCATGTATTTGGCGGGGTGTCAAAATTTTGATTCCACCAAGTATCCATAATGGTATACAAAGAAGGGTCAGTGGTATAGCGGATTTGAGGAACGGTAGGCAATGTTTGACGATTACAAGCTTTAGAGGTAACTAGACAGATGGGTTCTGTGCTTAAGTATATTTTTTCTCCCGTTGGAGCATGATGGCCGCGCATAATACCTATATGAATATCATTGTTGGTAAATAGTTGAGCAATTCGGGAGCTAATGCCTGTTTGGAGATGCAATTTAATATGGGGATAGCGGTTTGTGAAACCCGCTAAGATAGAAGGTAGTTCATAGTTGGCAAAAATAGACGAGGAACCTAATTGGAGTGTGCCAGTTATGGTTGTTTTGCGATTTTCCAGAGACTCTTCAAATTCTTTTTTTCGTTTTACACTGTCAAGTGCATATTGGTAATATAACTCACCTGTTTCTGTGAGGATAACCCCTTTCGTTGTCCGAATAAAGAGAGGTTCATCAAAGCCTTTCTCTAGCTGCGTTAAGCGATAACTTAAGGCTGGTTGCGACATAAAGAGTTTATTGGCGGCTTTGGTTATATTTTGTTCCTGAGCAATGGTAAGAAATAGTTCCCAATCCTTTTCTATACTATCCATGATGGTTCTCCTTACGTTTACTTACTTATATAATACTTGCAATATAAAAATTTTATCACAAAATATACAAGTTATCTATTTTTCTTATTTTAAAAATGAGTATATGATAAATGCATAAGATACATGTAATTTAATCAATTTATATAGGAGGCATAGCGATGGCTGGTAAAAGTTTAATGTATAAAATTTTGGAATCTCATTTATTAGAAGGGGAATTGAAGGCCGGTACAGATATTGGAATTAAAATAGACCAAACTCTTACACAGGATGCATTAGGCACTATGGCTTATCTTGAATTTGAAGCATTAGGTGTAAATCAGGTAAAAACACTATCTGTTTCTTATGTAGATCATAATACTTTACAAGATGGCTTTGAAAATGCTGATGACCACAAATACTTACAAGATGTAGCGAGTAAATATGGAATTTATTATTCCAAAGCAGGTAATGGTATTTGTCATCAAGTGCATGTTGAACGTTTTGCCCGTCCTGGTCAGACGTTAGTTGGTTCTGATAGCCATACACCAACGTCTGGTTCGTTAGGTATGTTTGCGATGGGCGTAGGTGGCATGGATGTAGCAGCCTCTATGGCAGGCCATGCGTTTCATTTAATTTGTCCAAAGGTTATTAATATTAAATTAACTGGCGCTTTACCTGCTTGGTGTGCCGCGAAAGATATAGTACTAAAAGTATTGAGTATTTTAACAACAAAAGGCAATGTAGGAACGGCATTAGAATACACTGGTGAAGGGATTGCCAGCTTAACCGTGCCAGAACGAGCTACGATTACTAATATGGGGGCTGAAATGGGGGTTACTACCTCAATTTTCCCAAGTGATGAACGAACTCGTGAGTTTTTAAAAGCGCAACAACGCGAAGATATGTGGTTACCTTTAGAACCGGATGCTGATGCTGTATATGATGATGTTATTGAAATTAATTTAGATGAATTAGTGCCTCTAGTAGCTTGCCCTCATTCACCAGATAATGTTAAAACTGTGGCTGAAATGAATGAGATTCCAGTGGATCAAGTTTTAGTAGGCAGTTGTACCAATTCCTCTTATCGTGATTTGATGGTAGTAGCGGCCATGCTAAAAGGGCGTAAGATTCACCCTGATGTTAGTTTTGGTGTGGCGCCTGGTAGTCGGCAAGTATTAGAAATGATTTCTAAAAATGGCGCATTGGCCGATATTATTAGCTCTGGTGCTCGTATTTTAGAAAGTACCTGTGGCTTCTGTGTAGGCTGTGGACAAGCACCTCGCTCTAAGAGCATTTCCTTGCGTACCAACAACCGAAATTATGAAGGTCGTAGTGGCACTAAAGATGCTCTTGTTCATTTGGTAAGTGCAGAAACCGCTGTAGCGTCTGCTTTGACGGGTAAATTTACAGATCCTCGGACATTAGACTTTGAATTACCAAAGATTACCTTGCCAGAAGTATATGAAATTGATGACTCTATGATTGTAAAACCCGCTATGGAGGCAGAACAGGAAATTTTACGAGGCCCTAATATTGGTAATCCTCCAAGCAATGAACCAATGCCAAAGGTTGTAAACGCTAGAGTAGCGATTAAGGTAGGCGATAAAATTACGACCGACCATATTATGCCAGCAGGTCCATATTTGAAATTCCGTTCTAATGTACCTAAATACAGTCAATATACATTCTGTCATGTGAAACCAGATTTTGCAGATACTTGTAAAGCAAATGTGGAGCAAGGTCAATTTAATATTATTGTAGCGCATGAAAGTTATGGTCAAGGTTCATCTCGTGAGCATGCGGCTTTATGTCCTATGTATTTAGGCGTTAAGGCGGTTATGGCAAAATCTATTGAACGAATTCATATGGATAATTTAGTGAATTTTGGGATTTTACCATTGTTCTTTGAATCTGATGAAACGTATGAATTACTTCAAGATGGTGATGAATTAATCTTGCATATGGATGATGCTTCCTTTGAAAAGGGCGAATTTGTTGTAGAATTAGCGACAAAAGGTATAAAATTTACGATGAAAACTCCGTTAAATGAACGTCAGAAAGAGATTGTTCGAGCTGGTGGTAAATTAAACTTCTTACGCGTAGGAGGTAAATAAGAATGGATGGTTATGTAAAATTACCAATTGTATATATGCGCGGTGGTACAAGTAAAGGCGCTTATATTAATATGGCAGACTTACCTACAGAGCCAGCTGCTCGTGATGCTTGTATCCTTTCTTTATATGGTAGTCCTGATAAACGGCAGATTGATGGTATTGGCGGGGCTGATCCGTTAACGAGTAAAGTAGCCTTAGTAGGGATTTCACAACGAACAGATATAGATGTAGACTATACATTTGGTTATGTTGGTATTGATGATGCTGCTGTTGACTATGAAGGGAATTGTGGCAATATGTCAGCTGGTGTTGGCGTATTTGCAATAATGCAAGGTTTTGTTAAAGCAGTGGAGCCAGAAACAGTGGTTCGTATATATAACACAAATACGGATAAAGTAATTGAGGCGCATATTCCTGTAAAAAATGGGGAACCACAAGTAGACGGTGATTTTGCTATTGATGGTGTTCCTGGTAAAGCGTCTAAGATTATTCTTTATTTTAAAGAACCAGCAGGGGCTAAGACGGGTAAATTATTGCCTACTGGTCAGGTGAAAGATGAGATTACGTTAGCGGATGGCCGTACAATTTCTGTGAGTCTAGTGGATGCAGCGACACCGGCTATTTTTGTGCGAGCCGATGCATTGGGCTATAAAGGTACAGAATTGCCGATAGATATTGAAAATGACACACAAGGGCTGTTACAAACATTGGAAGATATTCGCTGTCAAGGTGCGGTTATGATGGGGTTAGCTGATTCCAAGGAATCAGCTAGTCCTGCAGTGCCTAAGGTGTGCATGGTATCAGCACCACAATCTTATGTAGCTATTGATGGCCGGCGTATAGAGGCTTCTGATATTGATGTAGTAGCGCGTACAAAAGCCTTAAAGGTTATTCATAAGGCTTATGCTGTGACTGGTGGAATTTGCACAGCTACGGCGGCTTTAATTCCTGGTACAGTTGTTAATGAAGTTGTGAGTGAACGGGCTAAATTAAGTAGAAATGTTGTTTTAGGTCATCCATCTGGCTCCTTTAGTTTTAGTATTGATATTAAAAATGATGGGCCAGACTATGTTTTATATAAGGCTGGGGTTGCTCGTACAGCGCGCCCTATTATGGAAGGGATAGCCTATGTAAAAAGAGACTAAATTTTACAATTTAGTCTCTTAGAAAGCTTATAATTTTATTTTTTTACAGCACCAAACCATTTTTCATAAATTTTATCGTAAGTGCCATCAGTTTTTAACTCTTCTAATGCTTTATCAGCCGCTTCTTTTAGCTGTTTATCATCTTTACGGAAGGCCCATACAAATGGTTCTGGATCAACTGGTTCGCCAATAATTTTGGCATCAGCATCAGCGCCTTGTTTTAAGTAATAAAGTGCTACAGCATTATCAAGCACGATAGCATCAGCAGTACCTGCATTTAATTCATTAAATAATTGAGAGTTGCTGTCTACAGATTTTATTTGTGCATTAGGAATTTTTTCAGCTACATCTAAGGCTACGCTGCCGATTTGAACGACAATGCGTTTACCAGCCAAATCATTCATACTAGCAGCTGTATCGTCTTTTTTAACGATAGCTACGAAACCACCTTTATCAAAATATGGTGTACTGAATAATACGGCTTTTTCACGTTCTGGTGTAGCGCTTAGACCAGATGCAATCATATCGATGTCTTTACTTTGTAAAGCTGGGATTAAGGCATCAAAGCCCATGCTCTTAAATTCCATTTTGTAGCCCATTTTTTTAGCTACAGCATCAGCTAAATCGATGTCGAAACCTACATATTTATCCCCTTCGGTGAATTCAAAAGGTGGGAATGTAGTTTCTGCCCCTACTTTAATTACTTTTTCTTTAGAATCGCTGCCAGTACTGCTACCACAGCCTGCAATTAAACCGGCTGTTAACAATGCAGCTGTTAGTGTTACCACTACTTTTTTGCTTGCAAATTTTTTTAGACTATTAAACATAATGTCCGCCCCCATTTACATAAGTATTAATTAGGAATTAATTATAAGCATATTATAGCTTCTTTTTGTATAAATATCAACAAAATAAAAATATTTTGTATATCTATTCAGTGGAATTTTAATTTTGACTAGTAAAATAAAGCATCCCTATGCATATTTACATAGGGATGCTTTGTTTACATTAAAATTCAGAAGGGCCAAACCATTTTTCATATATTGTTTTATATGTACCATCTGCTTTTAATTCGTCTAATGCTTGGTTAATTTGATCGCGTAATTCTGTATCATCTTGGCGGAAGGCCCATACAGTACCACGTGGGTCACTAGGTTCACCAGCTAAACGAAGATCCTGATAGGAGTCTTGTTTTAAATAATACGTAGCAACTACTGTATCGATAATAACGGCATCAGTTTCAGATTTTTGTAATGCTTTGAAGGCATCTTCATTATTTTTGACTTCTTTAACTGTGGCACCTGGAATATGTTTTGCCATATCGGTGGAAATAGTACCAGTTTGTGTGATTACGTTTTTGTTGGCTAAATCTTGCATACTATGGATAGTATCATCTGTTTTACGAACAACTGTGATGAAACCATTATCTTTGAAATATGGTTCTGAGAAGATGACAATTTCGGAACGATCTTCTGTAGGATTAATTCCGGCTGCAATCATATCAATTTCGTTAGTTTCTAAGGCTGGAATTAATTCATCAAAATCTACACTTTTTAATTCCATTTTATAGCCAATTTTTTGAGCGATAGCTTCCATCAAATCAATATCAAAGCCTATATATTTTTTACCATCTTTAAATTCATAAGGGGCAAAGGTTGTTTCGGTACCTACACGTAATACTTTTTCAGTAGAAGGGGGATTGGCAGGCACGGCTGTATTAGTCGTACTGGCTTTGCTACTACAACCAGCTAATAAGGCTGTTATTAAAAGACTTGCTGTAATCCCTAAGAGCATTTGTTTGTTTACTACACGTTTAACTCGCTCCAATAGATTCATCATAATAAACTCCTCCTTACCGTAAAGCAAATCATTTTGTTGTGCTTTACTTACATCCACTACTACTACTTCATCTTCTTCTTTTTCATTTGCAATTATTGCAAATGAACTATCTTATGGGCTCATTATAGTCCTGTAATCGGTAAATAGCAATAGGTGGCAATTTCGATAAAGTGAGTGTTTATCAAGGTTTTTAGAGCATAAATTAGGCGAGTTAATTAATGGTGAATAGTAATTTGTATTTTTAATAAATGAAATTTTATATAAATTTATGAATTGCTAGCTTGAATAATATACTTGCGTATAAAATTATTTTATACTGGGAATAAGATAATTTTTGAGATAATTTCGGAGAATTTAAAGAAATTTCCAAGAAATAGAAAATTTGCTTCAAAAATAGATATTAATAAATTAGATTGTAGTTATAAAAAAGTGCGTATAATAAAATGTGAAAATTTTTCTACTTTTCTCAGCTTTTTATAAAGAGTGTAGTTAATGGGCAAAACAAAAGCATGTAATTATTCCTGAACGACCGTCCTCCTTCTCTAAAAGGAGATACGGTAGAATTAAAAAAAGATAGTCACTGCTTCTGTACGACCGTTTCTTTCCCCCCTCATAAAGTTGTATAGTTAATGAGTGGAAATAAAAAAGAGTGACAGTATTCCTGAACGACCGTTCTCCTTCTCTAAAAGGAGATACGGTAGAATTGAAAAAAGATAGTCACTGCTTCTGTACGACCTTCAGAGCTTGACTCGTAGGAAGTAAGAAGCAGTGACTATCTTTTAATTCTAACTATACGCTTTTACACTTACGCATCTTCATGTTTAGCATCTTTATGCCACCATACGATACCGTCCTGATTTGGTAACGTGCTACGATCAAAGGTTGGCTCTACAATGCCAGCTTTTTTCTGTTTGAAATAATCAAGCATAGCCACTTTACTTTGTTTAGCTAATAATAGAATGGCGGTTAAGTTGGTAAGTACCATAAAGGCCATAAACAAATCGGCTAGGTTCCATACGAGATTAAGAGAGGCAATGGAACCAAAGTATACCATTATAACTACGAAAATACGGAAAATATTGAGATATAACGTGTTTTTGGTTAAATGAGCAATATTAATTTCACCATAGTAGTAGTTGCCTACGATGGAAGAAAAGGCAAACATAAAAATAAAGATTGCCATAACACTAGGAGCCCAATCGCCTAATTGCATTGCTAAGTCATGCTGTACAAGTGCAATGCCTGTCAAACCAGAACCTTCATAGTTACCTGATACAAGGACGATAAAAGCTGAGGCTGTACATACTAAGAAGGTGTCTACGAATACACCAAAACTTTGGATAAGACCTTGCTTTACTGGGTGACTTACATCAGCTGTAGCTGCTGCATTTGGTACAGAACCTTCACCAGCTTCGTTGGAGAATAAGCCACGTTTAATACCATTCATGATAGCGGCGCCAAAGAAACCACCAGAAGTAGCATCAAAGGTAAACGCTTTGGTAAAAATAGCATAGAATACATTAGGCAATTCAGTAATATTAACAAGAACAATATAGATAGCCGTTAAGATATATACACCAGCCATAAGTGGTACTAGCCATTCGCTAAGACGAGCTACACGGGCAATACCACCGAAGATAACAAGGGCTGTTAAAACAGTAACGGCGATAGCTGTATGTTGAGGGTCGATTTGAACCGTTTGAAGGGCGCTAGCCAATGTATTTGCTTGTACTGAATTATAAATAAGACCGTAAGTAACACTGATAAGAACAGCAAAAATAAAGGCAAATACAGGGCTTTTTAGGCCAAGTTTGATATAGTACGCAGGGCCACCATGGAAGCCACCTTTTTTAGAAGGGACTTTATAAATTTGTGCTAAGGTACTTTCTACAAATCCTGTAGCGGCCCCTAAGAAGGCGATAAACCACATCCAGAAAACAGCACCAGGGCCACCAAGAACAACAGCGATAGCAATACCGGCAATATTACCAACCCCTACACGAGAAGCAGAGCTTACGCAGAAGGCTTGGAAGGAAGAGATACGATTGCCATTAGTTTTAGTTCCGACACCTTCGCCTAAGAGGCGAACCATTTCTTTCAGGTAACGAATTTGGATAAAGCCCGTGGAGAACGAGAACCAAAAACCAGCAGCTACTAGGTAGATAATGATGATATAATCCCAGAGAAAGCCGGTTATGGTGCTGATGAGAGAGTTAAACGCGTCCATACTACATTCCTTTCATGTGACGAATTAAAATATAAATAATATCTATAGAATATAAATCTATAGAATATTATACTATATAGAAAGAATGGCGTATATATCTTTGTGCGTATAGATGAGGTTTGTCTTTGAAAGTCGTGCGTGATTATTTTCCACTTTAAAGTGGCATTAACTTGAGTTTTTCCACTTATTAGTATATAATAATATAGCTAGCCGTAATGCAGGACTGGATTATGGCAGTCTTGTGGGGCTCGTGCAATGGAAGCCTGTGAATCGTGTCAGGATCGAGAGATAGCAGCACTAAGCGGTTACTTTCATGTGCCACGAGGGAACCTATGAGGCTGTCATAATCGAGTGTTGCAGCGGCTTTTTTTGCTAACTAGCGTAAAATGCGCTGTCAAATAAAAGGCAGATAGGAAAGGAGGTAAGTTATGAGTTATGTAGCATTGTATCGTAAATGGCGTCCCCAAACCTTTACTGATGTGGTGGGGCAAAAGCAAGTGAGCGAAACTTTGATGCGCGCGATTCGGGAAGATAAAGTGGCTCATGCTTACCTTTTTTCAGGGCCACGAGGAACCGGTAAAACCAGTGTGGCTAAGATATTTGCGCGGGCTATCAATTGTGAAAAAGGCCCCACAGATCATCCTTGTAATGAATGTACTTCTTGCAAGCAGATTTTAAGTGGTCAATCTATGGATGTCTTAGAAATTGACGCGGCTTCCAATCGAGGGATTGATGAAATTCGCTCATTGCGGGAAAGTGTTAAGTTCTTGCCTGTAGAAGGACGTAAAAAGATTTTTATCATCGACGAAGCCCATATGTTGACGAATGAAGCGTGGAATGCGTTACTCAAGACAATTGAAGAACCACCACCTCATATTATGTTTATTTTTGCTACCACTGAAGTGGATAAGTTACCTGTTACAATTTTGTCACGGTGTCAACGCTATACATTCCGGCGTATTACGGCTGATGATATTGCTGAGCATTTACTGCATGTAGCTACAGAAAGTCAGATTCAATTAGCCCCTGAAGCGGCGCAATTAATTGCGATTCATGCTGACGGAGGTTTGCGTGATGCATTGAGTATTCTTGACCAATGTTCTGGTATGGCCGAGGGCATGATTACTGCTGAAACGGTAGAATCTATGATTGGCTTGGTCGGTAAAGAATGGATAATGTCATTCTTAGAATATTTACGACAAGGTGATGGCGCGTCTGTGTTAGTGGCTTGTAAAAAAGCCCTTAGTGAAGGACGTGACAGCAAACAAATTATTGAGGCTCTTATTCAACATGTACGAGCTTTAGTGATAGAAAAAGTATTGCCAGAGGCAGAAGAATTAGCTTTATATGCACCGTTTAAAGAGCAATTCAATGCACAAGCAGCGGAATTTTCTGTAGATAATCTAAATTATTATGTCAAAGAATTGCAGCAAATTTTAAATGATGCTAAACGTGTAGATAATCCAAGGATTGTTATTGAAATGGGTTTATTAGGGATGTGTGCCCGTGTGCAGGTTAGTGAAGACGATGTAATCGAGCGCTTAGCTGCTGTAGAAAGCCGTTTAGATTCAGCTGATAACCAATGGAGTGCTCGGTTAGCTCAGCTGGAAAGCCAATCACCTGTTATGATGGCAGCGCCCATGCAGGGCGCTACAGTGCAGACGGCTGGTTCAGTGGCGATTAACAATACTATAGCAGAAGGAACAGCTCCCAATAGTTTGCCAGTAGGTGCAGTGCCACCAAATCATGGAGGGCCTGGAAGAGTTCCACCACCAGGATTAAAATCGCCCAAACGCTCGTCTAGTTCAGTAACAGCTGGCACTACTATTTCTGAAAATAGACCTTCAAAAGGACCTGCGGTTGGTGGGGCGTCTGCGAAGGCTACAGGACCTACGCCGGTATCTTCTGTTGAAGATAAAAATGTAGTTTTAGGAGCACATATCGTAAATCCTAAAACTTATGGTAAAATAAAATCGGATATGTTAAATTATGCCTCTAGTCGTTCGTGGAATTTAGTGAGTGGTTTTTATAAAAATGCAGAATTAATTTATGCAGATGAAAGTCGCGTTGTATTTTTATTTTCACAAGCCCCGCTAGTAGCGATTGCTGGGCATTCACAACGGCTTTATGAAGTAGAGCAGAGTGTACATCAGGCCTTAGGCTATCCAGTACAAGTTCAGCTATTTAGTAAAGTAGATCCAGAAGCTAGAGAATATTGGCAAGCTGCTAAGGATGTAGCGACTGGTGTAGCTGGTCAAAGTGCTACGCATAAAAAGGCAGAACCGCAAAGCGTAGCGCAACAACCGGTGGTTCAACCGCAGACTACACCTAAGGTAACCCCGACTAAGGTGGCGTCAGAGGCTATCGATGATTTTGGCGCAAGCCCCTCTGTGACGGAACCGACTTCTACAGTACGACCAGTAGAGTCTACTAAGACAGCGGCACCTGCAGTTGATGACTTTGGGGCGAGTGATTTTGAAACACCGCCACCACCAATCGATGAATTTGAGTCAGCTACTCCTGTAGTAGATGATTTTGGAGCTACTTCGGTGTTACCAGACAATTCTGATGCCACTTCGGCATCGGATGAAAAAAAAAAGACCGTAATAGCCACGGATTTACAGAATTTACCTAAATGGGATCCCACTCACTGTAGTCCGGAAGAATTAGATAATCCCGTACTTATAGGAGCATTGGCGCATGCGGCCGCTGAAGGTAATGATATTTATGTAGAAATTATACCTGATGATGAGGATTAATGTATAAATGTGTATGAATTAAAGGAGGAACAACAATGTTCGGTAAAGGTATGCCAAATATGGGCAATATGCAAGGTATGATGAAAAAAGTGCAGAAAATGCAAGCAGATATGCAGAAAATGCAGGAAGAATTAAAAACTAAAACAGTAGATGCATCTGTTGGTGGTGGCGCTGTTACCATTGTTATGAATGGTGAAAAAATTGTGCAATCTGTTAAAATTGATCCATCCGTAGTGGATACAGACGATATGGAAATGCTAGAAGATTTAGTGTTATCCGCAGTAAATGCAGCTGGTCAAAAAGTAGATGATATGATGGCTCAAGAAATGAGCAAAGTGACTGGTGGCATGAAATTACCAGGGATGTTCTAAAATGACCAATCCCTTAGAACGGTTAGTAGAAGAGTTGCGCCGTTTACCAGGCATTGGTGCTAAATCGGCGCGTCGCTTAGCGTATCATTTAGTCGAACTTCCTAGTGAAGACGTAGATGCTTTAGTAGCGACTATTGTACAGGCTAAGGAAGCGACTAAGCGGTGTTCTATGTGTTTCAATTTGTCAGCCCAAGATCCTTGTGAATATTGTGCTAATGATAATCGAGACCACAGTATTATCTGTGTGGTTGAAACATCCCGTGATGTGATTGCTATTGAGCGCAGCGGTGACTATAAAGGCGTGTATCATGTGCTAGAAGGCGCTTTATCACCATTAGAAGGTATCGGGGTCGAAGATATTCGGATTAAAGAATTATTAGATCGATTACGTGATGAAACGGTAACGGAAGTAATTTTAGCGACGGATCCTGATCCAGAAGGTGAAGCAACAGCCCTGTATTTAGCGCGTTTATTAAAGCCAATTGGTATTAAAGTAACTCGTATTGCTCGTGGTGTGCCAGTAGGTGGCGATATTGAATATGCAGATGAGTTAACTATCGGTGGTGCAGTTATGAATCGCCGCGAAATGTGAGGTATTTAAATGGATTTAATAGTAACAGCTGTTGTTGCTGTAGTTGTAATTTATATAATTTTTAAAGTGGCATTTTATACGGTAAAAAAAGTAGGCTTAAATTTAATTTTAGGTTATGCTGCTTTTTATGTTTGCAATAATTTCTTTCATATCCCTGTGGATATGACCGTGCTCATGTGGTTTTTAACAGCAGTATTAGGGCCAATTCCTGTGATTGTGGTGGCTCTCATGCATAGTATGTAAGGAGGCTAAGAGTCCATGGCGCAGTTAAACGAAGCCCAACAGCGTGTTGTAGCAACGTTGGACAAGAATATACTGTTATTGGCCTCTGCTGGCACTGGAAAAACGAATACCTTGGCTCACCGGGTAGCTCACATTTTACAAAGTGGGGCGGCGCAAGGCGATGAAATTCTCTGTATGACCTTTACGAATAAGGCTTGCCGTGAGATGAAAGATCGCATTCTTGCCATGGCAGGGTCAGTGGCTAAAGCTGTGGAGGTTAGTACCTTTCACAGCTTTTGTTATAAAGTGTTGCAAGAGGAAAGTAAGCGTAATGATACGCTTTATATGGATATGTCCATTTATGATGAAGTGGATTGTCAGGAATTATTAGCCCCTTGGCTGCCTATAGGAATGAAAGAGCCTGTATTTATGAATTTAATTAGTCATGTGAAAGAATATCGCTCTTTGTGGGGCTATTATACAGAGCCACCAGCTGAAGATTATCGCCGTACTATTGATCGTTTGTTTATTGAACAACGGGCAATGATGGAGCGATTTTTTAACGGACTTTCGATGAGCACATTAGCTGATTTTCGTGAAACGGGCTATGAAACTTTAGTAGGTTATGAAGAAGCGTTAGCCAATGTGCATGGTGTAGATTTTACTGATTTAATAACACAGGTACATCGCTTGTTTCAAGATGAAACGATTCGTGAGCGTTGGCGTAGTCGTTATTCTTATATTTCTGTTGATGAAATGCAAGATACCAGTGATTTAGAGGCTGAAGTGATGAAACTGCTGTGGCAGGGTAATCATATTTTGCTTTGTGGAGATTACTTTCAAACAATTTATGAATGGCGAGGTTCCAACCCAGAGCGTCTATTAGCTGAGTATAAACAAGAATTTCAGCCAGAAGTCATTGTATTCTATGAAAACTATCGAGCTAATCGTCAATTATTTGATGCTTCTTTTGCTGTACTAAAGCGTATGTTTCCACGCTTGATTGCAGAGTTTTATGAAAAACCTCCCTTTGCTGCGACTGAGGAAGAAGGGGAGCCCATTGTAGTGCATAGAGCTCCTACGGAATGGAAAGAAGGGGCTTATATCTTTGATACAATTCAGTCGCTACCAAAAGATGCTAATGTTGGTGTTTTAGTGCGGGGCAACAAGCAGGCTCAATATTTGAGTGGTTTATTTAGGCGTTGCAATGATAATTTGCCACCAGCAGAACAGCGGCAGTTTATGATTATTGATGAATATAAATTTTTTAGGCGTCAAGAAATTAAAGATGTAATGGCTTATTTTAAATTGCTCCTAAATCCACATGATGCTATTAGTGCTAAGCGTTTAATTAAGCGTTATGTGAAGGGGATTGGGGAAGCGCGTATTCAACAGATTGAGAGTGAATCGGTTCGAACAATGGGACTTCGCCTCACTGATTTTATGGATATGCAAATTTTTGAAAGTGAGCCCTATGATGGTTTACTAAAAGGTTTGGTCGCTGGCAAGGTTATTGTTTATGATGTAGAAAGTACAGGTACAGATACGACTAAAGATGAGATTATTCAAATCGCCGCTTTTACTTTGAACCCTGATGGTTCAGAAGGTAAGGTATTTGAACGTTTTATTCGACCAAGTAAGCCTGTGGGTGATTCAGAATTAGTGCATGGGTTTAGTGATGACTATTTAGCTGAACATGGTGAAGAGGCAGCTACTGTATTAGCTGAATTTAAAGAATTTACTAAGGATGCTATTATTGTGGGGCATAATGTAAATTATGATATCAGCATTTTTACGAGTGAACTGCAACGTCATAAGTTAGGTACGCCTCAGTTTGCTGGCGTATATGATACATTAGATATTTATCGTCGTTTTTATCCACGGTTAGCCAATCATAAATTAGGTTTTTTAAGTGAAACTTTCCCTATTAATTACACTCCAACCCATAATGCGATGGATGATATTCGCGCAACGGCACGACTTTTGTTGTATGCGATTAAAGAAAATATTGAACCGACAGCTGATCAGCGTAGAGCGTTAATTAGTAATTTTAAAAATGCCTTTGCTACGATGGCATCACAAATGGCTACATTACGTCGTAAAATTGTAACCGATAAGCCATCTCAATTGTTGGCTTACATTATGAATGATATGGGGGTACTGGCCCATTATACGGAGCGAAAAGAGCATGAGCGTGTGGAATATATTCGTGATTTATATCGTCTTATGGTAGATTTAGAAGGGCAAGATAATCACTTAGCAGGTCGTGAATATTTACAGCGCATGTTAGAGCAAGCAGCGTTAACGGCTGGTGAACCGGATCAGCGCTTGAAGAATAATGAGAGAATTCCTATTATCACAGTTCATCAGGCTAAGGGCAGCGAATTTGACTATGTGTTTTTAGCTGGCTTACGAGAAGGTGTATTCCCTAGCTTTTTAGCCCTAAAAGAGGGTAAATTGTCCGAAGAACAGCGTTTATTTTATGTCGCAATTACTAGGGCAAAACAGCGTTTATTTATTTCATATGCTACTACTAATGATCGCGGGAAACCTTGCAAAGCGAGTGAATTTTTGCAGTATTTACCTAATAATGTGGTATGGGAATAAGTCTGTAGTTATGCGCTGTATAGGTCTATATATATATGAAGGTAAGGAGGTGTTGTATGGCACGAAAAACATTTCGATCTGATGATGTAAATTTTTTATTAATGCCTGAGGATGTGGCATCAGGTATTACGACGGTGAGCGAATGGCTAGATGCTAAACAAATGTCACGGGCTGTGATGAAACAGTTGTTTCAGGAAAAACTAGTCTTATTAAATGGCAAAAAAACAAAGCCGACGGAATCAGTCGTATTAAGCGATGAGCTGCGGTTGCAACTACCTAAAGAAAAAATAGATTACGAGCCGATTGAAGTAGCATTGACTATTTTATATGAAGACGATGATTTGCTTATTTTAGATAAACCGGTAGGGATTACTGTTAATTCAAAAGGTCAAATATCCCTAGCCAATGGGGTTGCACAGTATTTTAAAGATAATGGTATTAAACGAAAAGTTCGCTTTTTAAATCGTTTAGATAGAGATACGTCAGGTTGTATTGTCGTAGCTAAAAGTGCATTAGCACAAAGTTTTTATCAAAAACAAATTGAAGATCAGCGCTTTGAAAAGTGGTACACTACAACAGTACAAGGTCGCTTAGAAGGCGTTAATATTGTGGAACTACCGATGGGACGTAGTGAAGATGGTATTCATTATGAAGTCCGTGATGATGGTAAAATGACGCGGACGGCGTATAATGCGTTAGGTATATATGCGGAAGATGGGACGGAATTAAAATTAGTAGATAGCGAAACGTTAGATACTTTATCTGCAGCAGAACAAGCAAAATTAGTCACAAAGGTTGATGTTCGCTTATATACGGGGAAAACGCACCAAATTCGGGTGGCTATGGCTCATTTAGGTCATCCTCTAGTCGGTGATGCTCTGTATGGTTGTGAGCGACCAGGCAGAACCTATCAATTACGGGCTAAACGAGTAGTATTTACCTCTTTGCGAACCGGTCAAATGGTGACTGTGGAAGCGGATTGAGGATTACGTGTTGGAAGTAAGTGTAAAGTAGTATCTATTGAAAAAACCTCTTATTGCTAATTGCACAATTAGTAGTAAGAGGTTTTATTATGATTAAAAATCATAATAATCAAGAGTTTTTGTTATTTTTACTCTAGCTTTTTTACCTTCTTTTGTACTATAATTAACCTCGTGTTTAATTTTTAGTGTTATGTTTTAAGTTTGAAGGAGGTTTTACAATGAGTGAAGCGTTACAAGCTACGAAAGAACGATTTCTACGCTTGCAGATGCATTCATTAATTGGGATATGGATTGGCTATGCTATGTACTATGTAGTGCGAAGCAACTTCAATTTAGCCTTACCATATTTGTCGGGAGAGATGGGATTAACTAAGACACAGCTAGGTTTATTGACGAGCTGTATGTTAATTACTTACGGTCTTAGTAAAGGCTTTATGAGTGTGTTAGCCGATAAAGCTAATCCTAAGTATTTTATGGCCACAGGCCTAGCTCTTTGTGTTGTTATTAACATAGTTATGGGCTTCACTACACATTACAGTCTATTTATTGCACTTATTATTTTATTAGGATTGTTCCAAGGTATGGGTGTAGGCCCTTCGATTATTACGGTAGGTTATTGGTTCCCGCGGTCACAACGTGGTCGGGCGAGTACCATTTGGAATATGTCTCATAACCTAGGTGGTGGTATTGTAGCACCTATTGTAGGGGCTGCGGTAGGCTATTTAGGGACAGAACATTGGCGTTTAGGTACCTTTACAGTACCTGCTATGTTAGCCGCTATTGGCGTATTATTGATTTTGTATTTTGTTCGTAAACGTCCTGCTGAAGAAGGTTTGCCAACTGTTGAAGAAATGTATCATGAAGAGGCAGCTGGGCAAAAATCAGCTAAGATGGACAGCGAACGACCAGAAAATATGAATGCGTTCCACGTGTTTTATCATTATGTTTTTAAAAATCCAAATTCTTGGTATTTAGTGCTTATTGACGTATTTGTTTATATGGTTCGCTTTGGCATGTTGACTTGGATTCCACTATACTTATTAAAAGTAAAAGGCTTTAGTAAAGCTGAAATGAGTGTGGCCTATATGTTATTTGAATGGGCAGCGATTCCATCAACGATTATTGCAGGCTACTTAGTAGATAAATACTTTAAAGGCCGTATTATGCAATTGCCAATTTATTGCTTAGTCGTTATTTTTGCTTGTGTTATTGGTTATATGAATTCCAATTCTATTTTATGGGCGACTATTTTTGCTTGTATTACGGGCTGTTTAATTTATATTCCGCAATCTATGATTCCTGTACAGGCGATGGAAGTAATTCCTACTTTTGCATTAGGTTCGGCCGTAGGTTTACGTGGCCTTATGAGTTATTTAGTAGGTAGCTCTTTGGGGACGACTCTATTTGGCTTTGTTGTCGACCATTATGGTTGGGACATGGGTTTCTATACATTGCTTGTGGGTGTAGTCCTTTGTATGTTCTCCTGTTATTTATCTAACCGTGGGGTTCAAAAGATTTATAAACAAGCAGCTGAATTAAAATAGTATGTGTGATGTAGTGTGAAAAAACCTCTTATTGTTAATGTTATGTTAACAATAAGAGGTTTTTGTTTTGTAGTAAAAAGTTGTAGAAAATACAAGTTTGTGCTATTGATAGCATAAACTTGTAAAAATAAAAAGTTTTTGCTATGCGTGAAATTATGGAAGATGGTTATATATCTATCAATACTTTTTCTAGCTTAGTATAGTTACCTTTAGTATAATAAAAGCAAAGAGCTATCTATCATAATACAATTGACTAAGAGATTCACCATGAAAGGAGTCTTTATGCGCTACACTACAATTCCTACAACAGATATTAAAATATCTCCTATCACCGTAGGCTGTATGAGCTTTGGCAAAGATGTATTGGGGCAAAAGTGGAGTTTAAATCCAGAAGAAACGGAAGCTATGGTCAAACTTTCACTTGATTTAGGCCTTAATTTCTTTGATACAGCTAATCAATATGGGGATGGGACTAGTGAAGAGTATTTAGGGAGGGCTTTGAAGAAATTTGTCGCTCGTGACCAAGTGGCGATTGCTAGCAAAGTATATTTTAATGATGGTAAATTATCTAAAGAAGCGATTGCCCGTGAAATTGACGGATCTTTAAAGCGCTTAGGTACAGATTACCTCGATTTATATATCATTCATCGTTTTGATTATGAAACACCTGTAGAAGAAACACTGGAAGCGCTACATAACTTAGTGAAAGCAGGTAAAGTAAGAGCTTTAGGGGCTTCCTCTATGTTTGCGTTTCAGTTTCATACCATGCAACATGTGGCGGAGCTCAATGGGTGGACACAATTTGTAGCTATGGAAAACCACTATAATTTGTTATATCGTGAAGAAGAACGTGAAATGATTCCTCTTTGTAAGCAACAAGGGGTTATGTTAATGCCTTATAGTCCGTTAGCTGGCGGCCGTTTAGCGCGTGTTAATTGGCAAGAAAAAACAAAGCGTAGTGAGATTGATACGATTGCAAAACGTAAATATGATAGTACAGAGGAGCAAGATTTGCCAATTGTACAGCGTGTAGCGGCACTAGCGCAAACTCATGAGGTAACTATGTCACAAATTGCCTTGGCTTGGCAATGGGCGAAAGGGATTACAGCACCTATTGTAGGAGCCACTAAGGCCAGTCACATTGAAGATGCTGTAAAAGCGCTTGATGTAAAGTTAACTGGTGAAGAAATTACATATTTAGATGAATTGTATTTACCTCACAAAATGATGGGGCCTATTCCAGTACCCACTGATAAATAATGTCTATGGGTTTATTGTATGTAGAGGTATAAACAAAAGAGGTGTAACCGCAGGCAAATTCGGTTACACCTCTTTATATTTAGGGTTTAGTTATATGGTTACATGTAAAGCTTACATCATAGGTTTATATAACAGTGTATATAATAAGTATATATACACTGTTAGTTAGCTTTGTAAATTATAATACTATAAACGTGCTATTAAGCTAAGCTAGCGCGTAAGAACCAAAGTTGTTTTTCATAGTAAGCCAAGTGATCTTCCATAAGAGCCACTAAGGCAAAATTATCTTCTTCATCAGCTACACTGCGAATTTCAAGAGCTAGGTCAGACATAAGTTTGAAGTCTGCTTGTAAGATTTCGTATACTTCTTTTACGCTGAAGTTACGACCATCTAATTCTTCGATAGAAGCAATTTGTAAGTATTCAGATACACGAACTGCTGGTTCTTCGCCTTTCATTTTTAGAAGTTCGGCAACAGCATCATAGTACTCAAAGGCATTGTCATATACACTTTCAAGATATTCGTGAGTTGGTACGAATTGAGAACCAACTACATTGAAATGTAGGTTGTGTAATTTTACATTCCAAATGGCTAAGTTTGCTAAATATTTGTTTACTTCTTGTACGTTTTTCATAAGTTTTCCTCCTAAATTGACTGCTGATTGATTCTCAGCAATTTACATTACCTATTAAATCGCTTCAATCATTATGTGATTGAAATTGAATGTTTAATTAGTTGCGGATAATTGTTTTTAGTTTATAATAATTATCCGTTGCTATGTGTATATCTTAACATAGGCAATAATGAATGTCAACTAATTAATAATGATTTTCTGTTAATATTATTTTTAATTTAACTTTAGGGAATAATTTTAACGTGTAAACTCTATTTATAGTTAGATATTAATATGTACTTAAGGATATAAAAAGCCCTCATCAATTATCATAACAATTAGCTACGCCTTGCTTTTCATGTTATGAAGCATTGATAAGGGCTATGAAGATTGTATTATAATAGGATAATTTCTTAATCAATTAATGGTTAAAAGTTACTTGTGGTTAATGGTTAGCATTTTATACCAGCTGCTTTACGTGCATAAAACCAGTAAGTTAAGAAAATTGTAATGACCATAAAGACCAAGATAATATAGAAGGCAGGCATTACAGAATGATAGCTACTATAAGCCCAGCCGAATACTTTGGGAATGAAGAAGGCACCATAGGCACCGATAGCAGCTGTGAAGCCTGTAACTAAGGAGGATTGCATGCCATTGGTGAAAATATAAGGAATCATGCGGAAAGAAGCACCTGTTTCAAGGCCTGTCATAAAGAATAAAAATAAGAAGGCACTGAAGAAAATAATAAAATTATGAGCCGTTATGCCATACATAATGAATATAGCACCAATGAGCATACCTACTAAAGACCAAAGTGTAATAGTTGTGCCACTGTTAATTTTATCGGCCAGCCAACCACCGATAGGGCGAATACCAGCACCGATGAATGGGCCAAGGAATGCGCCATAGGCAAAGGGAATTTCAGGGAATTCTTTTTGTACTAATAAACTAAGGGCTACAGAGAAACCAATAAAAGCACCAAAACCACAGGTATAAATCCAAGTCATAATCCAGGTATGTTTATTGGTAAAGATACTCATCATGGAGGCAGGACTTTGTTTTGGTAATGGTAGGTTGTCCATATATTTAATAATCAGGCCTAAGGTAATTAAGATTTGAATAATGCCCACATAGCAGGTATTTTGTAAGAATAAGACCGTGCCATCTTGCATTGTTTGAGGCGTTCCAACAAAAGGGGCAAATACAGTCATGCCCATAACGATAGGTGCCATAAGAAAGATGATGGAAACACCTAAATTCCCGATACCAGCATTGATGCCTAGGGCTGTGCCACGTTGTGAACGGGGAAAGAAATGTCCGATGTTTGCCATGGAGGAAGAAAAGTTAGCCCCCGCAATCCCTAATAAAGCCACATAAATAAAGAAGGTTTCATAAGAGGTGGTCGGATCTTGTAAGGCTTGAGCAAGGCCCCATAAAGGTATGAGTAACAAAGCGGTGGCAAAGAATGTCCAGTTACGGCCTCCTAGGATGCCTGGCATATAGGTGTAAAGTAAGCGTCCCGTAGCACCAACTAGTCCAGGCATAGCTGCTAGGGTAAAGAGTTGTTCGTCAGTAAAATGAAAGCCCACGGCATTGAGTTTCACTGCTATGGTTGACCATAGTGTCCATACACAAAATGATAGTGTTAAAGCGAGTGTAGATACGATTAAGTTTTGTTTAGCAATACGTTTACCATGTTGATTCCAGAATTGTTCATTGTCAGGCTGCCACTGAGCTAGGATTTCGCGACGACTCAGTGAAGCAGTAAGGTCGGACGTAGATGACATAGATAAGCTCCTTTTCAGTGTTAATTCGTTACATTTGTTTTTTTTTTGCGTTTTAACATTTTATAGTTAAAAAAATTACTCCCCTTTGAGGAGCCTAGATTGGGAATAGGGAGTATTATTGACTATAATTAGGTGCTATAAGTTTAGGGTTCATCAATCTAGGCTACGAATAGATGATATTACTAATAGAATTGTAGGGCTTAGTAGCATCATCTATACAGGGGATGACAGGCGTAGAGTCCTTGTCTAATTGGAGTATAAGAGAAATAAAAAACCTTGTATGTGATATTTATCACGGAATTGAAAGATTGCTAAAAAATGATGAGATTCATTAGCATAAATAAAACACACATTATATAGAATCATAGAAAGACATCGATATATAGTAGTAGATATGCTATAATGAAAAAGAAAAATGCTTATAGGGAAAGGGCGTTGAAAGGGACAAATCATTGGCTGAGGTGTTACGTATGAAGTATACGTTTGAAATGGTAAAGGAGTTAAGGGCTTTTAAGGGATTAAGTGAAACTGAATTTAAAGATGTTATTAAAAGTATAGGGGCTTACAGTAAAAACTTTAAAAAAGGGGGCTACATAACATTAGCGGAGGAAGAAATTCGTTGCGTTAGTGTTATTATTAAGGGCACCGTTCATATGATGAGTGAAGATATTTGGGGAAATCGTTCGATTCTAGTCTTTATGAATCGAGGCGATTTATTTGGTGAATCCTTTGCTTGTAGTTCTAATCAAGTATCGCTAGTCAATTTTTATGCAGCGTCTGATGTGACGGCGCTCTATATTCCATTTGATAAGCTATTAGCTTTTGCGTCTAAAGATGTAGGACCCTATCGCCAGCTGGTGCAAAATATTATGACCTTAGTGGCCGATAAAAATGTACGCATTTTGCAAAAGCTTGAGATTGTTTCGAAGCGAAATTTGCGAGATAAGTTGATGGCGTATTTTTCCTATATGGCAAAGGTTTGGGGGCGTATGGAGTTTGAAGTGCCTTTAGGCCGTGTGGCGCTTAGTGAGTATTTATGTGTAGATCGTAGTGCGTTGACTCGAGAATTATCTCGTATGCGTGACGATGGTCTTATTGAATTTGAGAAGAATCATTTTAAAATATTGGTGCCTGCTGAATCCTTAACTTAGTAGACTACACAGTAGCTTTGTGAAGTTTACGCCATGAAGTTTACTCTATGAAGTTTACGCCATGAAATTTGCGCCATGGAATTTGGAGTATGGAATTTGCTGTTAGGATAGTAAAGTAGATATGAATTAGAGTCGGTGTGATAAGCACCGACTTTTTTTATTGGTTCAGTTTTATTTAATCATTTATATTAGTTTGTCCGATTGGATTAAATTTCTTAAATTCATGTGATTAAAATCACATAAGGGGATAAGTTCCTTTGGTATGCTGAAAGTAATAAGGAGGGACACAGCATGAACACGTTCTTTAAGAAATTTTCCTATTTAGTGCCTAAAAATAAAAGTGAATCAGGTCATCAAGCCATTTATGAAGGAGGCCGTGACTGGGAATCCATGTATCGTAATCGTTGGTCTTACGACAAAGTAGTGCGTTCAACACATGGTGTTAACTGTACAGGTTCTTGTAGTTGGAATGTTTTTGTCAAAAATGGCATTGTCACTTGGGAGAATCAGAATCATGATTATCCTGAAACAAGCCCTGACATGCCAGATTTTGAGCCTCGTGGTTGTCCTCGTGGGGCATCGTTTTCATGGTATATGTATAGCCCATTACGGGTGAAGTATCCCTATGTGCGTGGAGAGTTAGCGGATATGTGGCGTGCCGCTAAAAAAGAATATCCGAATGCGTTAGAAGCTTGGAAATCCATTGTGACAGATCCAGAAAAAGCGAAGCGTTATAAATCGGCTCGTGGTATGGGTGGTTTTGTGCGTTCTACTTGGGAAGAAGCGTCTGAAATTACTGCAGCTTCTATGCTATATACAGTGCAGACCTATGGGCCTGATCGTAACTTTGGTTTTTCCCCAATTCCAGCCATGTCTATGATTAGTTACGCTGCAGGGGCTCGTTTTATGAACCTTATGGGTGGTGCCTGCCTTAGCTTCTATGATTGGTATGCTGATTTGCCTCCAGCTAGTCCGCAAGTGTGGGGCGATCAAACGGATGTGCCAGAAAGTAGTGATTGGTATAATGCGGGCTATATTATGACTTGGGGATCAAATGTGCCACAAACACGTACCCCAGATGCTCACTTTTTAACTGAAGTGCGTTATAAAGGGACCAAAGTAATTTCTGTATCTCCTGACTACGCAGAATCTACTACCGCTGCCGATACTTGGCTTAATGTGAAAGCTGGCTCTGATGGTGCCTTAGCTATGGCTATGGGGCATGTTATTTTAAAAGAATATTATGTAGACAATACGACGCCTATGTTTGTAGACTATGCTAAGCGATATACGGATTTTCCATTCTTAGTACAGCTTGAAGAGAAGGATGGTAAATTAGTAGCAGGTCATTTCTTAACAGCCAAAGATATGGGCGATACCTCTGAACATAGTGAATTTAAGTATTATGTACTCGATGAGACTACGGATACTTTAGTTATTCCTAATGGACAAATGGGTCATCGTTGGAGTGACAAAACAAAATGGAATTTAAAATTAGAAAATAGTGAGAATGGGGCACCGATTAATCCTGTATTATCGTTTATTGATAGTAATGATGCTGTGAAGGCTGTTACGTTACCATTCTTTGGTCATTTAGATGAAAAACGTACACTAGACCGTCATGTACCAGTTAAGCAATTGCATACTCGTACAGGCATTGTATATGTGACAACTGTATATGATTTATTACTTGCTAATTATGGTGTAGACCGCGGGCTAGGTGGCGAGGTTAATGCTGATTATACTAGTGATACGCCCTTTACACCAGCATGGCAAGAAAAATATACCGGCATTACACCAGACATGGTGATTCATACAGCTCGTGAATTTGCAGATAATGCGATTGCTACGGGTGGTCGTTCTCTGATTATTATGGGTGGTGGTATCAATCACTGGTTCCATGCGGATGTAATTTATCGCGCTGTATTGAACCTTGTACTATTCTGTGCTTGTGAAGGTAAAAATGGTGGCGGTTGGGCGCATTATGTAGGCCAGGAGAAACTTCGTCCTGCTGAAGGTTGGGGCGCTATTATGAGTGCTAAAGATTGGCAGCCAGTTCCTCGTTTACAAAATGGTACGTCTTTCTTCTATTTCGCTACGGATCAGTGGCGTACTGATGAAATGGATACAGACGATTTAGTATCGCCATTGGCATCGCCACGATATCGTCATGTAGGTGATTATAATGTATTAGCGGCTCGTCTTGGTTGGTTGCCTTCCTATCCAACCTTTAATAAAAGTGGAGCAGCTATTTTTGAGGAGGCTAAACAAGCAGGTCTTACAGAGTTTGGCGATGTAAAAACGTTTGTAGCCGAGCAATTAAAGAAGAAAGAATTAAGCTTTGCTGTGGAAGATCCAGATGCACCAGAAAACTTCCCGCGCAATCTTATAGTATGGAGGGCAAATTTAATTACTTCATCTTCTAAAGGGCACGAATATTTTATGAAACATTTGTTAGGTACGAAAAATGGCCTTTTAGAAAATAACGAGCCTGTAGCAAAACCAACAGAAATCAAGTGGCGTGAACAGGCAGGTGAAGGCAAGTTGGATTTGCTGGTTGATTTAGACTTCCGCATGGCTGGGTCTGCTTTATATTCTGATATTGTATTACCGACGGCAACTTGGTATGAAAAGACAGATTTATCATCAACCGATATGCATCCGTTTGTGCATCCTTTCCAGCCTGCTGTTGATCCAGGTTGGGAAGCTAAGACAGACTGGGATATATTCTTAACTTTAGGCAAAGCCGTTTCAAAACTAGCAAAAGAAGTGAATATGCCTGTATACCGTGATATGGTGGCGATGCCTTTGCAACATGATTCTGAAGCAGAATTAGCGCAACCAGGTGGAGTGGTGAAGGATTGGAGCCGTGGTGAATGTGAACCAATTCCAGGTAAAACAATGCCTCAACTGGTAGAAGTGACGCGTGATTATACACGCATTTTTGAAAAGCAGCGTGCTTTAGGCCCTAATTTAGCGAATGGTGCTGTAGGGGCACATGGTATTGCTGTTAATATTGGTGAACAATATGAAGAATTAAAAGCTCGTAATGGTGTGATTCGTGGTGCTAGCTTAGGCGGTGTTAAAGAAGGCAATACGACGGATGTTTTGGCTGATGATGTGGGCATTGGCTGTCCTTCGATTGAAGATGCATATCAAGCCTGCCAAGCCGTGCTTACCATGTCTTCCGCTACGAATGGTGCAGTAGCACATAAGAGTTGGGCCAAAGCCGAAGAGTTGACGGGACTTACGGATTTAACCAAAATGACAGGTGGTCGTAGTGGTGAACATATTACCTTTGAAGATATTGTGGCTCAACCACGCTTAGTTATTAGTACGCCAATCTTCACTGGTAATGGTAAGGATAATCGCCGTTATACGCCATTTACGAATAATGTGGAATTACTTATGCCATTCCGCACTATTACAGGTCGTCAATCGTATTTCTTAGATCACGATGTTATGGCAGAATGGGGTGAACAGATGGCAACGTACAAACCTATTTTGGCCTACGCACCAATGCGGGAAGCGTTGCCAAATGATGGGACTCCAGAAATTACACTTAAATATTTAACGCCACATAATAAATGGAGTATTCACAGTATGTACTTTGATACGCCACAGATGTTGACTTTATTCCGTGGTGGTCAGTCTGTATGGCTTAATGAAGATGATGCGAATGAAATTGGCGTAGCTGATAATGATTGGATTGAATTATACAATAGTAATGGTGTAGTAGCATCCCGAGTTGTGGTAACGCCTCGTATTCCACGTGGCCTTGTATATATGCATCATGCTCAGGATCGTCACATTAATGTGCCAGGTACTAGTTTGACTGGCGGTCGTGGCGGTACTCATAATACACCGACACGAATTCATATGAAACCAACCCATATGATTGGGGGCTATGGACAATTAAGTTATGGGTTTAACTATTACGGACCTACCGGTAATCAACGCGACATGCTTGTGGTAGTGCGTAAGATGAAGGAGGTTGATTGGCTTGAAGATTAAAGCACAAATTTCCATGGTCATGAATTTAGATAAATGTATCGGCTGTCATACCTGTTCGATTACATGTAAAAATACGTGGACCAATCGTGAAGGCGCGGAATACATGTATTTTAATAATGTAGAAACAAAACCTGGCATTGGGTATCCGAAACATTGGGAAGATCAGAATCGTTGGAAAGGCGGTTGGGTGTTAAAGAATGGCAAGCTAGAGTTAGCGACAGGCTCTAAAAGCAATCGTTTGATGAAACTATTTTTCCATCCAGAGCAGCCAGAATTAAAGGATTATTTTGAGCCTTGGACATATGACTATGAAACTTTAATTCATTCTAAGCGCAAGAATAATCAGCCTGTGGCACGACCTCGTTCTTTGATTACTAAAGAAAAAATGGAAATAGAATGGGGGCCTAACTGGGAAGACGATTTAGCCGGTGGTAGCACAGCTCGCGCTGATGTGAATTTACAGAACTTAGGACAGAATATCGCTCTTGATTTCCACGATATTTTTATGAAATATTTGCCACGTCTTTGTAATCATTGTTTGAATCCTGCTTGTGTAGCCGCTTGTCCATCAGGAGCTATTTATAAGCGCGACGAAGATGGGGTTGTATTGATTTCACAAGATGTATGTCGTGGTTGGCGTCATTGTGTACCGGCTTGTCCGTATAAAAAGATTTATTATAACTGGCAGACTAATAAAGCCGAAAAATGTGTGTTCTGTTATCCCCGTTTAGAAAATGGTCTGCCACAGATTTGTGCTGACACTTGTGTAGGTCGCATGCGTTATGTAGGTGTGCTTTTATATGATTTAGATAAAGTAGCTGATGTAGCGGCTACTGAAAATCCGCAAGACATTTATGGCAATATGTTGGATGTGATTTTAGATCCTCATGATCCAGCAGTAGTACAAATGGCACGAGAACAAGGCATTCCAGAGAATTGGCTAAAAGCGGCCAAAGAGTCGCCCGTTTATCGTTTAATTAAAGAGTGGCAAATTGCTTTACCTCTTCATGCGGAATATCGTACGGTTCCTATGGTGTGGTATGTACCGCCAATGAGCCCCATTTTACATAAACAAGCGTCGTCAGTTCATTTCCCTGAAGCAGAAGCCATGCGAATTCCGGTAGCTTACTTGGCACAATTATTGTCTGCAGGGAATGAAGCGGTAATACGCCGTGTGTTAGATACTTTATTGGACTTACGTCGTTATATGCAACAGCGTACGCGTGGTGAAGCGACGACTGACTTTGATGAAAAATATGGGCCTCATGCTTTATATGATATGTATCGCTTACTAGGGGTTGCTAAATATAAAGACCGTTTTAGAATTCCCGCTGGGGTGAATGCTTCTCAAGAAGAAAAACGGTTACACCAAGGCGTAGGTGGTTTTAGTGACTGTGCGTTTGGCGGTTGTTCTGGCAGTACGGGAGCAGGTAGTTGTTCAGGAGGTGGTTGCCATGAGTAATAGAGTGGCAGCGACTGTAGGCGTAGATGCTACACAACGAATGCAGACTGAGCAGGACGTATTACAAGTTTGTGCGTATTTGTTGAGTTATCCTAGCGAAGCTTGGTGGAGTTCGCTCCATGAAGTAGAAACTATATTGGCCGCTTGGGCTGAGGGGCCTATAAAAGATAGCTTAGGATCTGTTGTAGAATACATTATGAGTCAAACTCAGCGTGAGTATGAGGATGAATATGTGCGAGTGTTTGATTTTAGTGGTAACACTAATATGTATTTAACGTCGTATGATGCGACTAATGCAGAAGAACAAGCGGCAGAATTATTAGTATTTAAAGAGTTTTATCAAAAACATGGTTTTGATGTGGCTAGAGAGCTACCAGATTATGTGCCTGCTTTATTAGAACTTTGTAGTACTTTACAAGCTGATGAAGCTTTGCCGATCTTAACGTATAGCCGAGAGGGGTTAACAGTATTGCGGCAGCGATTAATCGATAGCCAACAAGTACAAGCCTTTGTTTTAGATGTGATTTTACAAATTATTGAACGTTGGGAGGGGGCTACACGATGAGTGAATTTGTATGGGTCGCCTTACCGTATATAGCGTTTACCTTTTTGGTGATTGGATCGGCGGTGCGCTATACGGTATCGGAGCGCAATTGGACTACTAAGTCGAGTCAATTTTTGGAGAAAAAACAGTTACGTATAGCGGGCCCTTTGTTCCATTTTGCACTACTATTGGTTTTCTTTGGTCATGTTGGTGGTATTTTGGTGCCTCAAGAAGTGACTGAAAAGGTAGGTGTAGATGAACATCTTTATCATGCAGGGGCATTGTACATTGGAGGACTAGCTGGTATCTTATTAGTTGTTGGTTTTCTTCTTCTTATGAAACGACGTTTTGGTACTTCTTATATGAAGGTCAATACATCGTCCATGGATGTGTGGCTCTTTGCATTTTTAGGTATTACTATTTTGACGGGCTTTTTAGGGACTATGATGAATGCAGATGGGGCGTTTAATTATCGTGCGTATATTGGACCTTGGTTTCGTAGTTTATTAATTTTGCAACCACAACCAGAATTAATGGTGAATATTCCTCCTATTTTTAAGGCTCATATGCTATCTTGGATGATTGTATGTATTATTTTTCCGTTTAGCCGATTAGTTCATTGTTTGAGTTTTCCCTTCCGTTATTTGAATCGTAGTGCTATTGTATATCGGAAGCATTGAGTGCGTAGGTTTGTGTAGTTTGATATAGATTAAGACAGTTTTATATACTTTTAATAGTGAAATATTAAATCAAGTAAAAAGTAATTAATGAGTGCTATACGCTTGCTATTGAGAGTATAGTATTGATATATTTAATTAATTTATACTTTTATAGGGTTTCATAACTTTTAGTTGTGAAACCCTATTTTTTCATTAGAAATTAATGATGAAAAAGAAGAATTGCCTATATCAATTGCGTATAGGTGTCTGTAAAACGTCAAAAAAATGAAGTGGAGAGGCTTTTTTTTGATTTGTATAGCGTCAAAAAAGAGCAAATAAATTATATTATTGGTAATAATTATCATTTAGTTAATTAAGGAAATTCGATTAGATATTTCTAGCTATGGAATTAAAATTTAAATTTTGTGGAATTCAATACTATGGAGATGGCAAATTATTGTATAGTATGTGCAGAAAAAACGTATGTATATGGTATGAGGAAATGCAATTATATACAGGCATATAATAGAAAAGCTATGTGGCAAACGGTTGTGTATTGATTGCATAGTATTGCGCTTTATGGAGGTGTATATTTGCTGAATATTAATGCATAAAATGGATGAAAAAGGTGGCTTTTAACTAGCGTATGTGCGCTAGAGGTATAGATATTGTCATCAATCTTTTGATTTTGCGAAAAATTCTCATTAGACATAAATACTTGATTAAACTGCATAGGACTTGTTTGAAAGGCCTTGTCATGTGTGCTATGATTAAGTCATCAGAAAACTCGTTTTAAGTTGAGGAGGGATTACTTTGCGTACTATCGATGTAGCAAAAGTGACGGAAACAGTAGCCCAAATGTGTAAAAATGCGGCTTACTATTTACCACAAGATGTATATGAAGGCTTAAAAGCAGGTCGTGAAACAGAAAAATCTCCAGTAGGTTGTGTTGTATTAGACCAAATCATTAAAAATGCTGAAATTGCTCGTGAAGAAGATCGTCCAATTTGCCAAGATACTGGTTACACTATCGTATTCTTAGAAGTTGGTCAAGATGTACACTTCGAAGGTGGCAATTTAGAAGATGCTATTCAAGAAGGGGTAGCTAAAGGCTATGTAGAAGGTTACTTACGTAAATCTGTAGTTGCAGAACCTTTATTCAACCGTAAAAACACTGGTAACAATACTCCTTGTATCATTTATACTCGTATTGTTCCTGGCGATAAAGTTAAAATTGACATGGAACTTAAAGGTTTCGGTTCTGAAAATAAATCTGGCGTAAAAATGCTTGTACCAGCTGATGGTGTTGAAGGCGTTAAAAATGCTGTTATGGAAATTGTTAAAAAAGCAGGTCCTAACCCTTGCCCTCCAATGGTACTTGGTGTTGGTATCGGCGGTACTATGGACTATGCAGCATTGCTTTCCAAAAAAGCATTACTTCGTTCCACTAAAAAACGTAATGATATGCCAGAATACGCTAAATTAGAAGAAGAACTATTAGAAATGGTTAACAAAACTGGCATTGGACCTCAGCTTGGTGGTACCACTACAGCGTTAGCAGTTAATATCGAATGGGCTGCTACTCATATTGCTGGTCTTCCTGTAGCCGTGACAATTTGCTGCCATGCAAGCCGTCATGCTGAAGAAATTATTTAATAAGGAGGAAGATTGAAATGGCTGAAACTAAACGTATCACCACACCTTTAACAGAAGAAGTATCCAGAACTCTTAAAGCTGGCGACAGCGTATTGATTACTGGTAAAATTTATAGCGCTCGTGATGCTGCTCATAAAGTAATGACAGAAGCATTAGCTCGCGGCGAAGAATTGCCAATTGATTGGCATGATAAAATTGTATATTATCTTGGACCATCCCCAGCAAAACCTGGTGATCCAATCGGTGCGGCAGGTCCTACAACATCTGGTCGTATGGATGCTTACACACCAACTATGCTTAATCAAGGTATCAAAGGTATGATTGGTAAAGGGTCTCGCTCTAAAGAAGTAGTTGATTCCATGAAGAAAAACGGCGTAACTTACTTTGCTGCTGTTGGTGGTGCTGCTTCCTTAATCGCAAAATCTATTAAAAATTATGAAGTTATCGCTTATGGTGATTTAGGTCCAGAAGCATTAGCAGAATTAACAGTTGAAGACTTCCCTTGCATCGTAGTAATCGATAGCGAAGGTAATGACTTCTACAAACTTGGTCAAGAACCATATCGTCAAGAAGACTAATTATGTCTAACATATCAACCCTAACTATTTGTATGGGCAACAGTAGTTGGTCTTGATATAGACGTCATTTAGAAACACTAAGGCATTCCAACAAATGCTAGTTATACCAAACAAACGTAAAACACGGCTTATATAAGCCGTGTTTTTGTTATATATAATACATAATATAGTCAAAGGCGCTGCGCTTATATAGAGTCAACACTTTTATGCTTTAAAATAGCTAGTTATAACAAAATATCATAATCGATACCCCTATATTGACAATAGTTCTCGGGACATATATAATGAATATATAGAAACATATGAATAATTGTTCATATGTTATTGCGATAGATACGAATATATAAATTTTAAACTCGCAAGTATAGGTTATTTATAATGTATGTATTACATCATTTTAGTATCTGCAGACACACAAGGAGTCAACGATGGAACGAATCTTATTACTTAAGAATTTAACATGTGCGAACTGTGCCGCTAAAATCGAGGACCGTATTAAGGGATTAGAAACAGTTAGTGACGCCTCTTTTTCTATTGGTACGCAGCAATTGCGAATTACTTCTACGATACCAGATACATCGGCTTTAATCTCAGAAATCCAAACGATTTGTGATGCCATTGAAGAAGGTGTAGAAGTACAAGTATATCAACGAAAAGCTAAAGGCGCTCATGATCACGATCATGACCATGCTCATGGCGGTGGCCTTATAGCCATTATTGTGGGTATTATAGTGATGTTAGTAGATGTGTTTGTAGAAGGTATTCCTAAAAATATTGAATTAGCTATGCTATTAGCTACCTATTTATTATTAGGTTGGGGCGTTTTGTGGAATGCTATTAAAAATATTGGCTCTGGTCAAATTTTTGATGAGAATTTCTTAATGAGTGTGGCTACTTTGGGGGCATTGATTATTGGGGAGACCCCAGAAGCCGTTGGGGTTATGCTATTTTATCGTATTGGCACTTATTTTGAGGAAAAAGCGACAGAACGAAGCCGCTCTGCCATAATGGAAGCTATTGATATGCGTCCTGAACAAGTTCGTGTAGTTGATCCACACGGTCATACCGGCTTAGTCAGTCCAGAAGATGTACAGATTGGGCAGACTATTGAAGTATTAGCGGGTGAGCGCATTCCTTTAGATGGCACTATCATAGAAGGGGCAACGCGTATTGATACAGCGCCGGTAACTGGTGAACCAGTTCCTGTACAAGCAGGCCCTGGTACAGAAATTTTATCAGGCTGTATTAATCAGAGCGGTCGTATTTTGATGCGTGTTGATAAAGAATTAAAAGATTCTATGGTAACACGGATTTTAGATGCTGTAGAGAATGCGGCGGCTACAAAGCCTCGATTAGATCGTTTCATTACACGCTTTGCCCGTGTGTATACGCCTATTGTGGTAGTTTTAGCTATATTAGTTGCTGTAGTACCATCGTTAATTACAGGGAATTGGTCGTACTGGATATATACGGCTCTTACCTTTTTGGTAATTAGTTGTCCATGTGCTCTCGTATTGAGTGTTCCTTTAGCTTTTTTCTCTGGTATTGGTCGTGGCTCCCGTGTAGGCATCTTGTTTAAAGGTGGTTTGTCCATGGAAGCAATTGCTAAGGTAAAAGCGGTAGCAATGGATAAAACGGGTACGATTACTACCGGTGAATTTGCTGTTCAGGCTGTTCATAGTGCTGATGGATTCGATGAATTGTCGGTGTTAAGTCATGCAGCTGCTTTGGAAGTGCGTTCGACACATCCCGTAGCTGTAAGTATTGCCAATGAAGCCAAAAAACGTAATATGTTTATTGCCAGTGTGGATGAGTTAGCTGAATTATCCGGTCGTGGTATGACAGGGATTGTCAAAGGTGACACTGTAGCTGTGGGCAATCGTCGTTTAATGGATGAACTTAATATTTCAGGATATCCAACTGAGTCTACTACCTATGGCAGTGAAGTACTAATCGCAATTAATGGCCAATATGCAGGAGCTATTTTAATTTCAGATAAATTAAAAGCAGATACAAAAGAGGCTATTTTAGAATTAACCAAACGTGGTCTAAAAACGATTATGTTGACTGGGGATACTAAAGCTGGTGCTGATTATATGGCTAAAGAAGCAGGTATTAGTGCCGTGCGAGCTGAGTTGTTGCCAGTGGATAAATTAAGTGTTATGCAAGAGCTTCGTCAAGAATATGGATCTACTATGTTTGTAGGCGATGGCATTAATGATGCGCCTGTACTAGCTGGAGCTGATGTGGGCGGTGCTATGGGAAGTGGCGCCGATGCAGCGATTGAAGCGGCTGATGTTGTGTATATGCGTCCTAGCATTAGTTCAGTAGTAGAATCTTTTAGAATTGCTAAGAATACAATTTCCATTGCCTGGCAGAATGTAGCAGTTGCCTTAGGTATCAAGGTGCTCGTTATGATTCTTGGGCTTTTTGGCTATGCTAATATGTGGGTAGCAGTATTTGCTGACACTGGTGTTTCCATACTTTGTATTTTAAACTCCGTTCGAATTTTGTATAAAAAGTAAACACTAGCTTGGACGTTAATATAGGGTAAGATTTTTACTTATTGTTTCGTTCATGCGATTAAATCGCTCTTAGGAAAAGATAATGTCTGTTAAAGCACCTAAGAGCGATTTTTTATGGCCGTTTCACTGATTCTATACTTGACGAATGCTATGTTGGTTGGATATGATGAAGTATAAGCTAATGAATGGGAGGTGGCGTATGCTCACGGTATACAAACATGAAGACGGCGAGCTTATATCAGATACAACCGTAGCTGATGCAACAAAGGGCTCGTGGATTAACTTGGTGAATCCTGACCCCGATGAGCTGGCGCTTGTCAATATTATGACGGAAATCCCTACGGACGTTTTGAAAACAGCGTTGGATATGGAAGAACGTTCGCACGTGGAAATAGAAGAAAACTATATTTTTGTCGTTATTAACATTCCTGCTTTGCGGGGGAGCGACAGTTACGATACAGTTCCGTTAGGTATCTTTTTAACACCTGATTTCTTTATTACCGTTTGTTTAGAAGAGTCAGAAGTAATGTATCCCTTCTTAAATAATCAGGTAGCTACATTTTATACATTTAAGAAAACGCGATTTTTATTTCAAATTATGTATCGTACAGCTACATTGTTCTTACGATACTTGCAACAAATTAATCGTCGTACCGATGATATTGAAATCCAATTGCGTCATACCACTAAAAATAAAGACTTTTTCCAATTGTTAGAATTACAGAAGTCCATGACCTATTTTACATCGGCATTAAAAACGAATGGTACTGTAATGGAGCGAATTTTGCGTATTCGCAGTCATGAAGATGTGCGTCATTTGCTTAAAATGTACGAAGAAGACGAGGATTTGCTAGAAGACGTTATTATTGAAAATAAGCAGGCTATTGAAATGGTTGAAATGTACTCAAATATTCTAATGAACATGATGAATGCATTCACCTCTATTATTTCTAATAATCTAAACATGGTTATGAAATTATTGGCGGCGGTAACGATTATTTTGGCGGTACCAACATTAATCTTTAGCTTGTGGGGCATTAATGTACCAGTGCCGTTTGAGGGCTTTGGTGATGGCTTTTCCTTTGTTATTGGCATTGCTTTGATTGCTACCTTTGTAGCAGGCATTTTGCTTTGGAAAAATGATTTCTTATAGTACATAGTAAATAGTTATAGAGCATCTACGCTTTAATAGAGTATTAAAGCGTAGATTTTTTATTATTAAAAAGTATGGATTATATAGTATAATAAGAAATATACGATATATTTCGATATATTGTTTTTTAGTTATAAGTATGTATTAGATAAGACTGTTACGTTTTGGGAGGAACAATATGAAAAAGACATGGCTCATTGTTATTGCTGTTATTGCGGTAGTCGCAGTGTGGTTAGTAAGTGGATATAATGGTTTAGTACAAATGGATGAAACCGTAAATAATCAGTTAGCCCAAGTACAAACGCAATTGCAACGTCGTAATGACTTGATTCCAAATTTAGTAAGTACCGTTAAGGGGTATGCAGCTCATGAACAAGAAGCTATTAATGCAGTTTCTGATGCGCGTGCTAAACTAGGTGGTGCTCGCACAGTAGAAGATATGTCAAAAGCAGATGGAGAATTATCCAGTGCATTAAGTCGTTTGCTTATGATTACGGAAAATTATCCAAATCTTAAAGCGGATCAGAATTTCAGAGCGTTACAAGATGAATTAGCTGGTACTGAAAACCGGATTGCTGTTGCTCGTAAGGATTATAATGATGTTGTGCGTGGCTATAATGCAAAGGTTCGCACATTCCCAACATCCATTTATGCAGGCATGCTTGGGTTCCAACAAAAAGCATATTTCCAAGCTGATGAAAGTGCGCAAGCAGCGCCTAAAGTATCCTTTTAATGAGGTAGTAAAAGCGAATAGTTTTACTTAGGCGTTTCATATAGTTAGGAGGCTAGCATGACTCGTAGCATAAATAAGTCTAGTAGGTCAAATAGGGATCCAATGCTGAAATGTATGCCACGAATCTTTGGGCTTGTTTTACTATTTGCCGTTTTATTGATTAATGTAGGATTAGCCAATATACCTGCTAAGCCCCCAGCAGGGCAGTATGTGGTGGATCAGGCTAAGGTATTATCGCAACAGGAGTTACAAACTCTAAATGCAATTGGGACACAATTCGATAAATCAGGCAAAGGTCAATTGGCCGTTGTAGTAGTGCCTACTTTTGGTGATCAAGCGCCTGAAGAATATGCCCTTGCTGTATTGCGTGGCTGGGGTGTTGGTCACGGCAGTAAAAATGATGGTTTCGTGTTGGCGGTGGCAATAGCGGATAAGCGGGTGTACTTATCCGTGGGATATGGTCTTGAAGGTGATTTAAATGACGCTAAAGTTGGTCAGCTGCTAGATACATATGCATTGCCATATTTTAAGGAAGGCCGCTATGGTAGTGGTATTGTAAATACTGTTTGGCAAGCCGTGCAAATTGTACATCCTGATATTAGTAAAGAGATGCAAGGCCTTGTAAAAGAAGGAAATCGTCGGCAAGGGGAATCAGATGAGTTGTCTGATGAACAAGTGATGTATATTGGCGGCGGAATTCTTATCTTCCTCATTCTTGATTTCTTCTTTTTTGGAGGCGCTATTACTCGATTTATATTGGCTCATATCTCCATCGGTGGTCGTGGCGGAGGCGGCGGCTTTGGTGGTGGATCAGGTGGTGGCCGAGGTGGTGGCTTCGGTGGCGGTTCTGGCGGCGGAGGCGGTGCTGGCCGTGGCTGGTAATCCATTATTAAATGTTAAAATATAGGCAAAAAAGCGCTTACTTATTAGTTTATAAGTAAGCGCTTTTTCTTGACGTTTAGTTTGAAATCCGCTAAAATAACAAAGTAGACATGCCGGTATAGCTCAGTTGGTAGAGCGGCTCATTCGTAATGAGTAGGTCGTAGGTTCAAGTCCTATTATCGGCTCCACTGAAAACGTAGGCGTAGCAAGGGTTTTTGTGACTTTTGCTACGTATTTTTTTACAAATTTTTAAATTTGTTTTGAAAAGTGTAATTTAAATCAAATGAACCCTTATAAATACTTTATTTTTGCTGTATTTTATCTTGAAAAATAATGTTATATAAAAATTATTTTGGTACATCAACTTTTTGATGTACCATTTTTCTCGTCTTTTTTGTCAGAAATCCAGTAAAATCAAGGGCGAACAGGTATTTTTTGATGTACCAAATGTTGGACTAGAAGAAATAGTTAGAATGTTTTTCATATTACTGTGAAACTATATAAATATTTTTGAATACATCTTCTGTTTTCTTTATTGCATGACCGTAAGTTTTAACAATCATCTCTATTGTTGCATGACCTGTCTGCTTAATAATATCATACGGTGAAATTCCTTTAGCTAAACATATTGAGATATAAGTATGTCTTGCTACATGTGCTGTGACATTCTTTTTAAGCGTTATTTTACCAGCAACCTTAAAGTAACGATTAGTTAAATTAGTTGTAGAGATAGGGGCAGTACGCCATGAGTTATAGGCAACATATTTACAACCATTAGCGTTTTTAAAAGCCTTACGCAGTAAATTAACAAGATATAAATTAGGCGGAATGTAAATTCTTCGATTACTAGAAAAGTTTTTTGTTTCTTTAATTCCGTAGCCTATTTCGGTAAGTCCCCACGCTTTATTAACTGTAACGTAAATAGAATTATCTGGTTGTATTTCTATATCATTCCAGTATAAAGCCTGTACTTCTTGAGGACGCATCCCCGTATTAAATAGTAAATGTATTATATGTTCTAGCCAATGTCCTCTAAAATAATCTAAAAATTTAGCTAATTCGTCTTCAGTGAGGCTTTCTTTGGGCTTACTACCTTTACCCTTATAGACAGGGTATTTGATGTTCTTATAGCCACTATACGTAATTAATTCATTAGCTAATAAATCGTCAAGTACTTGATTTAGAAATATTCTGGTACGAGGAATATTGCCATTGCCTTGCAATGTTTTGGTAAATTGCCTTATTTTTAGACCTGTTATATCTTTTATTTTTAAATCTTTAAAAAAGGGTTTTATAAATAATTTTAAAATATTTTGATAATCGCAATAGGTTTTATAGGCTAATTTTTTACTATTTAAAAATCTTTCGGCATAGAGAATAAAAGATTCTTCTTGTAAAGTTAATTCTTTTTTTTGAATAGCTGTTGATTCTTCAATAATTTGTTGTAAGAAAAACCCCTTTTCCCTATCTTTTATTATTTTCTCTCTGTAGTGTTGGGCTTCTTTTAAAGTATCAAAAGAAAAGTTATTTTGGTACATTATTTCTTGGCCATCTGGTGTAAAGCCTAAAGTTAAACCTCTAATGTAGTAATAATCTTTTCCTTTTGGTTTATAAATTTTTCCATTTTTAAATTTTTGAATAGCCATTGTATTTTTAACTCCCTTCTTTTAGGCTACTCTTTACTTTACTTAGTTATAGTATACTAGATAAGATTTATGAAATCAAAATAAATGTCTTTATATTAAAGAATTATTTTCTATGCTATAATAGATATGAACATTAATAAAAAATTATTAAAGATGTATAAAGTAGGTGATATAATGTTGCTATCAGAATTTTTGGATACAAATATTGAGAATAAAGAAGAAAATAAGGAAAATAAAAAGAAAACTGTAAATAACTTAATGTTTTATAAAGATTATAAGAATTTCTATGACTTAGCATATACATTACGCAAATCTAAAACGGACACAATTAATTTTTTAATGGAAAATTTTATTAAAACATATAGAGAAGATATAAAACAAATTAACGAATTATATAATAAAATATTACATGACGATGAAATTAATCAAGTAAAAGTAAGTATGTTTGTAGATATTAAATTATACGATAAATTGCTAGAAATAGAAGAATTTGAAAAATGGTCGCGGGTTCATACCTTAAGCCTTGCAGTAAATCTATTTGTGAATCAAAATGCATGGCTTATAATTTTAGAAGACCCAAAATTTAAAAAAATTAGTTCTGAAAAATTTATAAAATTTTATTACAAAAATAAATAGAACTTTTCCATTGATACGAAATATTTTCGCTTTTTATTGCGATTGTATTTCGTTCTTCTTTTGTTTAGAATTCAATATATATTCTTAGTTTTAAAGAAGATATATTGGCGAAGTGTGAAATCCGTACTATAATATGATTGTAGGAAGGAGATGAACAGGTTGGACATAAAAGACATAAGGGAATTAATAAAGCTAACCATAAAATAAGCATACAATAAAAAGGGCTGTAGCGATTGCTACAGCCTTATTTTTATTATTAAGATAAATACGATATAATAGTATCGTTGCCACCCCGTAAAATCTGGTAACAGAAAGGGGGTACAATTACAATGAATCGGAATAGGAAACGCTTCTTCTACGATATTGTAAAAAGTGTAATAGCTTCTATATTAGCTTATTACTTTATACAGTGGCTTAATATCGTAATCCGTGGCAACTAACTTTATAGCCACCGTCTGGCATTAACGTATAATGCAAGAAACCCCCAGAACCGCAATTTCTGGGGGTTTCGTTTTTGTACAATTACAATGAATCGCTTCTTGTGTATTTATTATAGCATAGATTTAAACTAATTTAAAGTACTTTAAAGTCAAATAAAAAAACACGGAATGGAACTCCGTGGCTTCTGTAGTACTTATGTACAATCTGCTATATCTATTTTATTCGATATTAGGTATATAAGAACATAATTTTTTATAGATACCCTTGTTACGTTCCATTATTTTTTATTCGCTTCTTGTAATGCTTCCCTAATTTTTTGAACGTCTTCTTCTGGTAAGCCTTTTCTTAATCCTTTTACAATACATTCTTGTAATTCAGATTCTGTAATCTGATTCTTATGTTGTTTGTTTCCAGAAACAACCTCTAAATTAATCTTCGTCATATTCTACCCTCATTTCAATTACTGGCGGTTCTGGTTTATGTCCGCGTAAGTAAGCCAAATTATAATAGATAGTCATTAAATTAGAATACATATATTCAACGTTATATATATTTGATGTATCATCAATCAACTCTCTTAGGCGTAAGAGGTCTTCTATTCCTTCTGAACTCCATTGACCGCTTAGTAATTCTTCTTCTATCATGCAGCGTAATTCAGATAAACACATGAGTATGTTTTCTAAGTTTTTTATCATCATTACTTTTCACCTCTAAACGCACCAACCAAGAAACCTAATAAAATAACTTCTGTATCTAAAGGGACGCGACCAACAACGCCCCAGAAGATACTACAAGCGATTAATAAGTGTAAGAAGCCACGTACCAAATCGCGAATATAATCCATATTAAGCCACCTTTCGAATACTTACGTTAAATAACTTAGCTAAATAATCTAATACTACTGAAAAAGGCATTCCAGATAATTCTTGTAGTACATTGAAAATGTCCGCACCTTTTTTATTACCATGTCCAGCACAATTAGGACTAAAGCAATAATAGCGGTAGCCGTCTACTTCGTTACCTATGATATTCGCACTAGCGATATTATCATCGTGTAAGATACAACGAAATAGTTGGCATTCTGGTAAGCCTAAAAAATCGGCTAAATTAATCGTCTTAGCGTATGATTTGAATTCATTGATAGTCATTGTACGTACGTCTTGCGTATCAACGCTTACAGCTTGTAATTTACTGATTGCTAAGATACGCGTATCAGAAATAGTAGCTGGCTTATGGTTATGTGATTTCTGGATTCTGGATTCTGGCTTTACTTCTGGGTATTTAGTTAAGTATTCTTCACATGCAGCCTTAACATAGCCTTCAAAATCGGTTAAACCAGATTCAAAGTCTTTTATGCTGTAGCGTACAGCGTTAGCGTCATAAATCATTACTTCATAGTCGCTATATTCGTTCCCTTTACGCCACGTAGTATAAGGCATACGCAATACACGGCTAGAATCACATACAGCCTTATCAGCAATCGCGAATGTATCAACCAATTTAGATTCTAAGGCTAACCATTCATCGCTACTTGTTTCTTCTATCGACCAAATACAATGAAAGCCGTTTCTTGTTTCTGTAATCATGGTTGGCACTAATCCAAAGGAATGGATTACAGCTAACATATCTACTTTACGTTTAGCGACTTCTTCAAGATTGAAGTACTTCCCGTTTTTGTCTTTACCAGCGTCAATATCAATAAACATGTTTCTGTAAGTTACAATATTGCCAGCTGAACGCTTACCATATTCGCTTGATTCATTAGCTAAAAAGAATTGATTAAATCCGTCAAAGCTATATACATCAGCTTCTTTATTGTTTAATACGTACTCTTTAAAAATAGATTCAAAACTTTCTTTTTCAGAAGTAGAACTTTCTTCGATTTCTTCTTCATCTTTAAGAAAAAATTCATCTGCTTTATTATGGTTGAATGTGCCGTATTGTCTATAATATTCATCTGTGAACATAGCTACAGTAGTATCGTCTAAGCGTTTATCTAAATCTTCTTTAAACAACCAATACGCAACAACTGTAATCGAATAAGACGGCTGTATAAATGCTGGATTGACATAGATAACGTTACGCGTCATATCGTTATTACTAATCCATTTATGGATTTTTAAAACATTGGCTTTTTTACAGCGTGAAAAGAAGTGCTTAAATGCACTATCAGACAATTCAAGAATTGCTTGTAAATCCTTACGCGTCATAGGTTTTTGACGTCGTGACTGTTTGTCATAGCAGTATAAAATGCTATCACTTTTCAAATGCTGGCTGATAATCATAGCGAAGTAGTAAATGTCCTTTTGTGTTAATCCTCTACTAATCGCGTCATAGCCAAAGCTGATTGACACTTTATCGCTGTAAAATCTGCCAGACTGTAAGCGACCTTCTTTCGTTACAAGTGTTTGTCTGGATTGAAAATATTTACTGTTATTGTCAGCATGTGTATATAATGAGTTAGTCATATAAAAATCCTCCGAAACTTCTTGAAATTTAAGATTAAATAGCCTTCAATATATAAGTCTATTTATTGCCAAATTGTACGTACTCAAATTCTTGTAATGCTTCTAAGCTTGATTCGCGTTTCTCTTTTTTCGCAAGTGATTGTGCTGTATGGTAAGAATATTCGCGTGTATTCTTACTATCTAGCCGATTAGTCGTACGCTGCTTTAAATACAATGAATCAATTAAGCAATCGTATTCATATTCAGACATATTATTTGTAGCGTATTCAACCATAGCTACGATTTCTGATTCTTCGTAATCTTCGTACGATTTGACGTTATTAATATCTTCTAAATTCCCGTAATTAAACTTCATCGCTACCCCCAAAGAAAGCATTGTCAAAATGTTTTAACGCTGTTTGATATACAGAATAAATCGTGTTCTTTTTGATTCCTAACTTATCGCCTACTTCATATTGTCTGTAGCCTTGAAAATGTATCATTTTTAAAATATAGCGATGACGTGCGTTTAACTTATCCAGTGCTGCGTTTATATCCGCCAGCGTTGCTACAAGCCCTACATGACTATAAGCACGTTCTTTCAAATAAATATAACTATCCAATACGCGTTTAGCTTTTGAAAAATCATTCTTCATAATAATTATTACCCCCTTAAAACTAGCTATACATAACACCAAATTCTTCAAATGACGAAATTTCTTCAAAATCAGACATACGAACCACGGCTTTTATAATTCCTTCTTCGTATAACACTTTTCGCGGAACAAGCCTTACAGCAGATTCGTATAAGACGCCGTCTGAATATGTTCCCTTAGTTTTAGTTCTTACATACTTAAATCGGTTGTCATGCTGGATTCTGGTAGCAAATTCTTTTAATTTTTTGCCGTCGTAAATGTAAACCCTATCAAGGCTAGTAAATACAGATACAACGAAATCAGCTTCCGTATAAAGCGACCAGCCTAAGCTATTTTTATTTGAGTTAGCTAATACTTCTATGCATTGATTTCCACTTTTATAACTATCAGTCTTTACTTCAATTTTGATTACATTAGAATTTAAAATATCATCTACATTATCAAAGGCTGCACAATACTCATCATTTACAAAATCAACGTCAATACTTCTGTACGCTTCTGTATCTGCCTTATATAAATCTTCACCAGCAACCAGCTTGTAGTATTCCTTAGTCCATGCTTCCCCTACATCGCCAATAACTAAACATTCATCAAAATTACGCAACATTAAATTCAATTAAAAACCCCCTATTCTGTAATAAAAAAAGAAGCTTCTACATATGTATTACTTGTGTACTATTGCTATACACATACATATATAAATGCTTCTAAAAACTTAAATTATTCAGTTGTATATGACTTTGTAATTCCCCCTTCTACTATATCCGTAAAATAGGCACTTTTTTGGGAGAAATGGCAAGTATAATTGCCAATATTGTTTAGTCCTTCACTATATCCGTAAATTGACTGATTTTTTGGGAGTATTAGACCGTATACGGGCTAATCTTTTTTGACCGTCTACTATAACTACAAAATCACGGTATAAAGAATATTCTTTGGGACAAATTGACACAAATAAAACACCTTTCTACTATATCCGAAAAACGGGGCTATTTTTGGTTGAATTGCTCAACTAACTGAGCAATTTTTAACCCTCAACTTTTCGATAACTGTTACAACTTATTTTTATAAATACCTATTCTGTATCTCTACTATATCCGTAGAATCAGCCTATTTTTGTCCGTGTTGGTTTAAAACTGAGCGACGATACTTTCTAACCAGAAAATAAAAAGTGCTTTTTTTTGACACTTTTCGGGGTAAAAAGTGCTTTTTTTTAGCACCTCTAAAAGTGCGATAAACCCTTGTAGTTACTGGATTCTTTACAAAAAAACTTACAATTTCACTTTAATATAATATAAGTGTATTTGTAACAAATCTTATTTTTAAAAACTAAAATGCACCTCTTTCTTTTTAAGTAAAAAAAACACCTTAAAAGGGGGAGAGAAGCATTCGCTTCGAACGAACTAATTTAATCTAAAATATTCTTAATCTTTAAGAATCTTTATTGAATGTAAACGCACGTTACGCGTACTAACTTTTTTCTTCTTTTTAAGGATTTTTATTTTAATCTATATAGAACTTTAATCGCGTAAATATACTTATATTATGAGAAGGTAAAGTCGCGGTTATCTTCGAATAAAAGACGTATCCGTTCCTATTTTCCTCCGAATAGGGGCGGATTCTTTTTATTAAAAATATTCTTAAATTTTAAGATTAAAGGTATAAAATGGCTAATCCTAAATTAAAATTTTTCTACAATTCCAAAGCGTGGAAAAAGACGGCGAATCAATTTCGGGAAAAGAAAAATTATATATGTTCTCTATGTAATAAACCAAACAGTAATGAAGTACATCATATAAGAGAGATAACAATAGACAACGTATCAGACCCGAATATAACACTTAATGAAGATAACCTAATACTACTATGTAAAGAATGTCACAACAAGCAACACAACCGATTCAAAGCCAGTACATCAGCTGTATCTGATAGGGTAGTCACATTTGATAGTAACGGGAATGTAGTCGCCTTATCTGATAGTAAGGACAAGGACTTTAATTACTAAGCATATCCCCCCTATTAAGTGAAAAATGAATTTAAAACAGAAGACCGTGCGGCACTCTTTTTCATATAAAATCTGATTTTTGTATCTGGTGTAGTCATGGCTATTACAAGTTATTATCGATGAATTATCAATTAGGAAGGTAACACATGGGAATAGAGAGAATAGAACCGTTTTATATAAATATAGACGGCAATACATACGACGTACTTAGCGTATTAATACATTGCGACCATATCGTAACAGTTAAGTTTGATAGCTTTTCAGACATGACTAAAGTAGCTGATTACATAGATAGACACGAACGGGCTACAGTATCTTTCGTGCCTAATAACCAACAAACACTTTTGTTTGAAGTCGTTGGTTTTTGCGATTGCGAATATGAGAACTCATTGCAACTGATTTACGAAAATATCGTCGTACCAGATAGCCTACGTATATTTAATTTATGAAAGGGGCAATATGGCAACATCGAATAAGTCACAAATAACGAAAGAAGCGAATAAGCTAAAAGCTGTATTCAAACCGCTATTAGACGATGATACATACGATATTGTAGAATCGCTTATCCTAAACGCTGCGTTTATGTCTGTAACGCTAAAGGAACTACAGCAAGACATTGCTATTAATGGCTGTACTGAACAGTACCAGAACGGGGCTAACCAACACGGAATAAAAGAATCTACATCAATCCGCGTATATAATGCAATGATTAAGAATTACAATACTACAGTTAAGAATTTAATTTCGTATTTACCAGATGATAGAAAGAAAGACACATCAGACGAATTAGAGAAGTTTTTAAGTCTGGGGAAAGGTTAAGTTATGGGCGACAATTACATAAAACAATATTACGCAGCTATTGAATCTGGCGATATTGTTGTAAGTAAAAAAGTCGCTGCTACTTATAAACACTTAGTCGATTTATTAGACGATGATAGCGAATACATTTACGACAATAATAAAGCCTTACACGTAATTAATTTCATTGAAACATTCTGTAAGCATGGAGAAGGTAAAATCGCTGGCAAGCCTTTTCTATTAGAACTTTGGCAAAAGGCTATGATTTCTGCTGTATTCGGATTCCTAAATAAAGAAACAGGATTACGGAAGTATAGAGAAGTCATTTTAATAATAGCCCGTAAGAACGGGAAATCAGCATTAGCTTCTGCTATTGCATTGTATATGCTGTATGCGGACGGGGAAGCTGGTTCTCAAATCTATTCAGCAGCCACGAAAAAAGACCAAGCTAAAATAATATGGGAATCATCAAAGAAGATGATTAACAAAAGCCAGCTTTTGAAGAAGCACGCTAAATTGTACATCAACGAAATAAAATGTACGCTGAATGACGGTATCTACAAACCTTTATCCTCTGATTCTAATACATTAGACGGGCTTAATGTCCATTGTTCCTTAATTGACGAATTACATGCGATTAAAGATAGGAATTTATACGACGTAATCATTGACGGTATGTCAGCACGATTACAACCATTGTCTATTATCACGTCTACGGCTGGTATGGTTCGCGACAATATTTACGATTTAAAATACGATGAATGTACGCGTATCATTAATGGCTATTCAGACGGTAGCTACAAAGACGAAGGCGTATTACCAATCATTTATGAATTGGATTCACGCGATGAAATAGACGACCCTACAAAGTGGTATAAAGCGAATCCGAACTTAGGTATTTCAAAACAACTTAGTTTTTTAGAATCATCGGTAAAGAAAGCGAAAGCGGATAGAAGGAATCTACCGAATACACTATGTAAAGACTTCAATATTCCAGTAAATGGCAATATGGCATTCTTTGATATGGACAAGATTATTAACGACGCTACGTTTGATATGGAAAGCCTTAGAAATTGTTACTACATAGGGGGCTGGGACTTATCGCAACAAGTAGACTTAACATCGGCTTGTATGCTATTTAAAAAGCCTAATGAACCTACTATATATGTTAAATCAATGTATTTCATTCCAGAAGAACGCCTAAAAGAGTACGAAGAAAGAGATAATAAGCCGTATTCGGCATGGGTAAATCGTGGCTTAGTGCGATTATCTAAAGGCAAAAACATAAATCCAATGGATATATTCGACTGGTATATCGACATGATGAACGAATATAATGTATTCCCTTATAAGTTCGGTTATGACAACTGGGGCAGCGGACAACTAGCAGAACAATTACAAATGCAATTCGGTAAAAACATTCTGGAAGTCGTACCGCAAGGTAAAAAGACATTAAGCGTACCTATGCAACGTATCAAAAATGAAATTGAAGATAAGAACATCAACTATAATAACAATCCAATCACAATATGGAATCTGGCTTGTGTAGAAGCAGATGTAGATATAAACGGAAATATACAACCGTCAAAAAATCGAAATAAAGACGGTATCAGAATCGACGGATTCGCAGCAATGTTAGACGCGTATACCGTCTTTTTAAATGATGAAGAAAATTATAGTTATATGAATTAAAGGGGGTACAACATGTTTGAATCTGTAATCTTCGGCTTATTAGTCTGGGCTATTGTAATAGCCTTATTTTTTTATATTGCCTTGCCTATCATTATGTATGTAAGCGTTTTTCTATGGGTATTCTTTACGGCGATTCTTCCGTATTACTGGCAACAATTAAAACGTAAAATCAGAAAGGACTAATTAATGTTTGAATTTAGAGGTATCGAAACGATTTTTAAGAATGCAATAAATACGATTCCTAATACGGCGAATCTGGATTCGGTGAAGTTATTAAATTCGTATCAGAATCAAATTACGCAATACAACGAATTAATCTATGACGATTTGACCGTTAATGCGTGTATTTCGACCATAGCAAGGCATGTAAGCAAGTTAAGACCCGTTCATATCCTAAGCGACGAAAACGGGCGTACAGTGCAAAATAGCAACATTAATACGCTACTAACACATCGACCAAATGAATTTATGACATCAACTGAATTTTTGTATAAGATTACTAGCCAGCTTCTTCTTTACGGCAACGCGTTTGTCTGGATAAAGAAAAATAAAGCTGGTTTTATTACTGGCTTCTATCCTTTGACATTCAGTAATTGCGAATTAAAAGAATACAAAGGTGAGTTGTGCTTGAAATTCCAATTTCACACAGGACAAACGGAAGTAATTTCTTACGATGAAATCATTCATTTACGGCACAACTACATAAACGACGACATCTTAGGACAACAAGCGAACAATAGCTTAAAACCTACATTAGAGAATCTATATAAGGCTAGACAGTCAATCGCTAATAAGGTACAAAACAGCGGTAACATTACAGGTATCTTAAAATTAGCTGGCAACCAGAAAGCCGCTGACTGGTACGAAAACGCCTTATCATGGGCTAAGAAGTTTAAAAACTATTCTTCTGAAACTGGTGGTATCGCTGCTATTGATTCGTCTGTAGAATTTCAGCCTATCGACCTAAAAGTAGAATCCGTAGAAGATTCACAATTAAAATTCCTACAAAACGAAGTATATTCTTACTTTGGATTAACAGAAAATATTATATCTGGCAACTATACGGAACAGGAGTGGCAAGCATTTTACGAATCTGTAATAGACCCTATTAAGATTCTTTTATCACAAGAATTTACAGCTAAAATTTTTAACGATACAGAATATAAGAACGGTAATTACATCGACTTTAATTCGAATCGTTTATCGTATGCTTCGACCACTAATAAAGTCGCTATGGTTAAAGAGTTAGGTGCATTAGGATTATTAACAATAAATGAATCGCGTGAAATCTTCGACTTACCGCCAGTAGAAAATGGCGAAAAACGCTTAGTATCACTTAACTACGTGAACGCCGATAAAGCGGACGAGTACCAACTAAAAGACTAACTTTTTCTTAAATCTTAAGAAAATTTCTTAATATGGACTAGTAGAAAGGAAGGTTTACACATGAACGATTTAGAGTATCGAAGTTTACACTCTTCTTCGATTGCTTCACTTGAAAATGACGAAATGTTAGTCGCTGGTTATGCAATCGTTTTTGATTCGCCTACGCTACTTTTTGAAGATGAAGTCGGAAATAAATATTATGAAGTCATTACAAAAGACGCTTTACTAAACTGTAATCTATCCGATGTCATTTTGCGTTACAACCATAACGACAACGCTACATTATTAGCCCGTACTAGCAATGGCACATTGAAGCTTGCTATTGATGATGTAGGATTGCATTTTGAAGCTGTATTAGCTAATACTCAAGCTGGACGCGATATTTACGAATTAATTAAGCGTGGCGACTTGTCTAAAATGTCTTTCGGCTTCTATGTAGACGCTGAAAAATTCGAAGGTAATACGCGTTATATTACAGCGTTAAACCGTGTTTTTGAACTAAGCATTGTTGATTTTCCAGCTTATAGCAATACTTGTATTGAAGCGATTTGCAGAAGCTTTGAAAACATCAAACAAGCAGAAATCGAAGAAGCAAAAACTAAACATCTACGTAATCAAGTAGAACTTTTGACGTACTAAATAGACTTATATATTGAAGATATTTTAGTATGTTTTTTTATTGGTTTTTTCTTGGATTTTAAGAAGAAAGGACATTCACTTAATGAATCGACTTAATGAAATTATGAATCGTAAATTAGAGATTCGAAAAACTATTGAAAATGCTGATTCCGAAGCATTACAAGCATTTAAAGAGGAGTTAGAAGCACTTAACAAAGAAGAAGCTGAACTTCGTAGTCGTGAAGCTATCTTAAACGAACTAAAGAACGACGACACTTTAGGCACTGATTTATTAGCAAAAGGAGAACAACGAAACATGAATTTTGAATCTATGGAATACCGTAAAGCATTTATGGAATATGTTACTAAAGGAACTGAAATTCCTAGCGAATTCCGTGCATTAAATCCAGCTATTACAGCTGATAACGGGGCTGTATTGCCAACAGCTGTATTAAACGAAATCGTTACTAAACTAGAAGCATTCGGCGATATTTTACCGCGTGTACGTCGTGTAGCGTTTCCAGCTGGCGTAGTAGTCCCAGAAATGGCTACCGTATTTACGGCTAAATGGCAAAACGAAAATGCTAAAGCAGAAGGCGATAAAGCCGTTACAGGTGCTATTACATTCAACGCGTATCAACTTCGCTGTTCCGCTGGCGTTTCCTTCCAAATGGACGTACGTTCTTTATCCGCGTTTGAAGCAACTTTAATTAAAAATGTTAGCGACGCTATGGGGAAAGCCCTAGAAAAAGCTATCGTAGCTGGTTCTGGCGTTGGACAACCTACAGGTATTTTGAAAGCTACACCAGTAGCCACTGTTACAGTTGGTAGCGAATTCAAAGTAGCAGATATTGTAAAAATTGTAAAAGCGATTCCTTCCGCGTATAAAGCAAGTTCTGTACTTATCATGAACGAAGGTACAGCTTTATCTCTAATCAGTGCAACAGATAACGCTAATCGTGCGATTGGTTCTGTAGCTACCGATTTAAGCGGAAAACCTCAATATAAAGTATTCGGTAAACAAATTGTATTAACTGATGAATTACCAGACATCGACGCTGCGGCTGCTGGCGACACTGTAATTTTAGGCTTTGATTTAAGCCGTTACATGCTTAATACAGCGTATGATGTAGATTTACGTACTTACATCGACAATGAAACACGTGCAAAAGTTTATGATTCTGTAGCACTTGTTGACGGTAAAGTCGTAGACGCTAACGGCTTAGTATTCGTAAACAAAGCAGCTGCGAAATAAGGTACTAAACTATGATTAGCCTATCGGAAGTAAAAAACTACTTACGAATCGACTACGACTTAGTAGACGAAGATAAACAAGTAGAACTATTAATTAACGCTGCGATAGGATATATCGAATCAACGACAGGCAAGAAGTATGTAGAGGATTCCGAAATTATGGATACGCTTTTACTACTTCTTGTTAGTCATTGGTACAGTAATAGAAACATGGCTAATAAATCTACGGCAATATTGGAATTTCCACATACGATTACTTCATTGATTCATACCATAAAATATAACACCAGTTATAAGGCGGTGGAATCATGATTACAAATGCTGGCAGATTAAATAAGCGAATCGAGATTCACGTTAAAAAACAGGGTACAACAGACAAGGGCTTTTCCTCAATCAAAGAAGAAAAGCTTTTTTCTTGCTGGGCTTCTGTACAGCCGATTCGTGCGTCTGAAATCTTAGACAATGAAACGTTACAGAATACGGAAACAGTAAAATTCGTTATTCGGTATCGTAAGAATCTTGATTCTAACATGACTATCTATTACAACGGTTCACCGTATCAAATCACAGCGATTATAAACCCCTTTGGAGACAATGAATCGCTTGAAATATTAGCCGATAAAAAATCACGGGGTAAAGAATCAAATAACAAAACGATAGGGGGTACGACTAAATGGCAGAATTCAAACTTTTAAAAATTGATGAATTACAAGATAACATCAAAAAGGCTATTAGCGAACACCCCAAAGAAGCAGAAAAGACGCTTAATAAAGTAGGGCTTGAATTAAAAAAAGAACTAACTAAAGAATCGAAAAAATACGCTTCTGGACGAGAACATAAACGTTCATTAGCTAAAAGCTGGCACAAGAAAGTTGTAGGCGATAGCCTTAGTAATTTAGAAGCCCAAGTATGGAGTACAGCCCCACATGTAGGGCTTGTAGACAGAGGACATAAAATTGTTACTAAAAACGGCAATACAGTAGGCTATGTCCAAGGTAAACATTTTATTGATAAGACATCAAAAGATGTTGGTAACGACGTACTACCAGCTGAATTAGAAAAGTATTTAAAACGTTTGAAAAAGAAAATAGAGGGCTAGACAATGTTACAACAGATTTCAATTCTTGAATCTGTACGCGATAGGCTTCAAGAATCCTATAAACTTCCAGTCTATTTAGACGAAGTTAAAGAAGGCTTTGAAAGCCCTTGTTTTTTTCTTAAAGCCTTGAAAACGACTTCACCTTATACAAAGTATCTGAATCATAATCGAATCACGATTTATATTACATTCTTTTCGGAAAAGGGAAGTACGCCAGCTGAACAACTATATCAGATTCAAGACGATTTAAACGACATGTTCTTTAAGGTTCTGTTCATAAAAAACAGGGCATTACAACCAGAAAATTTATCTTATGAGATTCAAGGCGATGACAGCGACATCGTCTTTTTTTCATTTGATTTGAATTATTACGACGGTATCGCCAAACCAGAACCAGAAGAACTAATGAACAATCTTTATTTAACAGAAAGGATTTAGAGAATGGGCTTACCTAGTATTTCTATTTCATATCGCGAACGCGGTATTACCGCTATTGAACGTGCTAAACGTGGCATTATTTTATTATTGTTACATGATACAGTACCAAGCGGTTCAGCGAATGCATATGTAAAACATACGGTTTTCGATAATGACGACATTCCAGCTGAATTATCCGAAGAAAATAAGAAACAAATTGAACTAGCTTTAATCGGCTATCAAACAACACCTTATAAAATTATTCCGTTAGTTTTTGCCGAAAGTACAAGCATTAATGACATGTTAAAGGTGGCAGAATCTATTAAGTTTACTTACTTAGTATATCCAGAAGCAGACGAAGACGCAGCGGCTACTATTGCGACATGGATTAAAGCACAACGTACGCAAAAGGATAACCAGTTAAAAGCTGTTTTATACAAACAAGCAGCGGACAATGAAGGCGTAATCAATGTTACGAATAGCTGGTTTAAAGTTGGTAGTAAACAGTATACAGGGGCTGAATATTGTTCCCGTATTGCTGGCTTAATCTGCGGAACACCAGCAAAAATTAGCTGTACTTACGCCCCACTACCAGAAGTAACAGAAGTTGAATTCGTGGATAAAGAAACTCTTGATTCCCGTATCGACAAAGGCGAATTCGTTGTATTTGATGACGGCGAAAAAATTAAAGTTGCACGTGGCGTTAATAGCTTTATTACTACTATTGAAGGTAAAGGAAAGTCCTTCAAAAAGATTAAGCTTGTAGAATTAATGGACATGATTCATGACGACATCAAAAAAACAGCCGAAGATAATTACTTAGGCAAATACGCGAATAGCTACGACAATCGTTCTTTATTGATTACCGCAATCAACGGCTACTTCTTAGAATTAGAACGTGACGGTTTGTTAGAAAAGAACCAGAATGAAGCTTCTATCAACTTAGAAAATACTAAGATTTATTTGATGAAAAACGGACGTCGTACAAAAGAAGAATTGGCTAAAATGTCTGAAATTCAACTTAAGTACGAAAACATTGGCGACAATGTGTTCTTAACAGCTTCATTATCTATGCTAGACGCTATCGAAAACATTGATTTACCAATCAATATTTAAGTGATTTTTCTTAAGTTTTAAGAAGAAAGGACTAATTAATACATGCAAAATGTAACAGGTAATAAAGTCATGGCTGGTCGTCATGGCGAAGTATGGGTAGACGACCACTATTTAGGCGAAATCATGGAATTTAAAGCTACTGTAACACTTGATAAAGCAGAAGTTAAGCTTATCAAACATCAAGCAAAATCTTATAAAGTAACAGGCTATACGGCTAAAGGTAGTATTAAATTCCATAAAGTAGATAGCTACTTCTTACGCAAAATGAACGATAAAATTAAGGAAGGGAAACAACCTATCTTTACTATCGTATCTAAGATTAGCGACCCAGACGCCGTAGGCGAAGAACGCGTAGTAGTTCGCGACGCTACTTTCGATGAATTAGTATTGGCTGATTGGTCAGTAGATAAAATCTTAGAAGAAAGCTATAACTTTACGTTTTCTGAATGGGACATTTTAGACACCGCAACAGGTGAATAATAGGGGGGCTTTTTAGCCCCTCTTTTTTTCTTGAATTTTAAGAAGAAAGGGAATATAAAAAATGGCTACTGAATTAAATTTAATTGATGTCTTGTTACAGCAAGACGCAGCAACATTACTACAGCAAGAAACCGAAGAATACGAAGTAAAATCGTTAACGCGTAAAACAGGTAAAAAGTTTGTACTTACATTGCAAGGACTTAATACAGATATGTTTATGAAGATTCGCAATCAATGTACTGCTAAAAATAAGAAGGGTAAAGAAGAATTAAACGAATCTAAATTTAGTGCGAAAATCCTTCTTGAAGGCATTAAAAAACCAGACTTTCACAGTATGAAACTTGCCGAACATTTTAATGTAGGTACACCAGAAGAAATAATGACAAAGTTATTCAATGCTGGCGAAACAAACGAAATCGCTAAACGTATCAATGTACTTTCGGGGCAAGTAGTAGATGTTGACGACGACATCGACGTAGACGAAGAAATAAAAAACTAATTGAAACCGATAGGAATACACAAACAGCCTATTATTTATATAGGTTACATGGGCTATTACCGCACGAATATTATTCGTTGCCTATCGGTGAAAGATTAATCGTATCTGCGTTCGTTTCTTATGAATTGAATCAGTTAAGAGAAGAAGCTGATTCTATTAAGAATTAAGAGGTGATTTATTGGCAACTGTAATTGACGCTATTATCAAGCTACAAGACGACATGTCAGCCAAATTAAAGCGGATAAATAACAACTTAAAACAAACTGAAAGCATGGCTAAGCGTGTAAATAGAAGCGTTGCTTCAATGGGTAAAGGCTTCAATAGTGCTGCTTCTGCTATGCAACCGTTCGCCCTTGCAGCCGTTGCCGTAGCTGGTACAGCGATTACAGCTTACGCCAGCTTTGATACTAAGTATCACGCCTTTTTAAATAAATTATCCGATGATACTAAAAAACATACGGAAATTAGCCAAGACGCCTTTTACAAAATGGGGACGAAAGTAGCTGTACCACTTGAAACATTAATTGGCGTTGCAGACCAAATAGGCGGTGCAATCGACGGCTTAAACGGCAAGGAAATAAACGAACTTACAGAATCTGTATCACGTTTCGCGGTGGCTACTGATACACAAGCAGACGTAGCAGCTTTAATGTTTACAAATACTATGAATAGCTTCGGCTTATCTGTAAAAGATGTTCCGCACATGCTAGACGGTATTACACAGGCTTCTAACTTATCATCGGCTAATGTTGACGACTTAGCGGAAGCCCTAAAAATGACATCTACATCAGCAAATAGTATGAATCAAACATTAGATACTACACTAGCTTCATTAGCTACTTTAGCGAACAACGGCTTAAAAGGTTCTATGGCTGGTACTGGCTTATCTAACATTTTTGAACGTATGGCGAATCCTAAGTTTTCTGCTGTACTTACAGACATGGGAATTCAGTTATTCGACACTTCGGGAAACATGCGACAATTAACAGACGTTGCAGAAGAATTTAACCGTGTTACAGCTGGTATGAGTGGCGTTCAAAAACAATCATTAGCATTAGAAGCATTCGGCGACCAAGGTTCGCGTGCGTTCCTTCTTTTAGCTAATAACTTAGACGCTTATAAGAAGAATTTAGCAGCGGTACAGGATTCACAAGGGGCAGCCAACAAAGCGTATGATGAAATGAAACAGTCATTAGGCGGAAGCCTTGAAATCGCTAAAAATAATGCTATGGCGATTCTGTATAAAATCGGCGAAAAACTAGCCCCAACAATAAAAGTATTGGTGGAAGAATTTTCTAAATTTACTGAAAAAATCTTAGATAATAACGACGGTACTATCGACTTAGCAATTACATTAGGTAAATTAGTTATTGGTACATTCGCCGTTACTAAGGGTATCGGCTTAGCCTTAACTGGTTTGTCCGCTGCGTCTGGTGGCGTATTATCGTTCGCTTCTGCTTGTGCTAAAGCTGGTGGCATTGTTCCTATGATTTTCGGACGTGTAAGTTTAGTATTTAGAACCTTTGGTTCATTAATTAAAAATGTAGGCGTAATCTTTAAATTATTCGGTATGGACTTCGCACGAATCGGCTTAACTATTGCCCGTGGCTTAATGTCCTTTATGTCCGTTGGCGGTAAAGTATTTATGTTTTTGATTCGTGGTATAACGTTATTAGGGCGTGCTTTCATGGCTAACCCTATCGGACTTGCGATTACTGTAATTATTGGCATTATTTACTTACTCTATACCAACTGGGACACTGTAGTAAAATACGTGGACATCGGTATTAAGTGGCTTAGTAATGAATTCCAATTCTTGAAAAACACAACAGTAAACGCGTTTAACTATATCGTAAATGGCGTTATGTCCTTTATTAATTACTTAGGCGACTTACTAGCTTATATTGGCGGTGCGTTTATGTCTGGTTTTATGGGGGCATGGCAAGCCGTAAGCGACTTCTTTAATGGAATCTGGAACGGCATGGTATCTACTGTTTCTGGAGTAGTTGACACTGTAAAAGGCTTAATCAATCAGATTATTTCAGTTTTAAATGGCGTCAGCTTCACTGTTCCCGATTGGGTACCGTCATTCGGTGGACAAAACTTTAGCTTGAATATTCCGTTACTCTTTACTGGTGCTGAAAACTGGAAAGGCGGACTAGCTAAGATTCACGACCAAGGCGGCGAAATTGTAGATTTACCGCAAGGTACAAGAGTAATTCCACATGATAAGTCAATCAAAGAAGCACGCGATTTAGGACGTTCAGAAGGGCAATTACTCAACGCTAAACGTTCTGGTATATCAATCGCTATAGCTAAAGTCGCTGATTCAATCGTAATTAGAGAAGACGCTGATTTAGATAAATTAATGACTAAGTTAACAGAAACATTAGAATCGTATGCTATTAATGCTGTAGAAGGGGCTGTATAATGAGTATTTTTTCTAGTTCAACAAAAGAAACAATGATAAATAAAGCCTTACAGTACCTTCTGGGCAATAGCGACGGTACAGTAGGGGCAGAAGACGGCGAAGTAGTCATTTCTGGCGTATCTGGAACGGTGAAACTACCCGTTCCGCCAGAATCCTATGAAGTAGCCGTTTCTTCACTACATCAAAAAGTAAATATCCAGTCATTAGGCGAATTAAATATGTTAGGTAAAACAGGGCTTCGGACAATATCATTCACGACATTTTTACCAAATCAAGACTATACATTCGCGAATGCTGTAGATACAGCAGAATACATTAAAAACATAGAATCATTACGTACAGCTACATCACCATGTCATTTACTTATTGGTGGTACTACAGTAGATTTTGACGTTACGATAGATTCATTTACTTATTCTGAATCTGGGGGCGGTGGCGACATCACTATCGCCCTTTCATTTTCTGAATATAAGAAAATAAACGAAGTAGACAAATCAGTAGTTGATGAAAAAACTGGACTGAATCAACGTAATACGACCGCACTAAAAAAAGTAGCTACTAATTTACAGTATCGTAAGCATGATACACCGTTAACATTCTTAAATCGTGCATTATCTAAAACCAATGCAAAAGGTTTAGACGAAAACCAAGCCAAATATTTAAGCTATGGTAAATCGCTAGTAAAGTCCGCTAGTGGTACAGGCGTATCATTTAACATTGGCGATACAATAAATTTCAAGCGTAATAAAAACAATACATTATCTGCGGTAGTAAATAATAAAGAATTAGCACTAAAAGAAGATAAGCAAGTTTTTAATTCGGATAGGAAAGGATAGTTAGTTATGGGCAGCTTCAAATTCTTAGTCAATGACAAAGATATAACTAACTACATTATTTCGTTTTCATGGAGTGGCGATAATTCACAAGCTGGACGTAAGTTAGAATTCACTGTAGCATTCAATAATGTTACTAAGGATAGTACATTTACAAATCCTTATATTATAGCTGGTGATAAAATTACGGTTAAGTATATTCTTAATTCCGATTCTATGACACCAGAAGAATTTATACTGTTTAAAGGGCAAGTCTGGTTAACAAGTCGTAATACTCCTGGCTATGATAAATCATTTACAGCGTATGACAATATTATCTTTTTAGCAAAATCAAAGCTAAACAAGAAATTTCAAAACGCTACTGTATATGACGTATTAAAACAGGTTGCGAATGAGTTCGGTATGAATATCCTTCTTGATGAAGGTATCACGCTAGACGCAAAAGGCGACTTTATAGCAGATAATATGTCTGGTACTGAAATCTTCAAGAAGGCATTAGACATACAATCAGCTAAAGACAATAAAAAGTACTGTATTATGGCACTAGATGAAAACAACAATATCGTAATTGGCTATAATGGCGGTAAAGAAGTAGAAAACTTTAGTCTTACAGATACTACAAACGTTTTCAGTTCGTCACATTCCGAATCGCTAGAAAACCTTGTATCTATGGTTTACATTGCAGATAATAACGGCAATACAACAGCTTCTAATGTAGTCCAATCCGATTATGGCTTACAGCATTACGGGAAAGTAACACAAATCTATAAGCCAGATAAGAAAGTAGATACAGCGACGGCTTCACGTGCATTACTACATTCAGTAGACTATGAATCAAGTTTAGAAGCTATTGGTAATATCTTCTGTGTAGCTGGTAAATCGGTAACGATTCAAGAAGAAAACCTAAAAGGAAAGTTCTTCATCAAATCCGATTCACATAGTTTTAGTTACGGACAACATACAATGAGATTGTCCCTAGATTTTACGTCATTACATTAGCTGTAAGCGATTTTAAATAACGCCCTTAACACTTTATACCTAAAAAAAGAAAAAGCCCCTCCAAGGGGCTATTCTCATATATTATCATTTATAAGGCTTTCAAAAAGCCAGTCATAGCAAGGCTTTTCAGACACCTAAAAATTTAATTATTTAGGCTATACTTTTCTATTAAAGAATTTAGTTGATGACGGATTGCGTTCGTATCAGTTGTTACGTTACGCCACTTATGAATAATGTTAGTATCTGTTTGACGACTATATAAGTTAGCTACATCGCTTTCATGGTTCTGATTATATCGTTCTGGATTGAAGTACACTACTTCGATTATATCTGTTTCTAAATCGTATATGCTATATACTTCATAACCATTTAAACCACGACTACGAATTGTTTGTAACAGTTTTCTGATTCCTTTAAACTTTCGTTCCATAGCGATTTACCTTTCTAAATTCTAGTACATTATCAACTTCGATATTACTAGCGTGGATTTCATTCAAGAAATCATCTACAGTTATTGATGTAAGTTCGTCTTGTACCTTTTTGTACTGGCGGACAAAAGACGCTTTCAAAATATCACGATATGCGTACTTAGTCATTGTATCACGACTAAAATACCATTCGACGATTATACCGTCTTTCTTTTCAAGCTGGATAGTTGATTCACGTTCTATTGTATTGTCCGCTAATTCTGATTCAATTTCTTTAATAAAAGCGGTATACATCATGCTGATTAACCAATGTTTATACATTTTCCATAAGTAAACATTTAATTCTTTGTCTGGCTTTTCCCAGTCAATCAATGTTGAACGTGGTATTTCTAATTCAGCAGAAACAATTGGTAATGTTAGCCTAAAACCATTTCGCAAATTTTTAGCTTCTATCATTTTCACCAGTCCTTACTATATATAAAAATTTATGAATTTCGTTACAGGTTTTATTCAGAACTTCCATTAATGTTACTATGTCTGGGCTAATGTGAACGTCTGAAAGTGCGGATTCTAATAATGACAATCTATGACTAATGTTGTCTATATCTTCTGTATTAGCAGCGATATATAATTCGTCGGCTAATTTAAACAGTATTGTACTTAGTCCGAATTCTTCATTGATTAAAACGCGTAATCCTTCGCTTCTATCTTTGATTTTTTGAAGTGCATTTTCTGGCGTATTCTTTTTTAATTTAATAGCACGCTTACCGATTTTGACGACGTATTCGTCATTAGCTAATGGCTGCTGAATACCTTGTATGCGATTTAAAAACCTTACTAAGTATTCATCATCTAATGAAGGTACATTAAATACACGATTATTATAATGGTAAATGCTATACGTACCGTTTTTAAGACATTTTAAACTGTATTTCTTTTGCTTAGACAATATTTTTTGTACTTGTTCCAATGTCATTATTGACACCTCATTTCTTACTTTGTATTGTAGTATGATTTTCGCACTATGTCAAGAAAAAATATTCTTAAATATGAAGAAAAAGACGCCTTTTACAGCGTCTTAATTCATTACATTAATTCGGTTGATAGTACGTATTCAGAATGACCCCCTTCGATTAAAGCGTTGTTTAAAAAGAGAACTTCTTCGGCGTCAAAGCCGATGTATTTATCGTCACCAGCTACGAAATAATCTACGGTTACATCTTCTAAAGCGTCTACAATATCTAATACGGCGACGTAATATTCGTCTTGTAGATATTGCATTGCTTGATTCTTCAAAGTCTGGCGATGTATTACAATACCTTCATTCTCTAACATTTCAATGTATTTAGCTAATAATTGTTTCTGTAACATGTGTTGACCCCCTATAAGACAAAGTGTTTACTGTTTTTAAAAATCCAACCAGAGATACTATTACCAGCAAGTATTTTATAATCGTGAAGCATATCTTTTGCTTCCTTTTTACTATTGCATGGGATAATTTCGCCAGAAGTTAAAACTAAAATCCATTTAGAACCGATTTTCATAATTAAGCCCCTTTCTTAGCATAAGAAATAACTGGTTGAGTGATTTCGTAAACGTTAGCTACTATATCGTCTGATTGATTCATCAGTATTGTACAAATACCTTTTGCTTCTTCAAACGTTTTAGCTACCTTTGATTTAATTTCTAATCCGTCGCGATAACTTATTAAATACTGTTTCATAGTTAAAACCCCTTTCTTTTTATTCGCGTTTCCTTAACTATGATGTAATTATAGTGCGAATTTCATTCTATGTCAATATAAAATATTCTTAAATTTAAAGAATATTTTAAAATTATTTTTAGAAAGGCACTAATAAATGAAAGAAAATCCTTATTCTAAGCTGCTTACTATTATGAATGGTGTATCGCAAAATAACCAATCGCCACTAATGGCAATAGGTAAAATCATAGCCCCACCGCCAGAGATTCAAGTAGCATATAAAGACTTTATTTTAGATAAAAACGATGTATGGATAAGTGAGTATTTACTAATTGGATATGAAAGAACAGCAAAAGGCGTAATTACATCAGAAACGCAGCCGCGTGGCGGTGGCGGTGGTTATGCAGCCTTCGAAAGTCATACACACGCTATAGACAATCCATACACGGATAACATTATATACACGGATACGTTAAAAGCTGGTGACTACGTATCAATACAGCCCTTACAACAGACGGAAGGGACAAGCCAGCAATACATTATTTTAGATAAAATAGTTCATTTATAGAAAGGTGATTCAATGGCTAATCCATTTATTACAAGTACAAGCGACGATACTACTACAATCGTATCTTCTGAATTGCCACTCTTTATTGAATATGCATTTGATTTCAAAACCGATAGGTTTATAAAAGACGATAACGGACAACACGTTATAGTAACAGGTAATGAAGCATTGAAGGTATGGATTTACAAGACGCTAAAAACTGAACGGTGGCGTTATGTTGCTTATCATAGTGCCTATGGCATTGAGTTAGAAAAGTATATCGGACAACCAAATATAAAGGCTACAGCAGACGCTATGAAAGCCGATATTATAGAAGGCTTATTGATAAATCCTTACATTATTTCAATAGATAAAATCGAAACAACCAAGCAAGAAAACGACTTAGTAGAACTTACTATTACGTTAACTACAGTTTATTCAAACTTAACAGCAACGTTTATAGTTTAGAAAGGGGCATACATGGCAGATATTTTTAAGTCGCAAGACGTCAATACGATTCAATCGCGATTAGTTAATTACATAAAAGAACATGGTAACGAAGAATCGGTTATCGAAGGTACTTTTAAGCGTGATTTAATCAACGCTAATTCAGAAGAATACAAGAATACATACTGGGAGATGGATTTAATCCGTGACGCTGTATTCGCTAAAACGTCATGGGGCGACTATCTTACTGAACGCTGTAGCGACTTTGGCGTTGATAGAAAAGTAGCTGTAAAATCACATGGCGAAGTCAAGGTAACAGGGCAAGCTATGGCGTGGATTCCAGAACGAAGCCTATTCCAATCTAAAAGCGGTTTAAAGTTTTACACTACAGAAGAAAGTTATATTAACGACGACGGCTACGCTGTTATACCTATTGAAGCTGAATTTGAAGGCGTTGATTATAACTTAGAGGAAAACCAAATAACGTTGATTCCTATGTCTATTGGTGGCGTAAGTACTGTTACGAATGAAAAGCCTACCATAGACGGATTCGACCGCGAAACAGACGAAGCATTATATAATCGCTACTATGAATATATTCGCTTACCAGCTACCAGCGGAAACGTATTCCATTACAATAATTGGACTACATCAGTATCTGGCGTTGGTGGCTGTAAAGTAGTAGAAGAACAATATGGGGCTGGGACTGTAGGCATTGCGATTATAGATAGTAACGGCGACAAAGCTAGTCAAGACTTAATCGATAAAGTAAAAGCTTACATCGAGACAGTACGACCAGTAGGGGCTAAAGTAACAGTAACAACACCAGATATTCAGACTATCAACATTGTAGTAAATGGCGTTGTTGGTGCTGGCACAACAGACGCGTTTAAAACTGTTCTTTCTGATTACTTCCGTAAATTCGGATTTAGGCTTGAAAAGGTATCTTCTGCGACGATTGCCAAACAGCTATTTAATGCTGGTTATACCGATTATGATTCTATTACGTTAAACGGTAGAAACAATTCTGTAATCCTTAACGGTAAACTACCGAAAATTGGGACGGTGGTTATTAATGGATAACTTCAATAACAAAATCGGTACTGATTTTATGCGACAAGAAGAAATTAACATTCTTCGTTACTTGCCAGATTTTCTACAGTCGTCTGATACGTTCAAAGAAGTTGCGGACGCACATTCAAAAGAACATCAATTACAGCGTGATAAATTAGAAGATTTATTTAGACAATGCTTTGTTTCTACGGCGACATGGGGACTTGTATTATGGGAATCTGAATTGGATTTAGATACAGACGAAAGCGAAAGCTACGAAACAAGACGTCAAAGAATCTGGAATAAGCTGCAAAGTAAACAGACATCTACATTACAATTTATGACTGATTTACTTAATAAGTACACTACTACCAAAGACGGTTCAATTAATGAAATTTACGACCAGTACAAGCTTGAATACTATATTCAAGACGGTAGTATTACCAGCTGGAAAGACTTACTAGAAGCAATCCAGCAATGGAAGCCAGCACATTTAGGCTTTTATTTTATTACTCATACTGATTTAGGAGAAGAAACGTATTACGGCGGTATTGTATCAGAAGTAGAAGAAATCTATATACCGTGCGATTTAGATTATCAAATCGAAACAGGTGCTACAGCTGGTATTAAGCCAGAATTAGATTTTGTACAGTATTTAAAATCCAGAAAGGAAAATTAGTTTATGGCAATCAACAAAAGCGGAGATTGGAATGTATTAGTCCTTACCAATGCTGGACGCGATATGCTTACGCAAGCACGTGCTGGACATAAGTTATCTTTTACTAAAATTGTAATTGGTGACGGTACGGCTACAGGTACAGCTATAGACCCTTTAGTAAAAATTAAAAGTCCACGTCTTGAATTACCAATCGCCAAAAATGAAACGGTACATCAAGGACAAATGAGACTACAGTTTAGAGTAAGTAACGCAAAAGTAACAACTGGTTTTTATTTTCGTGAAATTGGTTTAATGGCAAAATTGGACGAAGGCGAAGAAGTGCTTTACTCTTATACTACTTGCGGTAGTAAAGCTAAAATGATTTACGATAAAACATATCCAATACAAGAAAAAGTAGTCAATATTGATACGGTTACCGATAATGCAGCTAACATTAGAGTAATCTTAGATATGAGTATCGTTTACGCTACTAAAAAAGACATTGAAGAATCAGTAAATAAGCACAGAAAAGCTACAGAAATCGACCACCCAGACGCCAGCGTTACCACGCGTAAATTAAGAGATAAAGCTGTTACAGCAGCTAAATTAGCCGATGATATTAACGAAAAACTAGACAACGCCTATGTAAAGAAAACGGGCGATACCATGTCTGGAAATTTAGACATTAATGCAAATAACAGTGATTATTCGGCATTAAGACTACATAATAATTCTGGAAGACATCTTTTATTAGAGTCTACCGCCGATACTTCCGCTAATTTCGGTATATTAACATATAGAAATGACAATTCTTCTGATAATTTACATGTATTATCACTACCAAAGAAAAAAGGAACATTAGCAATTACTAGCGAAGTTGTTTCTAAATCTGGTGATACTATGACAGGTAAACTATTAGTTAATAACGAAATTCAAGTCAACGGTAACTGGTCTTTTTTACAAAATAATAATGCTGATTGCACGATGATTCGTAATAACTGGTGGGGATTCTGGACAAGTAAAACGGCTATGTCTATAGACTGGCAAGCTGGCAAGAAAACGCCTCTAGTTGTAATCAACGCCGAAGGACTAAAACACGACGGGAAAAAAATGCTAAGAATTGATGACATTACAGGCGGCAAAGTCGGTAATAATGGTTGGACTAAATTACCTAACGGCTATGTTTCACAATGGGGCTATTATAATTTCCCTTCTGGGCAATCAGAAGCAATTATTACGTTGCCAATTAGCGTAAGTAGAATAGGTACTGTTTTAATTAATGACGTCGGAACTGGTTTTAAGCCGTTAACTGGTAGTACTATCGCTGGTAACACTAGACAGATTAAACTTTATAATCGGGACACAAACGGGACTACTGGTTGTTGGTGGCATTGTGATTGCTGGATATAATAGGAGAATAAAAATATGAATTATATTTTAGGCTTAGATAAAGACGGGGCTAGAATTGCTACTTATTTAGAAAGTTTACACTATGAAACATTAGAACAATGTAAAGAAGAAATTTTAAAAATTGAAGGCGTAGTTAAAGCAGAAGTATTAACCGAAGAAGAATACGAATCATATGTAGACATTCCCGTTTTTGAAGAAGATGTATTCGTAGAGGAAGCAGCCGCCGAAAATATCGAAGTAGATAACGCGACTTTATTAGAATTATTGGCTGATTTATACGAGAAAGTAGAGGGTATCTAATTATGGCAACATTCAAAATTAATCTATCTATGGTAAGTGTATACGCAAAATTAGTATTGCTGGGGAAACGTACCGTAACAGGCGAAGAAGGTAAGAAGCCAGTACCAGAAGAATATGTTTCTTATGTTCTGGAATGGTTAGACGCACACGCAGAATAATATATTTTATTATGAAAGGGCTGGTATATTGGACGATACGCAAGCTTTAATTTTATCTATAGTAGAAGATATTCAATCAGACATGAAGGCTTTACGCAAAACGCAAGAAGAACTAAATACGAAAATGGCTGTAAATGAATCCAGAATTTCTACGCTAGAAAGAGATGTAACAGAACATAATACACGGCTAACCCTCTTAGAAAATAAGGATAATAAAGCGACTGGAATTCTTTCATTTTTCTTGTTTGTAATTCCTACAGCAATCGCTATTGTTTCTTTATTCTTTTAAGGGGGTAATTTTATGAACTGGATAAAAGAGAACTTAAATATTAATGTATTAACCATTATTTTATTTCTGGCTATGTTCGCGTATGGCTGGTATCAGAACGGGGCTAATCAAGCTGATTTTGATTTAAGTATCATTTTAACGGCTTATGGTATCTTATTCAGTAAAGACGTTTTAACACATACCGTTACAGCTATTAATAAGACTAAAACAAGAACTACTACACTAAAGAAAGAAGAAGGTGCTAAGTAATGAAGGTTTTTATTAATCAAGGACACGATAGGAAATACGATTCTGGGGCTGTAAATAATAATTATGGCGTAACAGAAGCTAATATCGTATATGAAATTGGCGAATTAGTAGCTAAATACTTGCGTGCTGTAGGCTTTGATGTAACGACTATGCAATCAGATAACTTATATTACGATTCTAGCTATAGCGATAGGGCTGTTCCTATTTGTGCTGCTGCTAATGATTGGCAAGCTGATATATTTATCTCTATTCACTGTAACGCGTTTAACGGCGTCGCTAAAGGTACTGAATGCTTAGTATATAATGTTGGTGGCAATGCAGAAGCATTAGCTAATTGTATTCAAAATCAAATCGTAAATAGCCTTGATACGGTTGATAGGGGCTTAAAGATACGACCAGATTTAATAGTATTAAAAAGAACGGCTATGACGGCTGTATTAGTTGAAACAGCCTTTATAGACAATGAATCAGACGTACAGTTACTAATGAATCAAACGGACGATTTCGCACGTGCAATAGCCAGAGGGGTAACAGATTATGTATCGTGAATTTTTCTTAAAATTTAAGAAGATATTACCACTTTTACTAATAGCAGTGGTTATATTATTGTGCTATCTTGCTTATAACAAGCGCGTAAGTGATAGTCAAATACCTATCCAGCCAGTAAGTAAAATAACCACTAAAAACGTTGTAGAAGCACAAAAGAAGGCTGATACATATATTAGTGACAAAGACGCTGTACAAGTCACAAAAGAAATACATAAGGTATCAGAAAAGCCAGCTAACATACAATACGTAACGTATACGCAAGCGGAAGCTGATACCAAAGCTAATACATTAGTACAAAAAGAAAAGGCTGATTATGTAATCAAGGAAACAACCCCAAATACTGATAATCAGCCAATTAATAATAATTTTTATTCGATTACACAAGAAAAGAAAAATAGAATAGCTGTAGGAATCGCTTACATAGATAAGGATTACTATGCAACTGTAGCATATCAAAAAGAACGCTTACAAATTGAAGCTTATAAAGGCTTATCAAATCGTCATAATAAATTGGACGGCGTAGGCGTTTCTTATGATGTTGTAAAATGGTAATATATAGTATAATTTTTTTAATTTATTAGCCCCCTTATAACAAAGGGGGCATTATTTTTTTTTTGTAAAGTAAAGAGTAGCATATTATCTTTAGTAAGTTTTGGTACATTAAGTGGTACATCAAAAAGTTTAGAATCCTCATAAAAGTTATTGATAAAGTTTATCAAATGTCATTCGTAATGAGTAGGTCGTAGGTTCAAGTCCTATTATCGGCTCCATAAGAAAACAGCGTAGGTCATTGACCTGCGCTGTTTTTGTTTATAGAGCTGTAAAATTTTTTAATCCATCTAAGCCTTTTACCATAAAGTGAAAGAGTGCTTTTTGTGCAAGGAGCCAATCATCACTTCGCTGCCAGTTATATTGTTGATTAATGGCATATAGTCCATGAACGCAAAATAAAAATATTGACTCTGCTAGTTTGGGCGATATATCTAATTGGTGGGCCAAGCTGTTCACTTGTTCGGTTTGCTCTTTATAGTATAAGTTATTAATAATATATTCGCTTAAGCTAGGATCTTTAAATAAAGGTATATATTTGGGGTCTGCGGATACTCGTTGACATAATGGCAATTTATGAAAAATTGAGTCATAGGCTTTATGTAAGTCTTCCATAGTAGTAGCATTTTGTAATGCTTGGTTAATAATCATTAAGTTATTTGGAGCAGTATCTGTTTGTCCAGCCGCTGATATAGCATCATCTAATAGTTCTGAGAGAATTTCTGTTACATTAGCATAATGTAGATAGAAGGTAGCACGGGTAATTCCCGCCAATTGGCTAATTTTAGAAATAGTTAGTTTATCAAAAGAATTTTGCGTTAAAGCATAGAGAAGACCTTCTTTAATTTGGTGACGTGTGTATTCTTTGCGACTCATAGGTTTTGGTTGCATTTGTAATCCCTCATAATATTAAAAACGAGTTTTATTTATTATATTAGTATTTACTCCGATTTTGACAAAATCATACAAAGTGTAAAAATAATAGACATATTGTCTACTTTTGTTGAGTTAAGTATAACAATTATTGCTATACTAAGTCTATAAAAAGTATAAAATCAATGGAATAGTTGGTTTTTACAAAGTGTATATTAGAAAAAGTTCGTAATAAGAGGAGTTATACTATGAAATTTAAAAAATTAGGTGTTTCTTTATTAGCAGCTACAGTTTTAACAACTTGGGGAATTACAGTTTCTGCAGATAGTTCCTATGAACACATTCGTAATGCTACCGGTAAGTTGACATATAATGACACTACGATTTTAATTGATCCATTTTTTGCTAGTAAAAATAGTCATCCTGGTTTTGAAGGGACTTTTAATGAGACCCAACGAATGCCATTAGTTGATTTGCCAAAATCTATTGATGAGATTTTAAAAGGTGTTGATGTAGTTGTAGTGACACATACTCATTTAGACCATTGGGATGATAAGGCTGCAGAAAGTATTGATAAAAATATGCCGATTTATGTACAGCATAAGGCGGATCAAGAGTTAATTAAAAAGCAAGGTTTTACAGATGTACGTGTGCTTAGTGAAAGTACTACATTCGGTGGTGTAACTATGACTCATCGTAATGGTTCACATGGTACTGAAGAAATGTATGAAAATAAAGTCTTGGGGGCAGCCTTAGGAGAATCTATGGGTGTCGTGTTCTCTATGCCAAATGAAAAAACAGTATATTTAGTGGGGGACACTATTTGGACTCCAGAGGTAACAAAATCTATTAATAAATATAATCCTGATGTATTGATTATGAATACTGGGTATGCAAAAATGTTAGGGTATGAAGATAGTATTATTATGGGGACTGAAGATGTAGGAAAAGCTGCTAAATTAGCTCCTAATGCAAAGATTTTAACCGTTCATATGGATACTGTTAATCATACAGCTACTAGTCGTGACGATATGAGAAAATATGTGGATGGTACAAAATTAAATGGACAAGTTACCATTCCTGAAGATGGAGAAACAGTAAACTTATAAGTTGATGTGTTAAGTGGATATAAGACACTCTGTTGTATATTATGATTAATAGACTGTCATTAATCTGGCCTTTTTAAAATAGTAGCATATAGTAAATCAAAACGCTGTAATCATAGATGGTATATATTTAGGATACCTTGTAGTTTGATTACAGCGTTTTATTATAAAGATTATCTTATTAAGAATGAAATATGATCATAGAAGCTGTTTAGCAGATTCTACTTTGATTGCTAATACTCGCTTTAGAAATGGGAATTCAGCGTACATTTCATCATAAATAGGACCGTTAGCAATGAAATCAGCTGTGCCTTCTAGACGGAAGCCAGTTCCTTGATAGCCATTAAAGCCTTCTACTTCGCGCGCTCCTAAAGTAACGATTACACGGTTATTTTTCTCAATATCTGCCTCGGTAGAGGTCATGCCAGCAGCTGGAATTAATAGGGTGTTTTCTTTTACTTTTAAATAGGAATTCCAAGTATTTGTTACATGAGCTTCGTTATCACTCCAAGTCGTAATGGATACAACGCCTTCATATTTTAGAACTTCAAAAAACTTTTCAGATAACATTGTGTTCTCCTTGTTATAGTATAGAATATGTTTTAAAAATATTTACTTATATGTTTATTATATCATGAATTTAATGAGAAAATATATCAAATAATAATGAAGAATGAAAGGCTATCTAAATAATAGATGTCATTTTAATATATCAGATAATTTTTTGATAAGCTAAGATGAGGTATAATAGAGGTAAGACATATAAAAATATAAGGCAAATAAGAAGATAAGAGAAGTAAGAGCGAAGAGACATAAGGCAAATAAGAGAAATAAGAGAATAAAAGAAATAAAAAAGAATCTATAGGTTGGAAAAGTAGATTGAGTTTATTTGTAATTTGGAGGCATAGCGTATGAAAGCAATTATATTAGGTGCTACTGGGGCTACCGGGCAGGATGTTTTAGAGTTAGTATTAGCGAATCCATTATTTGATTCAGTGGAAATTTTTGTGCGGCGGAATCCAGGGATTACTCATAAAAAATTAATTACGCATATAGTGGATTTTGATCAAATGGAACATTGGCAATCGGCTATTATGGGCGATGTTTTATTTTCTTGTTTAGGTACAACGCGTAAGGATGCAGGTAGTAAGGAACAACAGTGGAAGGTGGATTACCATTATCAGTTGGAGTTTGCTAAGGCTGCAAAGATGAATGGTGTTAGTCATTATGTATTAGTTTCTACAGTAATGGCATCGTCAGATTCGAAGTTCTTTTATACTCGCATTAAGGGTGAATTGGAAGAGGCGATTAAGGAATTACATTTTGCTAAGACTACAATTTTACAGCCACCTGCATTAGTGCGTAAGCATACCACTCGTTGGAGTGAACGGATAAGCACAGGTATATTAGGGTTTTTAAATAAAAAAGGTTGGTTTGAGGATAAGAAGCCAATGCCTACTGAAATCCTAGCAAAAGCTATGATTGTAGCGATTACGTCGCAACCTGTGGGTTGTGAAATTTGGAGCAGTTCTCGTATTTGGAATGCGGGCCTTGCTTTTGATTCGATTTCACTATATTGATATTTTTAGTTATAAGTCGTACAATAAAGCTGTAAATTAGTAATAAATTATAAGCAGTAAAGTAAGATTCATTATAAAGGACATATTATAAACAGCTCATTATATTCCTAAGGAGGAAAAACCTATGAACGAAAAATATGTATGCTTAGTATGTGGTTATGTGTATGATGAAGAAGCTGAAGGTGTAAAGTTTGCTGATTTACCAGCTGATTGGGAATGTCCTACTTGTGGAGTGGGGAAGGATCAATTTGAAAGAATGTAATGGCTACGAAATGTATGGTAATGTATTTATGATTTAATGAATAAAAGACGATTGTTTAGGGCTAATAGCCTTAGACAGTCGTCTTTTTGTGTTACTTTCATATTGTGTTTTATAATTCTTTATTTTTCTACCACTCAGACTTTAGTTATTATAGTTTCGTTATAAAAGTGGTTGTTAGCACGAGAAAATGGATGCTGTAAGTCTTATTATTGCTGTGTGAAGGGAATTTGTTTAATAAAATTGATTAAATCTTTCATTGCATAGGAAAGGTATTTATTTTTTCGCCAAACTAAGCCTATGGTAACGGTTAATGGTGGATCCATAGAGATTAGTTCTACATCATTTCTATTTAAATTAGCAATGTCTAATAAAAAGGATAAGCCAACGCCTTTGGCTACTGAATCAATATTAGTTTCTATTTGATTAGAAGAGAGTACGATTTTGGGTAAAAAACCACAAGCTTCACAGTGGGCGAGGACATTTTGGCGATGTACAGAATCAATCTTCATTAGAATGAGAGATTCTTCTTTTAAATAGTCAAAGGGAACTTTCTTGTACGAATGGAAGGGATGTTGGCTAGGAATACATAATTTATGTTCACTTTTAAATAGTGGAATGGCTTCTAATTTAGGTGAAATAGTATCTATAATCACAATGCCCAAGTCCGCTTCTTCGGCTAATACTCGTTCAGATACCCCTACAGAGCCTTCTACTAATACATTTAGTTCCCATTGGGGATATTCTTGGCGAAAGTGATTAAGTAAAGGGGTAAATAAATAGGCACTAATCATAGGTGGAATACCAATAGTAACAGTACCAGAGAGTTTATGTTTTTCATCCTTCACTTCATCGACGGCATTTTGTAGTTGCATAAGTGTTTGCTTTATAGAGTTATAGAATATATGACCTTTTTCTGTTAAGGTCATTTTTTTATATTCTCGTTTAAATAACTCTATACCCAATTCATCTTCTAATTTTTTTATGGCAACGGTTATATTAGGCTGTGATACATAGTGTTGTTGCGCTGCCTTAGTCATATTACCTAATTCGGCCACTGAAATAAAGAATTCTAATTGCTTCAACTCCATGGAGGGCTCCTTATATATAACGTAAATAGTCTGGTGAAATAAATCTAGCGGTAAAATGCTTTGAAATAAATAATATTTAGTTTGATAAATTATATTTATTGCATAATTATTATAACATATTTCACAAAAAGTTATGCAATTGCTATGATTGTGCTAACGAAAGTCGTTATAAAAAGTTTGTAAAGGTTAGTGTATTGCGTATTAGGAGGTCTAACATGAGAGTATTACAGACAGAAGCATTAATTCCTGTCATTGAAAAGTTATGTATTAAGGCTTGTTGTGAATTAAATGATAATGTAATGGATGCATTTCGCAAAGCTTTAGAAACAGAAGAATCACCCATTGGTAAACAATCGTTAGAAATTATTGTTGAAAATGGTGAATTTGCTAAAAAAGAGCAGTTGCCATGTTGTCATGATACAGGTGTAGCCGTTGTATTGTTAGAATGTGGTCAAGAGGTATGCTGGGAAGGTATGCCGTTGGAAGATGCTGTAAATGAAGGGGTAAGACGTGGTTATACCAATGGCTATTTGCGTAAGTCTGTAGTAGCGGATCCTTTAAATCGTGAAAATACAAATGATAATACGCCAGCTATGTTACATGTTGAAATTGTACCAGGCAATCAAGTAAAAGTAACAGTAATGCCTAAAGGTGGCGGTAGTGAAAACATGGGAGCTTTTAAAGTTTTATTACCTGGTGAAGGCAAAGAAGGAGTTAAACAATTTTTGCTTGATACAGTAGCTAAAGTAGGTGGCAATCCTTGTCCTCCATATATTATTGGTATCGGTGTAGGTGGTACTATGGATACGTGTGCTTGGATGGCTAAAAAAGCATTATTACGGCCTATCGGTGACCGTAATCCAAACCCATATTATGCTGAACTAGAAGATGAATTTTTGGAAGCTGTCAATAAATCTGGTATTGGTCCTATTGGTATGGGTGGGACTGTAACTGCCTTAGATGTACATATTGATTATCATGGGGTGCATATTACAGCATTACCAGTGGCGATTAATTTTCAATGTAATGCGGCACGTCAGGCGAGTGAAGTGATTTAGGAGGCTATTATGGAACGGGATGTACAATTACCTTTAACAAAAGAATTTGTGAAACAATTAAAAGTAGGCGATGTTTTATATTTAACAGGCTATGTATATACATGTCGTGATGCGGCACATAAGCGAATTAAAGACTTATTAGAGGCTGGTGAAGAATCACCATTAGATTGGACGAATCAATTGGTATATTATGCAGGACCATGTCCACCTCAACCAGGTCAAGTATTTAATTCTAATGGTCCTACAACAGCAGCACGTATGGATCCATTTGTTGAAATGATGTTTCAATTAGGTGCCGTCGCTTTTTTAGGCAAGGGTGATCGTGCCCCTTATGTAGCTGATTTATGTAAGCAATATGGCGGTGTATCGTTGTTAGGCGTTGGTGGGGCATCGGCTATTAATGCGGCTCGTGTAAAATCAGCAGAGATTGTGTTATATCCTGAATTGGGGACAGAATCTATTAAAAAACTATACTTTGATCGCTTCCGCGTTATTGTAGGAATTGATACAGAAGGTAATGTATTACAACAGCAAGAAGTAGCAAAGTATAAGAAAGCTTAATATTGCCCGTGGGTATGTAATAATTAATAATTACAATAATAAGAGTTTACGATTAGGTAAATATAGGTATATTATATGAATCATATGAGGAAAACGATAGCGTCTTGGGTAGTGCCTATTATAGTGGGTGTTGGGATTGCAATTTCACCAGTACCAGCAGGGCTTTCTAATCAAGCGTGGTATTTATTAGCTGTATTTTTGGGAACTATCATTGGTTTTATATTGCAACCATTGCCAATTGGTGCTATTGCATTTATTAGTATTACAATTACACAATTGGCTAATATTTTAAAGCCGAGTCAGGCTTTAGCTGGATTTGGTAATAGTAGTATTTGGTTAATTGTAGCAGCCTTTTTGTTTGCTAAAAGCTTTATAAAAACGGGGTTAGGGCGGCGAATCGCTTTTTGGCTAATTAAGAAAATGGGGACGAGTACCTTAAAATTAGCGTATACGATTATTTTAAGTGATTTGATTATTAGTCCAGCGACACCTTCTAATGCAGCGAGAGCTGGGGGGATTTTATTTCCCATTGTAAGAGGTTTAGCCTCTGCATTTGATTCAGAACCAAATAAGAACCCCCGTCGAGTAGGCGCTTTTTTGATGCAAGCTGAATATCAAGGAAATACAATAACGTCAGCAATGTTTATGACTTCTATGGCAGGCAATCCATTAGCCATTTTATTAGCTAGCCAAGCCTTAGGCATTAATATGTCTTGGGGCACTTGGGCCTTGGCAGCTATTGTTCCAGGTTTAATCGCGTTAGCAGTGGTTCCGTATTATTTGTATAAAGTGTATCCGCCAGAATTAAAAAAGACGCCAGAAGCACAAGCATTAGCCCATAGAGAATTAGCAGATATGGGGCCTATGAGTAATTCTGAAAAGATGGTAGCTGTTATTTTTATAGGCGCTTTGTTATTGTGGAGCACCTCTAATATTACTGGGATTCATGCGACAGTAGTTGCTTTGTTAGGGGTATCTAGTATGTTGGTCACAAGAATTTTAGAGTGGCAGGATGTATTGGATGAAAAAGGTGCTTGGGATACATTGATTTGGATGGGCACACTGGTAGGGTTAGCAGGTCAGCTAGCTAAGACAGGAATCATTGACTGGATGTCAGTTCATATTAGTAGTGCCTTAGTTGGTGTATCTTGGTTGGCAACTTTAACTATTTTATTGCTTATTTATTTCTATATTCATTATGGCTTTGCAAGTTTAACTGCTCATATTACAGCTTTATATTCCGCATTTGTTACGATTGCTGTAGCGGCAGGCGCACCTGTATATTTGGCTGTTTTAGTATTTGCATTTGCTTCTAATTTATGTATGTCATTAACGCATTATGCAGCTGCACCAGCACCAATCTATTTTGGGGCTGGCTATGTATCACAACAAACTTGGTGGAAGTTAGGATTCCAAGTTTCTGTGATTAACATAATAATTTGGTTCGGTATTGGTTCTGCTTGGTGGTATATGTTAGGTTTATGGTAATAAAGACAGCAGGTCTGTATAGACCTGCTGTTTTTTACTATGCTACTATGCAATGTTGAGTAATTATATTGAAAAATACGTATAATGAGTGTTTGAAGTGCATAAAAGTTCTATGTTACAATTTATGTAGAATTACCGAAAGGTAATGGGGAGCTTGACTCCTCGCGTCTCCGCGTTGGCGGTGTGGATTGAAGAGTGTTTTTGGTACTAAAAAGAAGAGATTAAAAACTGTTGTGAATAATAGTATGCTAGATTTATTATTTACAACAGTTCTCTTTTATATAAGGTCAATCAAGTATTAAAAAAGTGAAAACAGGGCTTGCAGATTTTGCAAATGGCGAGTATAATACAAATTAAAGATATGGAGGGATTTAAAGTGAAAAATATTAAAGTTCGTGTTATTGGTACTAATTTAAAAGAGATTAAAGTGCAATACATCTTTGACCACTTGCAAAATTGTGCAGAATATTCTAAAGAAATAGGGGTAGAGATTGGCATACCGTCAATGTGTTTCTTGGTAGGATTGCTACATGACTCGGGTAAGGCAACAACAGCCTTTCAGAGATATATCAGTGGTGAAACAAAGGGGAAAGTTATTCATTCGAATACGGGTGCTCGTTATTTAAAAGAATTGAATAAAACAGCTTGGAAAAATGTGCAGGTGAAACAAGAAAACATAACTAAAGAAGAACAGGAACAACGTGAGCTATATCTCGCGCTGATGCAGTATGCGATCTTAGCTCATCATGGACTTTTTGATATATTCAAAGACAATTCATGTAAATTTATAAGTCGTATTAATGACTATAAAATCGAGTATGGTGAAAATAAAGAAGAAGAACAAGAATTTTTTACTATATTAAATGATTGGCTAGTAGATAATTATGAGCAAACTTTAGAAGATCTATTTATTAAAGGGTATGAAGAATTCTCAAAATGGAATGCTTTAAAGGAAGAGTTACTTGAGGCCTATGATCCGATAGCGAATAAAAATGAGCGTGCTATCGCCAAAGCCACCTACGATGGTTATCAGGCAAGGCTGATCTTATCGATCTTGAAAGATAGTGACATTTATGATTCTGCAAATTTTGGTCGAGATATTATTGATAAGCGCTATAGTGTAGAGGAAACGCAATCTATTTGGGGTGAATTAAGTCAGCAGGTTACCACTTTTTATAATCAATTTGGCACACCTACTAGTGAATTAAATCGTGTGCGCACAGCATTAGCGGATGAGGTATTAGCAAAGGCAACGCAATGCTGTGAAGGGAATTTTAAATTAGATATGCCCGTAGGTTCAGGTAAGACTTATGCAGCCTTACGTTTTGCTGTAGAAAATGCCAAGCATTTTAAGAAAAAACGCATTTTCTATACTACGGCGTTTTTATCTGTCCTTGAACAAAATGCACAGGAAATACGAGATGTTTTAACAGCAAAGGGAACTAGAACCGACATAGAAGGTCATATTTTAGAACATCATTCTAATGTGATTGATGATTATAGAGAAAAATTGTTAGATGATGAACATGCTTTAGACAATTCATACACCGAAGAAGCAGACTATAGTTATGTAAACTATTTACGTGAGTCCTGGGAGATCCCAGTGGTGCTAACTACGATCGTACAGCTTAGTAATACTTTGTTTGCTAGTCGAGCAGCCTCCATTCGTAGATTTTGTAAGCTAATAAAAGCTACAATAATCATTGACGAGATTCAAAGTTTGCCGCCTGAAATTATCTATAATTACAATTTGATGATGAACTTTTTGACTAAAATGGCAGGGGCTACGCTGATCCATTGTACGGCAACACCACCAGGCTATGATCAGAGTGCCGTATTGCGTTACCCTTGTATCTATGGTTATCGCACCTTGGCTAAGGGGACAGAAGTACCGCTGATTGAATTGACCTCTAAAGAAAATAGCACTAATAAAGTCTTTTCACGGGTAGAATATAGAAGTTTATTAGGTCCAGATAACCAGGCTAACTTATCCACAGAAGCGTTGGTGAATCATATTTTAGAGCGGATTAAGTCAGAACAAAGTATTTTGGTTGTAGTTAACACGAAGAAAGCAGTGAGTACTTTATATGATGCCCTAGAAATGGCATTAATAGACAATGGCCAAGAAGATGATATTTCTTTATTTAATTTAACTACAAATCAATGTGCGGCACATCGATTACATTATATTTCGACGATTAAAGCGCAATTAAAAGCTTTGCGCAAAGGAGAGAGTCAACAACGTTTGATTTGTGTTAGCACAAATTTAATTGAAGCGGGCGTAGATGTAGATTTTGATGTGGTATATCGGTCATTAATTGGTATTGATAGCATTATTCAATCGGCTGGACGTTGTAATCGTGAGGGTAAAAAGCAAGGAAATGGGCTCATGTATATCATGAACTATGGAAAAGATGATATAGGACGAATTTCTTTGTTTGAAAACGCACAGAAAGCCACCAAGACTTTATTGAGTCAAATAGATACGCAAAAATGGATTTCTAATAAAGAGGATTCAAGCTTCACGATGACGAACTCTATTAATGAGCTATTAGTGGCCTATAATCAAGAGCTGTATAGAAATTTACAAAATAAAGATAGTGAAGCTTTAAAATATGAAATTAAAATTAACGGTAATAAGTCTAAGCTAACGCTGCTAGATTTATTGAGTACTAATCAGCGAATTTATGATGAATTTTCTCAAAAAATGGCATTAAAGGCTGATTCTAATCAAGGGCAATTAGTAAAGGCTAATCTTGCGAGCTTATTAAGAGGCAAGAAGTTAACGAGTAAAATAAATCCTATACTGAAGCAAAGTTTTCGGACTGCTGGCGATAATTTTAGATTGATTGATGATAATACAGTAACTGTTATTGTGCCGTACGATAGTGAAGAGTGCACGGCTTTGCTAAATAAGCTATATAATATTCTGGACCAAATTATTACTTGGTCTGGGGATGATATGTATAAAGAATTAAGACAAGTTTTACGTCGGTTACAACGATATACTATTTCAATTCGTCGTGACATGATTAATAAGTGTGCTGTGTCTTGGGAATTAGATAAGCAAATTTGTATCTTACAAAAGCAAGATTATGATGATAAAAAAGGGCTTATAAAGGGTGATATGGAAATATTAGTTTATTAGAGGAGGGGATGCTATGTTTCAATCCAAGCCATTTTATATGAAGGTTTATGGTGACTATGCTTTATTCACGGATCCTATGTCAAAAGGGGGCGGTGAAAAGTTTACGTATCAAGTGCCGACGTATCAAGCGCTGAAAGGTATTGTGGAAGCATCTTATTGGAAGCCGAGTATCTACTATGTGATCGATGAAGTGAAAGTGTTAAATCCCGTAAAGATGGAAACACGTGGCATTTTATTACCTTTGGGAACGTCGGATAGTAAAACAGGTATTCCCAATAAAGATTTATCGTATTTTACATATTTAAAAGATGTAGCCTATGCGATTAAGTTTCACTTTGAGTGGAATGAGCAGTTTCCTGATATGAAGGCTGATTGGGATGAGAAAAAACATGAACAGATTATACTACGCTCTATGAGTAGAGGGGGTCGTCGGGATATTTTCTTAGGTACGAGAGAATGTATAGGCTATGTTCAGCGCTTACGAGAAAGTGATTATGAAGCATTACAACCAGTTAAAACGGGTGATGTTTCTTATGGAATTATGTTTCACTCCTTTGTGTATCCTGGGTTTGCCAATCAGGATACACGGGAGCCACGTCAAAAAGGGGTAACACAGTCCTATACAGATGGTCATTTATATTCTAATTTTACATCCATTTTTATGCGTGATGGGGTAATTAGTTTTATACGACCAGAAGAGTGTGAAATTACGCATAAATTACGGCCATATCCTAAGTTAAAAGACATACGATATATGTCGGTTGATGAGGAATTAGCTTTATATGATACAGAAGGGGGTGACAGTGAATGAATCTATTGAAGGTACTATTAACTACTTATGATCAAGCCCTTAGTTGTGGGGTGGTGGATAATAGTGACAATATGAAGGAGCCCAATCTATTGCCCTTGTATCATAGTAATAAAAAATCGGCAACTGGCAAGGATATCTTTGTGATTACCTTAAATGAAGAAGGTCGACTGATTAAGGGGTCTTATTTGGAGCAAAATGAGTATATTGTTTTTCCTGTAACAGAAGAGTCGATTAATCGAACGACTAATGCAGCGCCTCATCCTATTTGTGATGAAGTGAGCTATTTAGTTAGTGATGGCACTAAAAAAGGTATTGAAAAAAATAAATTGTACTTTGAAGTGCAGGAGGATATAAAAACCTTTTTAGAACAGCACAATAAACAAAATATAGCGTTTCAAGCTATATATCGCTATGTGAGAGGGAATACCCTGTTGGAAGATATTGCAAATAATATAACTAAAGGGGAAGCCTATACCTTAGATGGTTCAGCGGTAATATATGAAGAGGCAGGCAAGCAAACTAAAGTTGATTTAGCTAAATTATTTATTACCTTTGAAATAGCGTATGCAGATAAGGGTATAATCACTGTTTCACAAGATAAGGAGCTTCATCAGTTATATATTGAGTATGTAACGGCGCAGAATGAAGCACAGCCAGAACAAGAATATTGTGATATTTCTGGTAAAAAAATGTACTGCATTAGTACTCACCGTGGACTTGTGGGTAAAGCGAAGTTAATTAGTATTAGTAATCATAAGGATACTTACTTTGGCCGATTCACCGATGGGGAGCAGATTATTCATATTGGCTATGAAACGTCGCAAAAAATCCATAATATGTTGAAATTCTTACTAGATAGCGATAAATATAAGCATTATTTAGGAGAAAACTCCTATTGTGTATCTTGGCTTTCTTATGATTTATTAGCAGCGCAAGCCCCTTTATATGAAGACCAAGAAGTTCGACAGTCTGATGAGGGCTACTCCAGTGATGAAACACAAGTAGATGAAACGGAAAATGACGATACTTCAGCAGAACCTATGAAGCATGAAGATGTACTATTAGGTTATATTGTTCCTGCGTTGACTCGTTATTTTGCTGGCGTTAGTGAGCGTGAAGTGACAGAAGCGGACGATTTTTTCTGTGTTTTGATTATTGAAAAAAGTAGTAATGGCCGTATGTCTGTGAAATATTTCCAAAGTTTTGCTATTTCAGATATTAAAGAACGGGCTCAGCAATGGTATATCGATTTGGCTTGGCCTCATTGGGATGTGGAAAATCAGACTCGCATTATGCAAGCACCTAGTTTGCGGAAGTTGATTAACTATACTTACGGTGAAGAAGGCGATAAAGGGATTATTTGTCAACAAAAAAAGGTAGTGCGCAAAAATTTAGAACGACTTTTGCCTTGTGTTTTAACAGGTAAACCATTGCCTATTGATTTTTATCAGACCGCGGTTAATCGGTTAAAAAATAGAGAATCATACGATAAATTCTGGGATGCTGCACTAAATCGTTGTTGTAGTATTATAAAGAAACATAAAGCGGATAAGGGCTATCAAGTGTTTGATGAGAAGGGGGCTTTGCGTATGGAAAATTCACGCAGTTTCTTGTATGGTCGTTTACTAGCGACCTATGAAAAGTTAGAAATGGATGCTATGTCTAGTAATAGTAAAAGTGAAGGCCGTATAACAAATGCGGAACGCTTGTGGAGTGCTATGCAGAGCCGACCATTGCAAATTTCTGTTTTATTACAGCGTAAGAGCATGCCGTATCAGAATAGTTTGAAAAAGAGAAAAATGGGGCTATATGTTAATTACGATAAACTATTAACGGAATTGTATACGGCGATTAAAGCTACAGAAGAAAATACTCTTGTAGCAAGAGCTGTGTTAAAAGAAGACTTTATACTTGGTTATTATGCACAAAAACAAAGTTTTTATACTAAGAAAGATAAAACAGAGGTTAAGCTTGAAACTGAAGAATAGGCTAACAGTTAAGAATGATTAAAAGTGGAGAGTAATTTAAAACTGTAGTGATCGAATACGAGTGGTCTACAGAGAAATATATGCAAGTCTAAGTCATAATGATTAATGATTAGGGAGGTACTATTATGAGTACATTAAGTAAAAAAATCGATTTTGTTTTGTTCTTTTCTGTAAATGGGGCGAATCCTAATGGTGATCCTTTGATGGGGAATACGCCTCGTTCTGATTATGATGGCTATGGAGAAGTGTCTGATGTGGCGATTAAACGTAAATTACGTAATCGTTTCCAAGATACGGGCCATGAAATTTTTGTAAAATCACAAGAGCGAGTTGATGATGGCTTTTCCTCATTAGAAGCTCGTTTCACTAATAAATTTAGTGATAAAGTAAGCACCGAAGATGTAGTGAAAGAATCTTGTGAAACATGGCTTGATGTGCGTGCTTTTGGCCAAGTTATGACGTTCCAAAAGCGCTCTATTGGTATTCGTGGGCCTGTATCTATTAGCCGTGGTAAAAGTCTTGATGTAGTAGATGTTATTACTATGCAAATTACGCGTAGTACGAATGGGATGAATGCTGAAGTTGGTAAACGTTCTTCCGATACAATGGGGACAAAATATTTTGTTGAATATGGTGTTTATAAAGTATGTGGTAGCATTAACTGTTATTTTGCTGAAAAAACAGGTTTCACAGATGAAGATGCTGAAATTGTGAAAGAAGCATTACAAACTTTATTTGAAAATGATATGTCCTCTGCTCGTCCAGAAGGTAGTATGGCCGTAGAACGTTTATATTGGTTTACGCATCCTAATAAATTGGGCTGTACATCGACAGCACATATTCATAATTTAGTAGAAGTAAAACATTTGGCTGAAGGGGCACCTCGTAGCTTTGCTGATTATGAAATCACACTTAATGAAGATAAGTTAGCTAGCTATAAGGCGGATGGGCTTACTGTTGAAATCATTGAATAAGCAATGAATAAGTATTGAATAAGTGTGATTATATGACACAAGAAGATGATTATTTACAAATAGCAGGTATTCAACATTTTACTTTTTGCCGTAGGCAATGGGCGCTGATTCATATTGAACAGGCGTGGGCAGATAACTTTTTTACCATTGATGGCAGTATTAAACATGAGAAAGTCGATACTGGCAAAACGGATGAAAAAATTGGCAACAAACGGGTGCTCCGTTCGTTGCCAGTTATCTCCCATACCTTAGGTATTCGTGGAATTTGTGATGCTGTGGAACTTGTAGAATCAGATACCGGCGAATATTTTAGTAAATATGATGCCAAGTATACTGTAATTCCCGTAGAGTATAAGCGTGGTAAATCTAAAGAAGACTTAAGCGATCAATTGCAGGTTGTAGCTCAGGCACTATGCTTAGAAGAAATGCTGGGCATTAAAATTGCAGAGGGCGCTTTGTTTTATCATGAAACAAGACGGCGTGAAGTAGTATCTATTACAGAGGCTATGCGCGATTATATTAAGCAAATGGTAGCTGAAATGAATCAATATTACGCACGTCAGTATACTCCGAAAGTAAAAATTAGTAAACGATGCAAGGCCTGCTCGTTACAAAATATTTGTTTGCCTGAACTGAGTAAGGTAAAATCGGCAACAGAATATATGCAAAGGCGGTTGGAGGAATGAAAGTATTACAAAATACCTTATATGTTATGACTCCGGATATTTACCTAGCGACAGCAGGTGAAAATGTAGTTTTGAAAAAAGACGGTGATACGTTAGGTCGGTATCCTTTGCATAATATTCAAGACATCGTAACGTTTGCGTATAGTGGGATTAGTCCTAAGTTATTAGAACGTTGCATGGAACAGGGTATCGGTATTGCATTTATGACTAGTCATGGACGTTTAATTAGTCGTATGCAGGGGCGTTCACAAGGTAATATTTTATTACGCCGTGAGCAATATCGATTATGTGATGATACAGAGCGAGCACTGGCAGTGGCAAAGCATGTAATTACAGCCAAAATATATAATGAAAAATGGACATTGGAGCGTTACATTAGACAATATAGCGAACGCCTTGATACGAGTCGCTTGAAAAGTGTGTCTAACACGTTAACAGCCTATACTAAACAATGCACTTCCTCTGCCAATATGGCGCATTTGCGTGGTATTGAAGGGGTGGCTCAATCTGAATATTTTAGTGTTTTTGATGATATGATTTTAAATCAAAAAGAGTCGTTTCAATTTACAATACGGTCTCGTAGACCTCCATTAGATCGTGTTAATGCGTTATTGTCTTTTATGTATAGCGTACTCGCTAATGATGTGGCTAGTGCTTTAGAGTCAGTAGGCCTTGATGCTTATGCCGGTGTTATGCATGTAGATCGGCCGGGGCGGATTTCCTTTGCTTTAGATTTGTTAGAAGAGTTGCGTTCACCATTGGTAGATCGATTTGTATTGTCTTTGATTAACCGTAAAGTAGTTAACAGTAAGGATTTTTCAGAGGAAAGCAATGGAGCGATTTTAATGAATGATGATGCTCGACGAACTGTAGTAGCTAAATGGCAGGAACGTAAAAAAGAAACATTAGTGCATCCATTTTTAGAGGAAAAGATTCCTTGGGGTTTGGTGCCTTTTGTACAGGCTCTTTTATATGCGCGTTTCTTACGTGGCGACTTGGACGCATATCCACCTTTTATGTGGAAATGATAGTCTAGACTGGATAAATTATATAGGCGACTATAAATGTGTGGTGAGCCTTAATTAGATAATGAAACAGTGTAATACAATGGTAATTAGGATGGATGTGGTAGTGTGTATGTATTAGTGACGTATGATATTAATACAGAAAGTACGGCTGGTAGACGTCGATTGCGCCAGGTGGCTAAAGTATGCCTTGATTACGGGCAACGAGTTCAAAATTCGGTCTTTGAATGTAGTGTAGATGAGGGGCAATTTTGCTTATTAAAGCATAAATTGGAAAAAATCATTGATGCAGACATTGATAATTTGCGTTTTTATCGTTTAGGCAAAAATTATAAAAGTAGCATTGAAACTATGGGGAAAGATCCTTCTTATGATGTAGAAGGGCCAATGATTATTTAAGCTAGAGATAGATTTATAGTTGTTTGTGTTAGAGTGCGAATAGTAAGTTGTTTATAAAAGTAAATTCAGTTCGCACTCTTTTTCTTTTATGTTGATAATATATTATAATGGATGAGAGTTTATTAACAATTAGTATTAATAATTTGATTTAGATATAGTGGATATGTGTTTTTTAGTTACTATATGTAGCAGTCTTATACATGTGTGTAAGTGGATTGAAGTGCTTTGTGTTTCAGGATACATAACTGTCCATATGCGGTCTTATACATGTGTGTAAGTGGATTGAAGTATCAACACTTCGTTTTTCAGGGCCATTTACGGAGTGTCTTATACATGTGTGTAAGTGGATTGAAGTGGTAGCGGTAGCAGTGGGAACTGTTACCGCCTAAGTCTTATACATGTGTGTAAGTGGATTGAAGTCAGATACAGCCGATTTTCGCAAGGTGGTGACGGGTGTCTTATACATGTGTGTAAGTGGATTGAAGTTGGTGCTTGCCTCTTGGTAAGCCACCCATAACACACGTCTTATACATGTGTGTAAGTGGATTGAAGTAACTCGTCACACTCGTTAATTGTCCGCTCAACAGGGTCTTATACATGTGTGTAAGTGGATTGAAGTTTTTCAGGAAATCAACGAACAAATCGTAGCAGGAGTCTTATACATGTGTGTAAGTGGATTGAAGTGTGTAGTTGTATCAGTTTTAGAATTAGTTGGCACCTGTCTTATACATGTGTGTAAGTGGATTGAAGTCCCAGCTACAACCTTGCCGTTTTGCGTTACAGAAACGTCTTATACATGTGTGTAAGTGGATTGAAGTTCGACTAGCTTGCCGCCGTAGGTCTCGAGCTCCATGTCTTATACATGTGTGTAAGTGGATTGAAGTAACCGCTTTACCGGCTTTTTTGATAGTAAACTTTTGTCTTATACATGTGTGTAAGTGGATTGAAGTCAGCTCCATATTTACAGCTCTCACATGCCAATTGTGTCTTATACATGTGTGTAAGTGGATTGAAGTATCTAAACTTTTTCCAGCTTCAAAATCCATTAAAGGTCTTATACATGTGTGTAAGTGGATTGAAGTGCTAACACGAGAAATAAAATTACATTTACAATACGTCTTATACATGTGTGTAAGTGGATTGAAGTTGTGCCGTTTGACATTGACCGAAAATTAACAGAAGGTCTTATACATGTGTGTAAGTGGATTGAAGTATCAATAATAGATGCCATTATTCCTGTTACAAAGGTCTTATACATGTGTGTAAGTGGATTGAAGTTTTGAGGTCTCGTGCTGCCCAAGGACTAACTAACAGTCTTATACATGTGTGTAAGTGGATTGAAGTTTCTGGTTCTGCGTTTTCGATTAATTGCTGTACTGGTCTTATACATGTGTGTAAGTGGATTGAAGTAGTCTCCAGGCCCAGTAGAATATATTGCTGGTTTGTCTTATACATGTGTGTAAGTGGATTGAAGTCTCGGCTGTATCAGCCTCATCTACGAGCCAATCAAGTCTTATACATGTGTGTAAGTGGATTGAAGTTTTATTTTTATTCATTGATTAACTCCTCAAAAAAGTCTTATACATGTGTGTAAGTGGATTGAAGTTCAAGCAATAATATTCCCCGCCTTGGTAAAGGGCGGTCTTATACATGTGTGTAAGTGGGTTGAAGTGTGGTCCCTGTCTGTTCGCTGAAATGGTCTTGTGCATGTGTGAAAAAGTGGTAATTTTAACATATGATGAGATAGTATGATTTGTCTTATTTGAATTACTTGATTGGTGGTAGTGCGAATAATAAGTTAAATGTGATTTATAAATAGTTTCGCACTAAAATTTTAATGTATTCTATAACTTTAGTGTAAGAATGAATTATTAGTAGTAAGTATTATTTATGATATATTCTAGTAGTGCTATATAGATAGTCTTTACTACTATATGTAGCAGTCTTGTGCTTATGAGCGCAAAGCGGATTGAAGTGTCAATACCTTTTTTATTAATTTTTTGTAATATTGTCTTGTGCTTATGAGCGCAAAGCGGATTGAAGTTCTTTATCCAAGGTATAAATGCAACAGCAACTGGGTCTTGTGCTTATGAGCGCAAAGCGGATTGAAGTCAAGCTCGATTAGGCGCACGCGCCCTAAAAGAGGGTCTTGTGCTTATGAGCGCAAAGCGGATTGAAGTTTTGGCTATATCCAATATTTCTTCAAATGGTAAAGTCTTGTGCTTATGAGCGCAAAGCGGATTGAAGTTCTGGGGGTAAAATGACAGGTAATTTAGAGGTACGTCTTGTGCTTATGAGCGCAAAGCGGATTGAAGTTAAAAATTCCACGCGCGCCCCGAGTAGCGCCCCTTGTCTTGTGCTTATGAGCGCAAAGCGGATTGAAGTTCGTGCTGTAGGTGGGCAAATGTTATTTTTGCTCCAGTCTTGTGCTTATGAGCGCAAAGCGGATTGAAGTATTGAGGAGGTGTAAGAATTGTCAAAAGAAATATTGTCTTGTGCTTATGAGCGCAAAGCGGATTGAAGTCGTCACGCGTTTTGCCACCATCGTCACTTTTTGAAGTCTTGTGCTTATGAGCGCAAAGCGGATTGAAGTACCATCGTTAAGGTTTGGATATACAACGGTTTCTAGTCTTGTGCTTATGAGCGCAAAGCGGATTGAAGTACAAACAACTAAGGAGCGTAAGCATTGCAGTGCTTGTCTTATGCTTATGAGCGCAAAGCGGATTGAAGTTACTAGAACATCTTTAACAAAAGGTGAATACGCCGTCTTATGCTTATGAGCGCAAAGCGGATTGAAGTTTATAAACACATCCAAGTCCGTTACCTCGTCTCATGTCTTATGCTTATGAGCGCAAAGCGGATTGAAGTTACAGCGCCTCTCGGAGCGCTCTTTTAGAGTACGTCTTATGCTTATGAGCGCAAAGCGGATTGAAGTAGAAAAATGAAGCCTATTATTTGCTCGATGAACGTCTTGTACTTATGAGTGCAAAGCGGGTTGAAGTATGATACCGAAGGTGAATTAAATAATGATTGAAAGTCTTATGTTTATGATTGCCGTTTTTAAATCAACAATTATCTTTCTATATCATAATTAACTTATAGTTTTATTTTTATAAGTACAAGCTTGTCTGAAATACACCTCAAATATACTTAAAACAAAAAAGACTTACCTTGTTATTACTATCTTAGTTTATGTTAGTAATTTTAAGGTAAGTCTTTATTTTGATTTTTATTTTTATTTTATTCCTATTTAAACCTCATTATTTAAGTACAGTTCCTGCTATTTTTACAATATGACCATTAGTATGGATATTACTATTAGTAGGATCTTCATTTGTTAAGGTAGTTACATTTGAATCTTCTGTTGCATTCCAAATGGAATCTTTACTTAGTGTTAAGGTAATTGCCTGCGCTTGGTTATCAGGGTTAATAGAACCTGTTAAAATGGAGCCATTGGTGAGTGACAGATTAATAGTGCTAATAGAATCGGCTATGATTTGCCCGGTTAATTGCTGATTTTTAGCAGTAAATGTTAAATGTCCGCCATTTTCGCCTTTTGTACCCCAGCGGTTGGCGGCCGCTTTGATTAAGACATTTGTATTTGGCATAATGATTTCATTATTTTCTAAGGTTGCTGTCGCTTGGGTATTATTCACATGAATAAAAGCACCATCTGCGTAAGTTGTCAGTTTGGAGTTGCTTGCATCAAGTTGAGCAATACCGCTTTTCGCATCGCCTGAAAAACTTTGGTAGAGCATAAAGCCATTATCCACATGGCCCGTGAGATTTGAATTTACAATGGTTATACTATTTTTTCCTTCAATGACGCCAATTTCGCTATCAGTGGCTTCACCAACGCCATTTTGTAAAGTAATATTACCGGTAGAATAAATGAGTGGACTGCCTTGGCCGCTAGTATGAAGGGTTGCTTCTGAAACATTGATAGTACCTTCACCATGATCAGTAGCTAGAGAGGCACTATGGGCCCCTTCTGTAGTGATTGTTACCTGCTTACCAATGACAACACCGTTATAGGTTGCATCAAGGCCACGTGAGGAGTCTTGTTTTGTGTGAATGGAAATATTATTAGCTTCAATATTTGCGTTTTTACCACTAGCAAAAACGGCATTAGCACCATTAGCATCTGTATTGATAGTAGTGCCATTTAGATAAATGGTACTACTAGGTGTAGCTAATATAGCTGCATTTTGTCCGTAAAAGTTACTATTGTCTTCACTCGTTGTGTTGCCAGTTTTGGATATCTTTATATTAGTTACATTGGCAATGCCAGTTTTCTTGGCCATAATTACATTTTCATCAGATTGAGTATTAGTTAGCTCTTTATTCAATGTTTCGGTTCGAGCATTAACTATTTTAGAGGCACCATAATCATAGGCAGGGATTTCTGAAATGCTATGGTCACCAATTGGCGGTAACATAGTAGCATTGGGCATAGGTGGGAGGGGAGGAATTTTGTTAAAATCTATTGCTGAAGCTGTATTAGCTAACACAGGATTCATAGCTAGGATTGTTAACATTGTGGACGTTAATAAAAGTTTTCGTGCAATGTTAGTTTTATTATGTGTATGTATTGTATTTTTATAAACGGTTGGTTTCATAATGCGCCTCTTTACTATAATAAAATAAAGTAGTATTGGTTAAATAGTTGCTTAATAAGCTATATAGTAAGTATATATAAAGCGCATAAATATAATATGAACTGGTGTATAAAATAGGTTGTGAGGCAAAATATATAATAAAAAAGTGGCAGAAATATATAAAGTAGAAAAGCAAAGGGAATATATAACAGAGAGAGTATATAACAAAGATAACAGTTGTAATGATTTATATTACATATTATAATGGTATCATGAGAAGATAGGTAAGTTATAGCGTTGAATAGTAGATTGAAAAGAGGTTTTTATTATGATGGAGGAAAAAGAAACAGTACACTTACATCAAAGAAATATAGCAAATACGGTGATGGTTTCAGAGGAAGCCATTTCGGAGAGAGCAGTTTCAAAATCAGCAACTTCAGAGAATATCAGAGTTAAATCAAGTATGCCTGTTTTATTTATAGGACATGGTTCCCCCATGAATCTAATAGAAGACAATCCTTGGACTAAAGAATGGGAGAAAATAGTAGCGAATATACCTAAGCCAAAGGCTATTTTGATGATTTCGGCTCATTGGTATACAGCAGGTAGTTTTGTACAAGGGGATGCTGAGCCTGCTATGATTTATGATATGTATGGATTTCCCGAACCCATTTATGAGCTACAATATCCAGCACATACATCTAAATCGTTGATTGAGTGGATACAAACTGTATTAGGTAGTGAAGTGTCAGTAAAAATGAATCGTGGTTATGACCACGGGGCTTATGCACCCTTATTAAAAATGTTTCCAGAAGCAGATATTCCTGTAGTTCAATTGTCTGTCGATTACCAGAAGGATGCTCGTCAGTGGTTTGCTTTAGGGCAAAAGTTATCTGCATTACGTGAGCAAGGTGTGCTTATTATAGGCAGTGGTGATATTGTTCATAATTTACGAATCATTAATCCCAATATGGGGAATAGTGCCTTGCTACAGGCTGAACAGTTTGAAGAAACTTTATTGCGTAAATTAGATCCTACAATGGATAATGATTTAGAAGGTGCTTTACATTGGGAAATGTTGCCTGGTGCTCGGGTTGCAGCAGAGATGCCGGATCATTTAGCGCCATTATATTATTGCTTAGGCGCTGTATTGGGTGAAGGCACAGTTAATCAGTTAACATTACAACCTGTTACTATTACTACTCATGATTATGTATGGGGGAGTTTGAGTATGACTAGTTTAGTTTGGGATTGATAGAGCATATATAAAATAGCCGCCATTCTAATTATGGAATGACGGCCATTTTATTTTCTATTTTATATATACTAGTTTGAGTGAGCTTGTGTTAATGAGTCAGTGCTTGTCGGTTTAAGCTTTGAAGGGCATTAACAATTGGTACTTCCGCTGCCGATAAGATGATAATCATTAGGAAATCAGCGGGAATATCAAAGGCAATTGCAACATGAAAGATATCACTTAGCGGCACGGCTTGATTCAAATATAAGGATAATATGGCAATTTTATACGATAAGCCAAAGAGATAAGTAATGAAAATCCCTAGACAGTTAAGTCCAAAATAGCTTTTGCGACTGTGAAGGTGGTAGTGATGCTTCATATAGGATAGAATCCCTGCTGTAAAAATAAAACCAATTAAATAGCCAAAGCTAGGACGGACAATATAGCCAAGACCGCCACCACCAGCGAAAATAGGAATTCCAATAAGCCCCATAAGCACATAAGTAGCTACAGCACCCCAAGCGTAGCGTGGTGGTAAAATGACCGCAGCTAATAATACAAAGGTAAATTGTAACGTGTAATAATCAAAGTAAGGTAATGGAATTTGAATGCGTGCTCCAATTGTTAATAATGCGATGATGAGTGCCGCACGAAATAACAAACGTGTTTTCATAAAAAAGACCTCCTCTTTCTATACCTAATTTTAAGTATACAAGGGGAGGTTCTTTTTATCAACCTATTATTTTTATTGGGTTTACAATTATAGTGTTGCTAAATAGCTATGTTTAATGTTTACAAGCTGCATTTTTTAATAAACTTAGTTCTTATATACCGATTACTAATGCATGAATGTTTAATATTCCCATATTCAATGAATTTGAACTACATAATGGTTGCCATAATTGCTTTTTGCATATGTAAACGATTTTCGGCTTCGTCAAAAATAACTTGAGCTTGCGCTTCAAATACGTCATTTGTAATTTCTTCTTCACGATGAGCTGGAAGGCAATGCATAACTATGGCATCCGGTTGGGCTACATTAAGAAGATCTTGGTTGACTTGGAAGCCTTTGAAAATATTGAGTCTTGCTTCATATTCTGCCTCTTGTCCCATACTAGCATATACATCTGTGTAGAAAATGTCAGAATTTTTAGCGGCAATTAGGGGATCATTAAGAATTTCGATGGTACCACCAGTTGCTTTGGCATCAGCGGTAGCTAGTTTAATAATTTCTTTATTAGGTTCATAGCCTTTTGGGCCAGCAAAGGTAAAATGCATACCGAGTTTAGCACAGGCAAACATTAAGGAGTGAGCCATATTATTGCCATCCCCAATGAAGGTTAATTTCTTGCCTGCTAAGTTTTTACCCTTATACTCTACGGCTGTCATCATGTCAGCCATAGCTTGGCAGGGATGAAGCAGGTCTGTTAATGCATTGATAACGGGCACATCCGCATATTTGGCAAGTTCCAAGACTGTATCGTGGGCGAATGTGCGAATCATAATGCCATCTACATAGCGAGATAATACACGGGCTGTATCTTTTATAGGTTCACCACGACCCATTTGCAAATCTCGGCTCGATAGGAATAAGCCTTGTCCCCCTAGCTGATAGATGCCTGTTTCAAAAGAGACACGAGTACGTGTAGATGATTTTTCAAAAATCATTCCTAAGGTTTTTCCTTGTAAGTAGGGATGAGGTATGCCTGCTTTTTGTTTTTCTTTTAGGTCTGTTGCTAGTTCTAATAATTGCCATACTTCTTCAGTTGAAAGGTCATGGATAGAAATAAAATCGTCGCCCTGTTTCATAAGTTGCTCCTTTGTTCGTATGCTCGTATGCTTGTATGAATGTATATAAATAGTTTAGTCTATATGCGTTGGTAATACGTCATTTAAGACGGTAATGAGTTGATCTACATGTTCTTTAGTAATTGTTAAAGGCGGGACAAAACGTAGGACTGTATTAGCGGTGCAGTTAATAATAAGACCTTTTTGTAGGCAGTGATTCACAATATCACGACCTGGTTTAGTAAGCTCTACACCAACCATAAGGCCCTTGCCACGGACATCCGTAATTAAAGTTGGATACTGTGTTTTTAAGTGGCTTAATTGCTCTAATAGATACTTGCCTACTGTTGTGGCGTTAGCCATAAGCTGTTCTGTTTCGATGGCGGTTAAAACAGCATTAGCGGCGGCACAGGCTAGGGGATTGCCACCAAAGGTGGAACCATGGTCACCAGCTTTGAAGGTATGAGCTAGTTTATTTGTACTCAAAAAGGCTCCAATGGGCACACCGCCAGCGAGTCCTTTAGCTAAGGTTACGATGTCTGGTTGAATACCAAATTGTTGGTAAGCAAAGAAGGTGCCTGTACGGCCCATGCCAGCTTGAATTTCATCAATAATAAGAAGCACATCATATTTTTCACACAGTGTTTTTACTTCTTTAAGATAATTGGCAGATGGAATATGAACGCCTCCTTCGCCTTGGATTGCTTCTAATAAAATGGCACAAGTTTTATCGGTAACTTTGGCTGTTAATGCGTTAATATCTCCGTAGGGTACATAGTCGAAGCCTGCTGGCAAGGGGCCAAAGCCCTGATGATATTTTTCTTGGCCTGTAGCCGTTAAGGTGGCGATGGTGCGTCCGTGGAAGCTGTGAAGGGCTGAAATGATTTGGATTTTTTCAGGATCCTTAGCTGTTGCATATTTACGGGCTAGTTTAATAGCGCCCTCGTTAGCTTCGGCCCCTGAATTGGCAAAAAAGACTTTATCCATGCCGCTTAAGGCTTTTAATTTGGCAGCGGCTTGAGCTTGTACTTCTGTGTAATAGAGATTAGAGCAATGGATCATTTTACTGGCTTGCTCTGCAATGGCTTTTACTAATGGTGGATAATTATGGCCTACTATATTAACAGCAATCCCGGCTAAATAGTCTAAATATTGTTTCCCATTCGTGTCATAGAGGTAAGGCCCTTCGCCATGGTCAAGAACGATATCATACCGTGCAAAGACTGGGAAATAATCTTGTTTATCGTGATTTATAATGTCGGTTGTATTCATGGGGCTCCTCCTTAAATAATTTCTGTGCCAATCCCTTTATTTGTAAATAATTCAAGCAATAATGCATGTGGCTCACGCCCGTCGATAATGCTGACGCGTTTGGTACCGCATTGTAGGGCATGTAAGACGGCTTCCACTTTAGGAATCATACCACCTTGGATTGTGCCGTTTTCGATTAGAGCAACAGCTTCTGCTTGGGGAATGCTAGAGAGGAAAGATTTTGGATCATCTAAGGATGTATAAATACCTTTGGTGTTAGTAAGCATGAGGAGTTTTTCAGCTCCCAAAGCGCCTGCTATTTCGGCGGCTACATAGTCAGCATTGATATTATAGGTAGTTTCGCCTTTGCCGGCTCCTATTGGTGAAATGACAGGTACATAGCCATTGTCTAATAAATCGTTAATTAATTGTGTATTGACCGCAGTAACTTCACCTACAAAGCCAATATCTATGTGATTTGTTTCACCATTGGCTTCATGCACTTCGGCCAGTTTTTTATGGGCTTTTAGCAAATTGGCATCTTTGCCAGTTAAACCGATAGCAGGAATGCCCAAACTATTGAGGCGACTAACAATTTCTGCATTAATTTTGCCACCTAGTACCATTTGCGCAATTGTAACAGTTTCAGCATCGGTTACGCGTAGACCGCTAACAAATGAGCTTGTTTTACCAACTTTTTCTAAAAAGTTAGTAATGTCAGGACCGCCGCCATGGACGAGAACGGGGCGAATGCCAATGCATTTCATAAGGGCAATGTCTTGCATGACTTTATTTTTTAGTTCTTCGCTAATCATTGCATTGCCACCATATTTGATGACCATAGTTTTGCCGGTAAATTTTTGAATATATGGCAAAGCTTCGATAAGGATGGAAGCTTTGCTGGCAGCACTTAGTGTAGTGTGGATAGCTGCCTCATTAGGGTTGTGAACGGTAGCTACATTAAGGTCGTTAAGTTCGTTAATCATAGGAAGAGCTCCTTTCAATTAAGTTGTGGAAACTACAAAATACTTTATTAGGTATGATATTCGCCGTTGATTTTTACATAGTCATATGTTAAATCACAGGTCCAGACAGTAGCATTAGCTTGCCCTTCATTGAGTTCGACGGTGACGGTAATATCATGTTCACTCATAATGTCTTTTAAGGTTTTTTCATTATATACAGCGCCCATGCCATTTTTGAAAATTGTAATGCCGCCAATTTTTAATACAGTCGTATCTGGATTCATAGGGGCTCCTGCATAGCCGGCGGCACAGATGAGACGACCCCAGTTTGGATCTTCCCCAAAAAATGCTGTTTTCACAAGAGGGGAATTGGCGATGGTCATGCCTACCAATTTAGCACTTTCAAAATCGGTGGCTTCTTCCACATTAATGGTAATGAATTTGCTAGCTCCTTCGCCATCGGCAGCAATTTGTTTGGCTAGAGATACAGTAATTGCCATAAGCGCTTCTTGAAAAAGGTCAAAGTATTCGTTTTCTGTATCAATGAGCGGGTTTTCAGCAGCACCATTTGCTAATATGATAGCCATGTCATTAGTGCTCATATCGCCATCAACGGAAATCATGTTAAAGGATTTGGACACACAAGCATGAAGTGCTTTTTGAAGGAGTTCAGGGGTAATGGCAAGGTCTGTTGTTATGTAACAAAGCATTGTCGCCATATTAGGGCGAATCATGCCTGACCCTTTGGCAATAGCTCCTAAGTGAATCTCTTTATCTGCTACAGTGAAATGTGTACTGGCTGTTTTGGAGTAGGTGTCAGTGGTTAAAATTGCTTTGCCTGCTAGTTCAGTGCCATCAAAGGTCAGGCTATCTACTAATGTAGGGATAGCTTTAGTAATATCATCAATAGGCAATTGTTGGCCAATAATACCAGTAGAACCAACCACTATATCATTAGGTTCGCAATGTAGGGCTTGAGCTGTAGCTTGTGCCATAGTATGAGCGTTAGCTAGCCCTTGTGCTCCAGTGCAAGCATTGGCACAACCCGAATTAGAAATAATAGCATGGGCGGTGCCAGTAGCTACAGTTTCTTTGGAAATATATACTGGAGCCGCTGCTACCTTGTTTTGGGTAAAAGTACCGGCTACGGCTGCTTTTTTAGCTGTATAAATGAGGGCCAAATCATGTTTGCCACTTTTCTTTAAGCCGGCTTGAATACCAATTGCTTGAAAGCCTTTAGCATAAGTAACTCCGTGAGAAATTGTATCTAAAGTAATTGTTTGTTTCATAGGAAGGACCTCCTTGGATAGTTATAATTTATAGGATGTATTGATTTTTAGTTGTATGGATTTTATGGATACATAGGGATTAATTGTAACACTGTAGTTTCTTCATAGCCACAAGCAATGTTTAAGTTTTGGACTGCTTGTCCAGCAGCGCCTTTTACTAAATTATCGATCGCACTAAGGACGATTACTCGTCGGGTTCGTGTGTCTATATGCCAGCCTATGTCAATGAAGTTGGAACCGCGCACATATTTGGTGTTTGGATAAGATCCTTCACCACGTAAGCGGACGAAGGGTTCCTTTCCATAGGCCGTTTTAAAAGCATTGGTAATGTCGCTATTATTTATAGATGGCTGTAATGTGGCATAGGCTGTAGCTAAGATACCTCGACTCATAGGCACTAGATGAGGTGTGAAATTAACCATTATGGGGGTATCATTTAAAAGACTTAAGGCTTGTTCGATTTCTGGCGTATGGCGATGAGTAGCTACACCGTAGGCCTTAAAGGCATCATAAAATTCCGGATAATGGGTATCTTGCTTAGGAGAGCGACCAGCTCCGGAGGTACCTGATTTAGCATCAATGATAATCGTTGTTGTATCGATGAGTTTGGCTTTAACCAAGGGGGCTAGGGCTAATATAGAAGCTGTAGTATAACAACCAGCATTGCCAATAATCTTGGCAGTTTTAATAGCGGAGCGGTTTAATTCAGCTAACCCGTATACACTGTTAGCTTGAGGATGTGTGTGGGGGACATGGTACCAATTTTCGTAAATGCTAGTATCTTTGAAACGATAGTCAGCTCCTAAATCAATGAGTCGGACTGGCGTATTTTCTAAGAATTGACCTACTTTCATAGCATGACCGTGCGGTAGAGCTACAAAGATAAAATCACTGTCTTGGGCAATGGAGGGTAAATCAGCTAGGCTTTCTAAGGTTAACTTGGTAAGGCCAAAGAGATGTGGATATATATCACTTAGGGCTTTGCCTGCATGATTTTCAGAGGTTACATGGGTTAAGGTTACATAGGGATGATGTAATAATAATTTAACTAATTCGGCACCGGCATATCCTGTTGCGCCAATAATACTTACTTTTGTCATATGAATCGCTCCTCTAAATGCATTAATATAAAGTTAAGTGAATATTAGTATTAGTACATATTTAGTGATAGTACATATACCGTAATAGTGCATATACCGTAATACTTTCTTTTAGCTAAGGGTTAATGGCTACTATGGATTAACTTGAAATTCGTTAATTGATAAAGAATTAATATTCTTAGAATTTGCATAAAAATTCTATGGTTGAAATTATACACCTGGTAAGAATAAAAATGCAATATAAAATTATAAAAATACGACCTGATTAGTATATATCTTATGTATATGAAAAATGACATTATGTAATGCCAGGAAAAATAAAGTGTTGGGGGAGAGAAATCCTATTTGTAAAGAATAGAAAATATAAGATTGAATGCATAAAAAAACACCGTTAGTTATAACTAACGGTGTTTTTTTATGTTTTTATAGGTGATATTAATCACAGCAATATTAAATTGGGAACGTATAATAAGCAAAGAGGATAGCTATTGGCATAGTTATGGCTGAGAGGAGTGTTGTAGACATAACTACTTGGGTAGCAAACTCTGGATTATTTTTCATTTCAAAGGCAATTAGAGCTGTGTTAACAGCGGAAGGAACGCTATAGGTAATAATAATAGCTTGGGCTGCAATCGGGTCGACTGGCTGATAAAGGAGGATGTATAATAACATAACTACACAAGCGAGTATAGGTCCCCCAATGAGACGTAGTGCTGTGGTAACCATCACATCTTTTTTGAAGAAATTATAAGGCGTGCGACTCATTTGAACGCCTAAGGTAATCATGGCCATACCAACAAAGGCACTGGCGAATATATTGAGGGGTGACCATAGCACTAAGGTTGTTAAGTCATAAGGTATGAGGCGTGCTAATAAGGCGGCTGGCGCGGCATAAAGGACGGGCATATGGAATACTAGCTTTAAAGCATCATGACGTGTTAGGAGACCAGAGCCAGCTTGATAGAAGCCTAAGGTATTGCAGAAAATAGTTTGAATGATGAAGGTAGCAATAACAGCTACGATACCAGCCTCTAAATAAGGCGTTTGACCATCAACGATATAGGGCATATTGGAAAAAACAAAGGTAGCGATAGCGACCCCGATATTACCGCCATTATTAAACATGGTGGCATTCCGAACAATTTGTGTTTTTTTTCGATCATAGCCGAAGAATTTGGATACGCCTAAGGCCATGAAGCTATTGGAGAATAAAATAATGAAGGCACATACTGAAATGCCAATACTTTCAGCGGTTAAGTGGGCTGTATATAAAGACCTAAATACATAGGCTGGTAGTAATATAAAAAAGTTTAATTTGCTTAGTGAGCGCAAATCAAGTTTGAAGTTTTTATCCAATATAAAGCCAACTAATACTAAGGCTAAAATTGGCACGACACTTGTCCAGAAGATATGCAGAAATAATGACAATAGAATGGCCTCCTTTACATTACTATTACACTATGTTTCATTTATACTATAACGCAATTACAATGTAAAAGACAACCAAAATTGATAATAATAGGCGAATTGAATATTCTTTTTTATAATTTGTAATATTTTCTGTAAAAGAGAGGTGTAAAAACGGGACTATATATTACAATTCCCTAATAAATGGGGTATAATGAATTTACAAATAGTCAATACATTGGCTAAGATGTGTCGTTTAGAGCATAGTCAGAATGGACTAAGTACGGTGTGTAAATACTTAGCGAATTGAAGGAGGCAGTTTACATGAAACGGTACAAAATGTGGCTTATGGTTGCGTTAAGTGCTATGGCGTTGGCGGTGTCTGGATGTGGGGACTCATCAAATGATCAAAAGGCGGCGCAAGCAGTTAAATCGGAATCTATCACTGTATCGGCCGCAGCTAGCTTGCAAGCCGCAGCTAATGAATTAAAAGATAATTTTATTAAATCTCGTCATTTAGATCCAACTCAGATTACCCTTAACTTTGGTGGTTCTGGTACTTTGCGTCAACAAATAGAAAATGGCGCACCTGCCAGCATTTTTATTTCGGCCGATGAAAAAAATATGCACCAATTGCAAGAGAAAAATTTAGTAACTAAAGTAAAACCATTAATAGCTAATTCTTTAGTTTTGATTGTACCAAAAGATAAATCACAACTTACTATTGAACAATTAGCTAGTGTAAACCGTTTGGCATTGGGGACCATAGAGACTGTACCAGCTGGGAAATATGCTAAACAAACATTGACGAAATTAAATCTTTGGAATCAAGTAGAAAATAAAGTGGTGTATGCAAAAGATGTAAAAGCCGTAGCTGCTTATGTAGCTGAAGGCTCTGCTGATGCAGGCTTTGTATATAAAACAGATGCTCTAGATTTGAAGGATCGTGTACAGATTGTTGCTACTGCACCAAGTGATAGCCATGATCCAATTCGCTATCCAATTGCTATTGTGACTAAATATGATAATGAATTGGCTCAGCAATTCTATGAATATTTAACCAGCAATGAAGCACAACAAATTTTACAAAAATATGGGTTTACAAATATAGATAATAGCGCTAAGTAAGAAATAGAAAGGTTGTTGAATATGAGCCCTTTATGGCTATCGTTGGAGGTAGCAAGCATTGCTCTCTGTAACATAGTCATAGGGGGCTTATTGCTTTGTTATATCTTGAAACGCTATAATTTTCCGGGTAAAACATTGATAGACTCTCTAGTGACTTTGCCGTTAGTATTGCCACCAGTGGTAGTGGGCTTTGCTTTATTATTAGTATTTACACCTGGTAATGCTTTGGGTGCTTGGTTAGATACTCATGGCTGGCAGGTTGTGTTTTCAAAAGCTGGCGCTATTTTGGCATCATCCATTATTGGTTTTCCTTTGTTTTATCAAACTGTGCGGGCTGCTTTAGGTTCGATTGATCCGGCAGTAGAGGATATTGCACGCACCTTAGGCGCTTCTGAATGGCGAATTTTTTTCACTATTTCCATTCCTTTAGCTTGGAAAGGGATTCTAACAGGTAGTATTTTGGCCTTTAGTCGCGCTCTTGGTGAATTTGGTGCTACAATTTTAATCGCCGGTAATATTCCAGGCGTTACTAGGACTATGCCGTTGGCTATTTACTCTTTAGTAGAATTTGGTGATTATACAGGGGCTTTTGAATTGGTGATTTATATTTGTGCCCTTACATTAGGACTTCTTTGGACGGTCCATTTTATTACTAAGGGCTCATTGTTTCAGTATCAAAAAGAACGCTAGGAGGTATGGGCATGATATGTTTTGATATTGCCATACAAAGACCTACCATTTTAGTGCAAGGGTCAGGTACTCTTAGTGTTGGTATTACAACATTAACAGGGGCCTCTGGTAATGGTAAATCGACGTTAATTAAAAGTTTAGCTGGTTTAATCAAGCCTCGTGAGGGCTTTATTAAACAAGATCAGACCTTTTGGTTTCATAAAGAAAAGAATATTTTTGTAAAGCCACAAGAACGCTATGTAGGGTATATGCCACAGGGGAATGTAATATTCCCACATATGAGTGTCTTACATAATATTACCTATAGTAAGCGTGGCGATGATGCCTTATTAGCGCGCATTATGGAACGTCTTCAATTAGAACGATATAGGGAAAGCAAAGCGGGTAATTTATCTGGCGGTGAGCAACAGCGAGTGGCATTAGGGCGTGCTTTATATGCTAAGCCTTGTGTGTTGTTATTAGATGAACCATTATCTGCTTTAGATTGGACGTTACGTCATCAAGTGCAAGCTGATATTGCTGATATTATCAAAGAGTGGAATATTCCTTGTTTGTGGGTTACTCATGATGAAGATGAAGCTAAGGCGGTTGGCGACTATCATTGGAGTTTTGAAAAAGGTATATTACAAGGTTAATAATAGGTTAGTATACAAGGTTGATAATGGGTATATTATAAATACTATTAACGGCTTAGGGCTAGGAGCAATTAGAGATAGGCTCCTAGCCCTTTTTGTGTGCAGGACATACAATTAATTAAAAACAAAAACGAGAAAAAGACCCCGAAGGGCCTTTTTCTCGTACTTTTATGGAAACCACTTGGTTTCGTATCATATAAGACGCCACTTGGCGTTAGTACCAATTGAACTTTCAAATATATAATATAAGGAAATTCTTATTTCCTACTGTAACAGGGACTATTGTTAAATCAATGACAGAAACACTTGTATAGATTTAAATTAGCACTTGCTTGATATTCTGAATAGCTCACTTGAGTACCATGCTTATTGCACAGTTTGATTTAAATTATAAAGTTGTTTCAATGTGTTGGGAGAAGAATGCTTGTGGGTGAGCACATACTGGGCAAAGCTGAGGAGCTTCAGTACCTACATGAATGTAACCGCAGTTTGCACAAATCCATGCTACTGGTTGTTCACGTTTGAATACGCGACCACCGTTTACAAATTCTACTAAGTCAAGATAACGTTCTTCATGACGAGCTTCGATTTTACCAACTTGTTCGAATAAGTAAGCAATTTTAGTGAAGCCTTCTTCTTTTGCTACTTTAGCAAATTCTGGGTACATTTCAGTGTGTTCGTAGTTTTCACCAGCAGCTGCATCTTTTAAGTTTACAACTACGTCAGCATTTACATCGCCACCGTGTAATAATTTGAACCATACTTTAGCATGTGCGCTTTCGTTTAAAGCAGTTTCTTCAAAATAATCAGCGATTTTGTTTAAACCAGCTTTACGAGCTGCAGAAGCGTAGTAAGTATATTTACGGTTAGCTTGGGATTCGCCAGCAAAAGCGGCTTGTAAATTCTGTTCTGTTTTTGTACCTTTTAATTCAGACATGTTAATCTCTCCTTCTTTATTGTAGTAACTTTACTACAATCATAATGTACTTACAAAATGAAGTAAAAAATTAATAATAGCTTAGAAATACACTTTATAATGTTTACAACAATTCAAACTAATGAATAATCATTGTTGATTACATTATAGACTATGAAATTGAGAAAATCAAGCCCTGAATTCTAAAAAAATCAAAATTTGTCTATTTGATAATATTTATCAATGCTTGTGTTTGCTGGCTTTTTGGATTCTCGGTGACTTAAAATGGGCTAAATGCCTCAAAATATGTAAATGAGAATGGATATCGTTGTAAATTCAAAGTTATTGAGAATTACCTATAAAATAGTAGGAATTAGAGTGGATAGATACCATGCATGGTATAGCTCACAAGTTTTCCTACTAATTGTAGTAGCCCTTACTAGTGAGTGAGGTAAAATTTGCTAAATTGTAGAATATTAAGAAAAAAGTACGCATAACCTAGTACTTCGTTATATAATATAAAGTATAAAGAAATTAAAAAGAATTATATAATTAATAATGTATTTAGTGGAATTAAGGAGGCGTTTATGGCATTTGTACGATATTATGTTGGCGATGTGGTTAAAATGAAAAAATCGCATCCTTGTGGCAGCGATGAATGGGAAGTTCGGCGCATTGGTACCGATTTTACAATAGTTTGTTGTGGCTGTGGCCATCAAGTAATGATTGCCCGCCCGAAATTTGAAAAGGCTGTTAAAAAGATTATACGTCGCGTAGAGCCTGAGCAAAGTAATGATACCTCTTTGTCAGTAGAAGTAGATGAAAAAGAGGCAAAACATTTAGGTGGTGAGTCAGTTGGTTAAATTGACAACCTATGCAGTTAAGGGTGGTTGTGCTTGTAAATTAGGCCCTCATATTTTACAAAATGTATTAAAAGATGTGCCCTTTCCAACTAACGAGGCAGTACTTGTTAATATGCAAGGGGCTGATGATGCAGGGGTGTATCAAATTAGTGATGATTTAGGGTTAGTGCAAACTGTTGATTTTTTTACGCCCATAGTAGATGATCCATATTTATTTGGTCAAATTGCAGCAGCGAATAGCTTAAGTGATGTTTACGCTATGGGTGGGACACCATTGACAGCGATGAATTTGGTGGGCTTTCCTGTTCCGCTAGTGGAACAGGGCGCACTTACGGCCGTGTTACAAGGGGCTATGAGTGTGTTAAAAGAAGCGAATGTTGTAGTAGTGGGTGGTCATAGTATAGAAAATGATACGCCTATTTTTGGCTTGTCTGTAACAGGGCGAGTTAATCCACAGCAGATATGGCGCAATCAAGGGGCTCAAGTGGGGGATGTCTTGATTCTCACTAAACCTCTGGGAACAGGCATTATGAGTACAGCGTTGAAAGGTGATTTGTTTCAAGCTGGTACTGAAGAAGCTATCGAAAGCATGCGTACCTTAAATAAATTAGCTTGTGAAACGGCACAAAATTTCGCAATTCATGCTTGTACCGATATTACAGGTTTTAGTTTACTTGGCCATGGTAGTGAAATGGCTATGAGTAGTGATGTGTCCTTATCTATTCAAACGGAAGCATTACCTTTGTTTTCAGGTGTAACAGAAGCGGCTGAAATGGGCCTTGTGCCAGCGGCTACTTATGGTAATCGTAAGGCGATTACCTCTGTGACAGGGCTTGAGTCATTGGATACTGTATGGAGTGATATTTGTTATGACCCTCAGACTTCAGGCGGTTTATTATTGTCTGTACCAGCTGATGAAGCAGAGGAATTATTAAACGCTTTGAAACAGGTAGGTCTTACACAAGCTCGAAATATCGGGCAAGTAGTGAAGAAAGGAGAGTATGCGGTTTATGTCAAATGAGGATATGAATGTAACGATTAATACTAATTTAGTAGGGGCTGGTAATATTGTAGTGGACGTACGTGGTTCGCTTTGTCCCACCCCTGTAATTGAAACTAAGAAAGCCATGGAAGGACAGCCTAAGGCAGTATTTACTACGATTGTAGATAATGAGGTGAGTCGAGATAATGTGGCGAAATTTGGGCAATCCCGTCATTGCAAAGTGACTATTGTGGAAGATGGCAAGGATTTTTATATTACTTTAACCCCGGAAACGGCTATAGATACGACTGCCGTTGGTGAGGGCGTAACCTTAGTAGAAACACCAGCGACAATGGCTATGTTAGATACACCGGAACGAGCAGGTGGCAAAGTGTTGTTGGTGACAAAAGATTATTTAGGGGAAGGGAATCAAGAGTTGGGGCGCACTTTAATGAAAACGTTTTGGTTTTGTTTAACTGAAGCAGATGTAAAGCCGGCAAAGGTATTCTTTATTAATAGTGGCGTGAAAATGGTAACTGAAGGATCCGAACATATAGAAAATCTTCAGAAATTAGCGGATGCTGGCGTGGAAATTGCGGCTTGCGGTATTTGTTTAGATTTTTATGGCATGAAAGAAAAGGTAGCCGTAGGCTCTATTACCAATTTGTATGCAATTACTGATGCGATGATGACGGAATCCATGGTGATATTATAAACATGTAGAATAGGCTGTATGAGGAAACTGGGTATGGAAATTTTAATAGTTTTTACTAATTATTATTTTGCCACGAAGGCTGAAAAAGCATTAAAAGCAGCGGAGATTAAGTTGCAACTGATTCCAACCCCAGCTGTACTACACCATGCTTGTGGCCTTTGCATTTTATGTTCCAAATGTGATTTAGAGGCGGTTCTGCTTATTTTAAAAGAATCTCGTATAACCCATTCAGGTGTGTATGAGTATGATCGAGCGGCTAAAAAGTGTACTAAACTCACAAGCATAGATTATTGTGAAAAAGCTCATGATGGATATACGGAAGGTGAGTATTATGAATGAGACAATTAAAGAGCTAATCGGGGCTGCAGATATAGCTATTAAGGAAGAGCGTTTTGATGATTTATTAGAGTTTTATACCGATGATGCTGTGTTAGTGGTGAAACCAGGGTTAGAAGTAAAAGGTAAGGATAAGATTAAAGAAGCATTTATAAAAATTGCTGCTTATTTTAAGAATAGTATCGTACCGACACAAGGAAAAATGCAGATGATAGAAGCAGGAGATACAGTTCTTGTTTTATCACAAACCTTATTAGAGGCTACGAATAAAGAAGAGTCAGAATATAGTATGGAACGAAGAGCAACCTATGTATATAGAAAGGTTAATGGACAATGGTTATGTGCTATAGATAATTCATACGGCACCTCTTTGCTCGATTAACCTTGCATCATTACAGTCATGATATAAGTTAAATGCTTTATATATAAATATACAAAAAGTCTACGCACACAATCTATGGAGCGTAGACTTTTTTATTACTATAGTTATTTAGAAGTTAAATTTTAGTAGTGAGTAGTAAACTATGAAACTTGGCACAGCCTAATTATTCATCTACACTAAATTTATTAGGTGATGAAGAATGACTCACTTTATGATTGGCTTTAGTCGTGGCTTGTGAGGACGAAGTTTCTGTCGTTGTTTCAGATTCTATTTCTGTATTTGGGGAATCTATAGATTCGGTGTTGCCACTGGTTAAGTGTAAGTTAGCATAATAGGCTTTGTCTGCCTCACGATTAGAAATTAGGCCTTGTTGCGTCATGAGTGTTAAAACTGTTCGTTGGCGCTCTTTGGCCGCTTTATAATTTTTAACTGGGTTGTAATAGGAGGGAGCTTGTGGTAGACCCGCTAATAAGGCCGATTGACCAAGGGTTAACTTTTCAGGGGGAGTATCAAAATAGCCTGTACTTGCTTGATAAATACCATAATAATCATTACCGTAATAGATTGTATTTAAATACATTGCTAAGATTTCATCTTTACTATAGTAGTATTCCATTAAGTAGGCCAATATGACTTCCTCTACCTTGCGAGACATAATCCGTTTAGAAGATAAAAATAAATTTTTAACTAATTGTTGTGTAATGGTGCTACCGCCTTCGACGGTTCGTCCAGCTGTCAAATTAGTGTAAAAAGCACGTCCAATACCAAATACATCAATGGCGCCATGCTCATAAAAACGCTTATCTTCCGTGGCGACTAGTGCTTCTTTCAGATGCGTGCTTATATGGTCTCCTTTTACTTGCTGATTGGGGGGCACGCGATTATTTAACGCCGTTTCAACGGCGTCGGTGAAATGAAATAAACGACTAATACGCTCTGTACGACTTAATTGGTCTTCTGTAGACTCTAGCGATTCTTCTCGTTGCGTATGGGGACTTCGTGGTGTACCTGTCTCTTCTGGTGTATAACCAGCGAACCAGTATAGTCCAAGTCCTAATAGAACAAGTGTTATTAATAGTTTAAATAGAAGTTTCATGGCTCTATCATACCATATGTTAGAAAATAAGCTAGTCCTTTTTATGCATAGTTAATATATGGTGATGAAGTTAGTTTGACTATGAAAAAAGGTTATTTCTTTATTCCGATAGATGAAATAAATAGTAAATTATAGTAAAATGGAATAAAATAAATTAATACTATAATGGTATTAATAGTATGGTCGATTATTACCATGGAATTCATATATATTGAGTATCGTGTATTGAGAAGGAGGTCTCTATGAAAGGTCGCATTGTTAGTGTTTCTTATTGGCCCGCACCTTTGCGCTATTATGAAGCAGTGGCAACGGATCGTAGTGCTTATGATGAAGTAATAGGGGCTATGGAAGAGGCTGCGCAGGCAATTAAGGCCAGTAAGCCACAAACTATATTAATATTGAGTCGCTATCAACATACATTAAACGATGCTCTAGGGTTTAGTCCGCAAGCGCGTTTGCGAGGTGCTATTCCTTTAGCTAATGGGACTACATTTACGGTGGGGCTTGAAACAGACCGCGTGTTCAATCAGGCGTTGCAACAGCAGAGTGAACGCATGGGGATTCCTTTGACTAGTATTTTAGATAGTTTACCCATTATTTCTACAGATGATTATTTATTACATCATACGGCGACAATTCCTTTGCATGTTTTGACTGAACAAGGCTTAGGCAATAAGCAAATTGTAAGGCTTACGATGGGACGACTTAGCTATGAGGAATTATATACCTTTGGCAAAGTTGTACAGCTGGCGGCCGAGTCATCGGGACGTCGTGTGGCGGTTATCGGGAGTGCCAACTTACTACCTAATCATTGGGTGAATGGGATAGATAAAAACTTAGATACGAATATTACACTTATGCAATCTTTAGGCGATCAACAACCACGACTATTACAAGAGTTAGGTTACCCAATAGGGGAGGATTATTCGTTGCGAACGGCTGCTTTTGTATTGGGCGCAGTGAGTGGTTTAAAAGGGTCTGTAGAAACACATCATTTTTCATCTGTTAATGGTGAAACCTATGGTTTAGTACAATATAAACTGAAATAAAATAAAATTTCTGTATATTTTTGCAAAAATACTTGAATTAATATTCGTAACTATGTATAATGTTACACATGAAATACAGAAATCTATTCTTAAAAAAGTAAGTTGAGGTGTTTATAATGAGTGATATTAAAAAAGTAGTGTTAGCTTATTCAGGTGGTCTTGATACATCTGTTATTATTCCTTGGTTAAAAGAAAACTATGGCTGTGAAGTTATTGCTGTTTGCTGTAATTTAGGTCAGCCTGAAGATTATGCAGCGGTTGAAAAGAAAGCGATTAAATCGGGTGCATCTAAAGCGTATATTTTAGATGTGCAAGAAGAATTTGTTGCTGATTATATTTGGCCAACTGTTAAAGCAGGCGCTGTATATGAAGGTAAATATTTATTAGGCACTTCTTTTGCTCGTCCTTTAATTGCTAAAAAATTAGTAGAAGTAGCTAAGCAAGAAGGCGCTGATGCAATTGCACATGGGGCTACTGGTAAAGGGAATGACCAAGTTCGTTTTGAATTGACGATTAAAGCGTTAGCACCTAATACTAAAATTATTGCACCATGGCGTGAATGGGATTTAAAATCTCGGGAAGACTGCATGGAATTCGCTGCTAAACATGACATTCCGGTAGTTGCAACTAAATCGCATCCATATAGCATGGATCAGAATGTATGGCATTTATCTCATGAAGGCGGGGATTTAGAAGATCCAGCTAATGCACCTAAAAATGATGTGCACTTAGTATGTAAATCACCAGAAGAAGCACCTGATACACCAGCTTTAGTGTCAATTGAGTTTAAAGAAGGCGTGCCAGTGGCTGTTAATGGTAAAACAGGTACTCCTCTTGAATTATTACAGGCTTTGAATGAACTAGGGGCTGCCAATGGTGTAGGGATTGTTGATATTGTGGAAAACCGCTTAGTAGGTATGAAATCTCGTGGTGTCTATGAAAATCCAGGCGGTGCTATTATTATGTATGCTCATCGTGAATTGGAATACCTTTGCCTAGATCGGGCTACATATCACTATAAAGAATTAGTGGCTAATAAATATGCAGAGCTTGTATATGATGGGATGTGGTTTGCACCATTGATGGCAGCGCTACAAGCATTTGTAGATGAAACCCAGAAAACTGTAACGGGTACGATTAATTTGAAATTATACAAAGGTAATATTATTAGCGCTGGTGCTACATCACCATATTCCTTATATAATCAGGAATTTGTAACCTTCGAAGAAGATGATGTATACAACCAAGCTGATGCAGAAGGGTTTATTAATCTTTTCGGTTTACCACTTAAAATTAATGCATTGATGAAAGAAAAGGCAGGTAAATAATGGCTAAACTTTGGGGTGGCCGTTTTACAAAGGGAACTGACAAAGCGGTAGAGGACTTTACGTCCTCTATCGCTTTTGACGCCCGTATGTATGCGGAAGATATTGCAGGTAGCAAAGCACATGCGAAAATGCTAGCTAAACAAGGGATTATTTCACAAGCCGATTGTGATGATATTGTAACTGGATTAACGGAAATTCAAGGCCAGATTGAAGCGGGCACTTTAGAGTTTTCAGTAGCGTTAGAAGATATTCATATGAATATTGAAAAGCGTTTAACTGATGCTATTGGTGAGGCCGGTGGTCGTCTTCATACGGGGCGTAGTCGCAATGACCAATGCGCTGTAGATTTACATATGTATGTCCGCAAAACAGTGGTCCATATGGGTGAATTGTTAGTCAATTTACAAAAAGCGTTGCTAGAAGTAGCAGAAAAACATAAAGAGGTAATTATGCCTGGCTATACGCACTTACAACGGGCACAGCCAGTACTATTTAGTCATCATATGATGGCGTACTTTTCTATGTTTCAACGCGATTTCGACCATTTGCCTTTGATTTATAAACATGCTGATGTAATGCCTTTGGGAGCAGGAGCTTTGGCGGGAACGACGTACCCTATTGACCAGACGTATACGCAAGAATTATTAGCATTTAGTAAAATCTATGAAAACAGTATGGATGCTGTTAGTGATCGTGACTATGTGCTTGAATTTTTACATTTTGCATCTACGGTTATGATGCATTTAAGCCGTCTCAGTGAAGAACTTATTATTTGGTCTAGCACGGAATTTGGCTTTATTGAACTTGATGATGCGCATTGCACTGGCTCTAGCATTATGCCACAGAAGAAGAATCCTGATGTGTGTGAATTAGTGCGTGGTAAAACCGGTCGTATTTATGGCCATTTGTTAGGCCTATTAACGACTATGAAAGGCTTGCCACTTACTTATAATAAGGATATGCAAGAAGATAAAGAAGGTATCTTTGATGCTGTTGATACTTTACATTTTGCTTTATCTATTATGGCGGATATGTTGCGGAACATGACTGTAAATGGGGAACGCACTTATTCAGTACTAGCCAATGATTTTTCTAATGCCACTGATATGGCGGATTATTTGGCGAAAAAAGGGGTTCCATTCCGTGAAGCGCATGCAATTGTAGGGGAAGCGGTACAGCATTGCATTCAGAATCATTGTGTATTATTGGATTTGACTGTAGAGGATTTCAAAAAGATATCCCCTGTATTTGAAGCGGATATTCTTGAGGCGATTACTATTGAAGCTTGTGTGGCAGGTCGCAAGAATTATAGCGGCACTGCACCTGAATGTGTAGCGCGTCAACGGCAAGTTGGGGCAGAGCAAGTAGCGGAAGAAGAAGCGCAATTAGCAAAATGGGCTGAGCAACTAGGGAGGGTTTAATATGCATACACCATCTTTGAGTCGTGAAACGGCATTAGAATTGTTAAAAACATATAACAAAGAACCATTTCATATTCAACATGCATTGACGGTAGAAGCTGTTATGCGCTGGTATGCGGAACAATTAGGCTTTACTGATGAGGCTGATTATTGGGCGCAAGTAGGACTGTTGCATGATTTGGATTTTGAAATGTATCCAGAAGAACATTGTGTGAAAGCGCAGGAGTTATTGAAAAATGCTGGTGTAGCTGAAGATATGATATATTCTATTTGTTGTCATGGCTATGGTATTTGCATTGATTGGGAACCTAAAGAGTTAATGGAGAATGTTCTGTTTGCTGCCGATGAATTAACGGGGCTTATTGGCGCTGCTGCATTGATGCGTCCTTCCAAATCAACTAAAGATATGGAACTTAAAAGTTTAAAGAAAAAATTCAAAGACAAAAAGTTTGCCGCTGGCTGTTCGCGCGATGTTATTAAAGCTGGTGCAGAGCGCTTAGGCTGGGAATTAGATGAATTATTAAGTAAGACCTTAGCCGCTATGCAAGCTATGGAAGACCATATTATGGCTGAATATACAGCACATGTTGGTTGAGCGAAATGTGCTTACAATAGCTATACGCTTATTTAGATAGTGAAATATAATAGGGGTTAAGAATGGAGTGTAGCAATTGACTCGAGTAGAGTCAGTTGCTACATTTTTTATATTTTTATACAATAAATTAACAAACTGTGAAGTAGAGCTTAGAGAAAATGGCTAACTTGTACCATAGTATGAAAATAAATTGTGAGCTCATTAATTTATTTTAAAATTTGTGTTTTTACAGTGGACATTGGCTAGTTTAATTAGAAAAAAGTCATAATTATTTCGGAATAGGTCATGAAAATTCCTATTCGGCATAGGAAAAAATAGACTAAAATTAAAACTTATTATGGTTAAAATGAGTTCTTCTCGTTTTAAATAGTTAGTTTATAAATAATTATTCAATTCGTGTAATAATTTTATGTCCGCCATTGGTAGAAATAGACTTATAAAAAACTAAAAAAGTAGTGTTAATGCCTACTTTGAGAATTTCACAGTATAAAATAGGTGCCAAATTAGATGCCGTCTAGCTTCGTTGGACTTTTTATATTGAAAAAAAGACTTTTATTATTTGCAAATAGATGTTAGAATAAGTCGTCAATAAAAAATAGAAATACGTTACATGCGATATCACATCCACGCACAACCGCAAGGACTGATATCGATAGCGGTTCACTTAGTTAAGTTGTAGATGTTGAGCTACATAGAAAGGGGATTGATACATGAAAACCACCGCTAAAAAAATGTCTGTATTCCAGTTGACCACGCTCGTTGCAGCGAATATGATGGGGGCTGGGATTATTATGTTACCTACTAAACTTGCAGAAGTAGGAACCATTTCCGTTTTGTCTTGGCTGATTACAGCTGTAGGGTCTTTAATATTGGCTCATATCTTTGCACAGTGTGGTATGTTCACTACTAAGAGTGGTGGCATGGGGGGCTATGCAGAGTATAGTTTTGGCAAAACCGGACATTTTATGGCAAATTATGCTTATGCCATTTCGCTTGTAATTGCAAACGTAGCGATTGCGATCTCCGCAGTGGGCTACGCAGCTGTCTTATTTGATTTAACCTTATCGCCAGTACAAATGAGTTTGGCAACGATTGTGTTGCTATGGCTTGCTGCTGTATTAAACTTTGGTGGCAATGCTAAGACTGGTCGTATAAGTAATATTACGGTTTGGGGTGCTATCCTACCAGTTCTTTTCATTAGTGTATTTGGCTGGTTCTGGTTTGACCCAAGTTTGTATTCAGCTGTATGGAATCCAAATCAACTGCCTTTCTTTGATGCAGTGAGTTCTTCCATCGCTTTAACTCTTTGGGGATTCTTAGGTTTTGAATCCGCAGCAGCCAACATGGACGCTGTTGAAAATCCAAAGAAAAACGTACCAATTGCAACGTTCTTCGGCACATTAGCAGTAGCGGTGATTTATGTATTGTCTACTAATATAATGGCAGGAATCGTGCCTAATGTGGATTTATTAAACTCCACAGCACCATTCGGTATGGTGTTTGCACAGATGTTCAATGATACAGTTGGTAAAATTGTGATGGCAGCTATGGTTATTTCTTGCTGTGGCGCTATCCTTTGCTGGCAGTTCACCTTATCTCGTGTATTTAAGAGCTCCGCTGATGCTGGTTTATTCCCTAAAGTATTTAGCCGTGTAAATAAAGCGGATGCACCAGTTCGTGGCTTGTTAATTTTGTTAACAGTGCAATCTGCATTAGCTTTTATGACTATGAATGATTCGTTAAGTCGTCAGTTTGAAAACTTAGTGAATCTAGCGGTAGTAACGAATGTATTCCCATACCTTCTTTGCTGTATCGCTGTTCATAAGTTATTGAAAACTGAAGGAGCATCTCTATTTACTCGTCGTAGTATGTATGGTTTGAGCGTAGTAGCATTTGCTTACTCTGTATATGCTATTTATGCGAGCGGTGAAGGTCCAATCGTAGGTGGTACGATTGCTATCATTGTAGGATATATTATCTATCAATTAGCTTTCAACATTGTACCGCGTGCGGTTCGATCCAAACGTAGCATCATCTAATATATAAATTGAGGACTGTAAGCCTATGGGGCTTGCAGTCCTTTTTGTTTTCCATTACAATTTAAATACATATTATATTGAGATATTGGGAATAAAAGAGGGCATGTATGACATTATTACAGTTAAAATATATCGTAACCGTTGCTAAGCAAGGCTCTATTAATAAGGCGGCAAAAGAACTTTTTATTGCACAGCCAAGCTTAACAGCGGCCATCAAAGAATTAGAGCAAGAATTAGGCATTACTATTTTTTCACGGACCAATAAGGGTGTAATTGTATCGCCTGAAGGGGATGAATTTTTAGGCTATGCACGACAGGTGATTGAACAAACGAATTTAATCGAAGAAAAATACTTTGGCCAAACAGCTGTGAAACATGAATTCTGTGTATCTACACAACATTATTCCTTTGCTGTGGAAGCCTTTGTAGATGTGCTTAAGGCGTATGGCGGCAATGAATACGATTTCCGTATTCGTGAAACGCAGACCTATGAAATTATTGAAGACGTAGCGCGTTTACGCAGTGAAATTGGTATTTTATATTTGAATGAATTTAACGAAACCATTTTACGTAAAGAATTTAAACGTCATGATTTAACATTTCATCCTTTGTTTACAGCTAAACCACATGTATTTGTTAGCTCCTTTAGCCCCTTAGCGTCTAAAGATGTGGTTACCTTGGAGGATTTGAAACCATTTCCGCGGCTGTCGTATGAACAAGGAGAACATAATTCATTCTATTTTTCTGAAGAAATATTGAGTACTTGTGAGAGTGCTAAAGATATTGTAGTGTGTGATAGAGCCACTTTATTTAATCTTTTGATTGGTCTGGATGGCTATACCATTTGTTCTGGGATTATTAGTGAGAAATTAAATGGTCCTAATATTTTAGCCATCCCTCTTGATGTGGATGAAAAGATTGAAATTGGCTATATTCTGCATAATAAAGTAGCAGCTGGTAAGTATTGTCAGCAATATATTGAAGCATTAAAGAAAAATACGCAAAGTGTGTAGCTTATTTAGTTAATTAGCTAGGGTAATATTAAAACGGTTAGTTATAGGTTTAGACTATAACTAACCGTTTTCTGTATATATTAGTCACGAGCATGAAAAGCACGTATAATAAGTTCCAGTCAAGGGCGTAGTGTTATTGACTAGGGACAGAATGAGAAAAAGAGAGAGTTACGTTGGGGTTTTAGTAAGTCAAGCTATCTGTTATAAAGATTGATTGATATTACCTTGAGCGAGAAGAGAGCGCAACCTAAGAGAGTCATACGGGGTGAGAGCCGTATGGTAAAAATGCCTGTAAGCACTTTATAATTTGTAGTGCTTACAGGCATTTTGTTGTATTATTTTTTTGTTTTTTTCAACTTATATGTTACATATAAGAAGAGAATCCAGAATGGAATCGCAATAACCGATGGTTTGAAACTATCCATTTGCCACATTACGCATACTACAACGAGTAAGAATAACATACATAAGTAGTTGATGAATGGATACATCGGTGATTTAAATTTAAGTTCATCTAAGCGATTTTCACGAAAGAAGGTATTGCGGAACTTAATGTGTGTCGCGATAATAATGAACCAGCTAATAACAAGACCGGCTACTACCAGCGCGAGGAGATGCATGAATACTTCGCCTGCTTGTGGATAGAGGTATGTTGTTAATACGATGATTAAGGCTAAACCTGCTGAGAATAAGGTACTTGCTAGGGGAACACCACTGCCTGTTAAATAACTGAAGACTTTAGGTGCATTGCCTGCTTTTGCAAGGCCGTATAGCATACGGGAGTTACTATATAAAATACTGTTAAATACAGAAAGGGCAGCTACTAATACGACTAAGTTTAAAATATTAGAAGCGGCTGGAATTCCGATTTCTTCAAAGATTTGTACAAATGGGCTAGCTTCAAGACCAACTTTATCCCATGGTGCTAAGGACATAAGTACTACCATTGTACCGATGTAGAAAATTAAAATACGAAGTAATAATTCGTTGATAGCTGTTGGCAAGCTCTTTTCAGGATCTTCCGCTTCACCGGCTGTTATCCCAATGAGGTCAACACCACCGAAGGAAAACATGACTACTGCTAGTGAGCAAAGGAAGCCCCACGAACCATTCGGGAAGAAACCACCATTATCCCACAAATTATGGAAGTTATTAGGGAAAGACCCCATAGTAGTAAAGATAAGATAGAAACCAAAGAGAATCATACTTACAATGGCTCCGATTTTAACAAAGGAGGCCCAGAACTCTACTTCCCCATAGGCTTTAACGTTAATTAAGTTAATAGCGGTAATAATTACAAGGCATATGAGGGTGGTTAGCCAATGTGGTATATCTGGGAACCAGTAGGCTAGATATACAGCAATGGCTGCTAGTTCCGCCATGCCTGCTAACATAAATAAAGTCCAATAATTCCAGCCTGCTAAATAGCCCATAAAGCCATTCCAATATTTATTAGCAAAATGGCTAAATGAACCTGATACTGGTTCACGAACGGCCATTTCACCTAGCATACGCATAACAAAGAAAATAAAGAGCCCTGCTAAGGCATAAGAGGCAATAATCCCTGGCCCTACCAATTTAATGGTTGGTGCCGAACCGTAGAATAGGCCAGTCCCTACCGATGCTCCTAAGGCAATCATCTGCATGTGACGATTTTTCAGTCCACGCTTCATATGATGCTTGTCTTGTGTTTCATGTTCACTCATAAAAAATCCCCCTTTACGGTTGGCCATTCGACTCTACTAAACTACTATATTACTTGAATTTGGGCGGCCAAACCTTTTATATATATTATTTAATGTTACGGTAAATAGTCGTTTTTGGCAAGCTATTTGTAGCATTTAACTGGACATTTTGTAAAAAATTAAGTTATTTTCGAAAAATGTATAATAAGAATAAAGGAGATTCATACATGAATAGCGAATAAGTACAGTAAATTGCGTTTCTGCGCTTTAAAGGAGGCGGTTCATATGAAAGAATATGCTAGTGATTTGATTCGTAATGTGGCAATTGTATCTCATGATGGGGCTGGTAAAACAGCATTAGTAGAATCTTTACTATTGGCTTGTGGTGCTGTAGCATCCGTAGGTAAAGGTCAAGATAACAAACACATTATGGACTTTGAGCCTGAAGAAATTAAACGTAATGTAACTATTCAGCTAGGTATGGCACCTTGTGAATGGAAAAATTATAAAATTAATTTCATTGATACCCCTGGTTATTCCGAATTTCATGGTGAAGTTCGTGCTGCTTTGCGTGCCGCTGATGGCATGTTGATGGTATTATCAGCCACTTCTGGGGTTGAAGTAGATACTATTCGCGCTTGGGATTATGGGGTGGAATTACAAATGCCACGCATGGCGTTTATCAATAAGATGGACGTAGAAGGGGCCGATTTCTTTGGCACTCTTGAAAAAATGCATGATTTATTTGGCAAAGCCATCATGCCATTGCAGATTCCTATTGGTGAAGGGCCTGACTTTAAAGGTGTTGTAGACGTAGCGAAACGCACAGCGTATATTTATGAAAATGGTAAGATGACCGAAGTTGCCGTACCTGCTGAATTAGAAGCTAAGGTAGAAGAAATCCGTGAAATGACAGTTGAAGCGGCGGCAGAAGGTAATGATGAATTACTTGAAAAATATTTAGATGGTCAAGAATTAACCTTAGAAGAAATCCGTCAAGGTTTACGGGAAGGTATGTTGACAGGTCGCGTATGTGCTGTTATGTGTGGCAGTGCTATTAATAACATTGGCATGGATCAAGTGTTAGATCGTATGATTCGTTATATGCCAGATGCATCTAAGCGCGTGATGACAGCGGAAGATGTAGATACTGGGGAAGAACGGATAGTTCATGTAGATAAACCATTTACTGGCTTTGTATTTAAGACAATTTTAGACCCATTTGCAGGTAAACAAAGCTTTATTCGCGTATTCTCTGGGGAATTAAAAGAAGGGGATAAACTTCTAAATGTGACGCAGGGTATTGAAGAAAAATGGGGTAAAATGTATACTTTAATAGGTAAGCAACAAGTACCAGTTACCGAAGCTGGTGCAGGGGATATTGTAGTTATTCCTAAGCTTACTGCTACGAAGACAGGTGATACTTTTGCAACACCTAGTTTTAAAGTAAAATATCGTCAAATTCGTTTCCCACAACCACTCCATACGGTAGCTATGGTCCCTGAAAAGAAAGGGGAAGAAGAAAAATTAGCCGCTGCGTTACAACGTATTTCTGAAGAAGATCCAACTTGCGTAGTTGTAAAAGATGTAGAAGGGCGTCAAATGCAAGTGCGTTGTATGGGTGAAGTTCATTTAGAACATATCCTTACTAAGATGGAGCGGAAATATGGCGTAAAAGCTAAATTAGAAAAACCATATATTCCATATCGTGAAACTGTGCGCGGTCAAGTGGAAGTGGAAGGCAAACATAAGAAACAAAGTGGTGGTCATGGACAATATGGTCATGTTAAAATTGCCATTGAACCTTCTTATGAAGGCGATTTTGAATTTGTAGATAAGATTTTCGGTGGCGCTGTACCAAAACAGTATATTCCAGCTGTTGAAAAAGGCGCTAAAGAAACATTAGATAAAGGCTTATTAGCCGGCTATCCAATGATTGGTGTAAAAGTGACCTTATTGGATGGTTCGTATCATGCAGTAGACTCTTCTGAATTGGCTTTTAAAGTAGCTGCGGCACAAGCTCTTAAAAAAGGTGTGCCACAGGCTAAACCAGTTTTACTAGAACCTGTTTATAATGTGAATGTATTTGCTCCAGATAGTTTCATGGGCGATATTATGGGGGACTTAAATAGCCGCCGTGGTCGCGTATTAGGCATGGAACAAGGGGAACGGGAAGGTATTACTGTGGTTAAAGCACAAGTTCCATTTGCTGAAATGCTTGACTATGTAACTGTATTGCGTAGTATGACACAAGGTCAAGGCGTGTTTAACATGGAATTTAGCTCCTATGAAGAAGTACCTCATAAGACAGCTGAGGGCATTATTGCTAAGTTTGACGGGACTGGTGATGATGAATAGTTAATGTTTGAAACAAAGGGTTTGGCGGGATGTTTCAACTTGGCTTCTCTTGACTCGAAGATGTGGTTCATCTAAGTAGAGTTAAAAATAAATAGCCCCTAGAGGGCTCAAAGGAGACAATATATATGATATTTGGTAGTGTGAATGTGAATTATAAAGGGTTAGGTTATGCACCAGTATTAGAGCGCGTACTCGATTGGTTGAAAGATACTGATTTAAAGAGTTTGGAAATTGGTCGCCATGATATTGATGGTGATAATATCTTTGCTTTAGTACAAGAAGTAACTACAAAGAAGTTTGAAGAAACTCGCCCTGAAGCACATAAGCAGTACTTAGATGTGCAGTTTGTTATTGAAGGCAAGGAAAAAATGGGCTTTTTACCAGATCGCCAAACTGAACCAGTGGTAGAAGCACATGATGACAAGGATTTGTATTTTTACGAGCAAGGATTAGCTGATGAAGGCTATATTATTGCTCAAGCGGGTTCTTATGCAATCTTCTTCCCAGAAGATATTCATCGCCCTTGCTGTGCTGTCAATGATGAACCAAGTAAAGTATTAAAAGTTGTTGTAAAAGTCGCTATGAAATTAGTTGACTAAGTTATAAAGTAGGCGCTTAGTCTGGCAAGGTTTTGTTACTGAAGTACTTGGTAAGACATACAAGGTGAACTTTATATTTGCGAGATAGAGCACTATTTGTTACAATAAAATAGCGTAAAAAGACGACCGGCAAATGCCGGTCGTTTTTATAAATTATTTAAGATGAGGAGGGCATGATGGATAGAGAAAAGACAATAGGGATTGCCCTTACTTTATTCGGTGGTATTTTATGGGGCTTGTCGGGGATATCGGCACAATTTTTACAACAGCAACGGGCTATTAGTCCAGAGTGGCTATTAACGGTGCGTCTGTTAGTGTCAGGTGTAGTTACGGTATTAGCTGCTTTTTATCAAGGGCGTGTTCATATTTTTCAAATATTTAAAACACCCTATCATGTGATTGGTTTATTTGTTTTTGGTTTATTTGGTATGGCTCTTTGCCAATATGCTTATTTCCGTTCTATTTACTATGCAGGGGCTGGGATTGCTACCGTTTTACAATATTTGGCACCAGCGATGATTGTTGTGTATATGGCAGTTCGTTATTTTAAGCTACCTACTTGGGGCGAGGGTATTAGTGTTGTCTTGGCTATGATAGGTACAGCTTTAATAGCTTTTCATGGTAATTTTGAATTTGCCGGCATTGATGAACGGGTATTATTTTGGGGGCTCTTATCTGCTGTGGCAGTAGCTATTTACAGTGTACAACCAGTGCCTTTATTACGGCGGTACGGTACAGGGCCTGTAGTAGGTTTTGCTATGCTTTTTTCTGGTCTTGTGACGGCAATGATTGCGTCACCTTTTGATGTGCCTGGTGTTTGGGATATGTGGACTTATGTAGGTGTTTTCAATGTAGTTGTATTAGGCACCATTGTTTCCTTTAATGCGTATTTAGAAGGGGTGCGGCGCATTGGTGCTGTTAAAGGGTCTGTTTTGTCTTCTATTGAACCTATTTCAGCGGCATTATTGAGTTGGCTTGTTTTGGGGAGTCAATTTATGACGAGTGATATTATTGGCTTTGTATTGATTTTGTCGACCATATTTATTTTAGCTCGGGAAAAAAGTAGTAATTAGAAAGTAATTATTAAGCCACTATATTGACTAAGTTCGATAAATTAGATTGACATATCTAGAAGATAAGATATAATAAAAGTATGAATGATAAACAATTACTCGACATTTTTAAAGTTTTATCTAATGAAAGTCGCTTAAAAATCTTGCAATGGCTCAAAGAGCCGACTAAATATTTTCCACCCCAGGGACTTCATATTCCTGAGGGCGACTCATTTGAAGGAGGAGTCTGTGTAGGGAGTATTCAAGATAAATTAGGCATTTCGCAATCCGCCGTTTCGCATTATTTGGACTTAATGCAGCGGGCAGGCTTGTTGGAGTCCGCTCGTTATGGGAAATGGACTTACTATCGTCGTAATGAAGCGACTATAGTAGCGTTAGCAGCATATATTGGGACAGAATTATAAAAAAAGCAGCCATATGGCTGCTTTTTGTGTTAGCTCTTTAATTTTGTATATACCCATAGGGCATTTAATAAGAAGAGTAGGCCTGTGCCCCAGAATAGGGCTGTAAAGCCAAATTCGCCCATAAAGAGAGCGCCTCCAACAGAGCCCATGAAATAGCCTAAAAATTGAGTTGTTTGGTTATAAGAGAATACTTGTCCTGATAGATGTTTGGGAGAGTGAGTAGAAATATATGTATTTAAGGATGGCAGTAAACCGGCTAGACCCAGTCCTGTGAGAAAGCGTAAGACACCGAGTTGCCAAGCCGTTGTAACATAGGCTTGGGGAATAGTCATCATGGCTGTATAAATGAGCGATCCCATAAGAATGCGACGGGGACCAATGCGATCAATCCAACGCCCCATGAAGGAACTACTTAACATTTGAGCAAAACCGGTAGCAGCAAAGACGGCTCCTGCAAGAAGTGCTAAATGAGGTGTATGGGGTGGCATAATTTCATTTAAGTAGACCGTAATAATTGGCTGTAAAGACATGATGGAAAGGGCATAAATAAAAGTAGATGCGGCGACAATAAATAACTCATGCAAATGAGGGAGTTGGCTACATAATTCTTTGAAACTATGAGGCACCTTTTCTGGTTGTGGTTCAAAGGTTTCGTGGACTAAAAAGTAAATGAGTAAAAAGGCAGCTCCTAGGCAACAAGCGATGACAAAGAAGCTTGTACGAATGCCAAAGAGACCGGCTAAGTAGCCACCAATAAGAGGTCCTAAGAGTGAACCGGCTAAGTTTGAGGAGGCTAAGACTGATAAAGCCCATCCCATTTTATGTTCTGGCGTTTCAGAAGCTACAAGGGTAACGGAAGCGGAAAAGAAGCCAGATACAAGGCCCTGTATAAAACGGACGAATACAAGTTGCTCTGGTGTTTGGACAAAACAGATCAAAAGATTGCAAAGCATCATGCCAAAACTAGCACGGAGTAAGGAAATTTTTCGTCCTTTGCGATCGGCTAGGCGCCCCCAGAAGGGAGATACAAAAGCCACTACGAGATAGGTTACGCCCATGGCTAGACCAGACCAATAGGCCACTTCATTGGTGGCGGTTACCCCCATATCATGTAAATAAAGAGGTAAGAGTGGTGCTAATTGGCTCATGCCAAGGGCCGATAGAAAAGCCCCGAAAAAACAGATATAATCTGTGCGTAGCCAGGCGGGCATAGGCGTCCTCCTTTGTAGATAGAGTAGTTTATCGTAATGTGTACTACATAGTAAGGTGTACTACATAGTAAATAGTAAGTAGTTCGTATTAATATGATTTTATTATACTCTTTTTTGATAAAATGTACATTTTTGAAGTTCCTGATAAATTTTGTGGCACTAATAATCATAAACCTACTTGACAAAACGAAGTCCCTTATCTATACTCTATCTATAACAAAAGTTACTATGAGTTGGTCAACTGTCCTTGACAGTAAGACTTATTTTGATAACTGTATATGACATGCGATGACGAAGACGGTCATTTCGGGTAGTTCTCAGCGAGCTGATGGATGGTGTGAGTTCAGCGAATGAAGAAATGACGAATCACTTGGGAGCATATAAATGTTAAATTTATCGGTGAGCACCGTTATATGCGTGAGTGGCTCCATATGGAGTCAGTAGGGTGGTACCACGGACTTATAGCGTTCGTCCCTTCGGGGATGAGCGCTTTTTTTATTAGTTGAGAGGAGAGTTTATTTATGGATTACGGTAAAACATTACATTTGCCTGCTACAGAATTTCCAATGCGCGGCAACTTACCAAAACGAGAACCAGAATATTTGAAATATTGGGAAGATAATAAAATTTATGAAAAACGCTTAGAATTGCGCAAAGGAAATAAGCCGTTTGTATTGCATGATGGCCCTCCATATGCTAATGGTAAACTTCATATTGGCCATGCCCTTAATAAAACACTAAAAGATATTATCATGAAATATAAAACTATGCAGGGATATTACACACCTTATATTCCTGGTTGGGATACGCATGGTTTGCCAATTGAACATGCGGTTATTAAAAACACAGGCCTTAATCGTCATGAAATGAGTCCTCTTGATTTACGTGCTAAATGTAAAGAATATGCTTTGCAGTGTGTAGAAGATCAAAAGAAAGACTTCATTCGTTTCGGTGTACTTGGTCGTTTTGAAGATCCATATTTGACTTTGAAACCAGCTTTTGAAGTTAAACAACTTGGCATCTTTGGTGAAATGGCTAAGCGTGGTCATATTTACAAAGGGTTAAAAACGGTATACTGGTGTACTCATTGTGAAACAGCCTTAGCAGAAGCTGAAATTGAATATAAAGAAAAGAAATCCTTCTCTATTTATGTAAAATATGCGTATGTTAATGAATTAAAACGTACATTACCAGCTGATGTAGATACTAAAAAAGCCTATGCTGTTATTTGGACAACTACACCTTGGACATTGCCAGCATCTCAAGCAATTTCTGTGAACCCTGAATTAGAATATTCTTGGGTGCAAGTAGGTGAAGAATATTACTTGATGGCTACTGATTTGGTAGCTAATGCATTAAAAGATGCTCAAGTAGCAGACTATACTGTACTTAATACCTTCTCTGGGGCTGATTTAGAATTAGCTACTTTCAAACATCCATTCATTGAACGCGAAGTGCCTGTATTCTTAGGTGACCATGTAACCCTTGAAGCTGGTACCGGTTGTGTTCATACAGCGCCTGCTCACGGTGAAGAAGACTTTGGTGTATATCAGACTTATAAAAAAGCAGGTAAAGTTGATTTTGAAATCACATCGTTTGTAGATCCAACGGGCACCTATGTAAGTGCTGTAGATAATGGTCGTTATGGTGATACCGAAGAAGCGTTAGGCGGCAAAGAAATTCATGATGCAGAAGTGCCTATTTTGAAAATTGTAGCGCATAATGGTGCGTTACTTCACAAAGGTTCTCTTCGTCACCAATATGCACATTGTTGGCGTTGTAAAAATCCTGTAATCTATCGTGCGACAGAACAGTGGTTCTCATCCGTTGATGGCTATCGTAAAGAAGCGCTTGACGTAATTGATAATCAAGTACAGTGGATTCCTAAATGGGGTCATGACCGCATTTATAATATGATTGCTGACCGTGGGGACTGGTGTGTATCTCGCCAACGTGTTTGGGGCGTGCCAATTCCAGTATTCTATTGTAAATCCTGTGGTGATTATGTAATCAACGATGACACGATTAAGTCTGTTCAAGCGTGGGTGGCTAAAGAAGGCTCCGATGCTTGGTGGAATCATACTGAAAAAGAATTATTGCCAGAAGGTTTCACATGTCCTCATTGTGGTCATGATGAATTCCGCAAAGAAACAGATATCATGGACGTTTGGTTCGATAGTGGTTCTTCTTGGGCGGGTGTACTTGAAAATGAGGACCTTGATGTACCATGCGCTATGTACCTTGAAGGGTCTGACCAACATCGTGGCTGGTTTAACTCATCCTTGTTAACCGGTGTAGCTACAACTGGTAAAGCACCATATAACTCTGTACTAACTCACGGTTTCGTAGTGGATGGTGAAGGCCGTAAAATGTCTAAATCGGTTGGTAATACAGTGGCACCATCTGACATCATTGATGTGTATGGGGCTGATGTAATGCGCCTTTGGGTATCTTCAGCTGATTACCAAGGTGACGTGCGTTTGTCTAAAGACATCGTAAAACAGTTATCCGAAGTATATCGTAAGATTCGTAACACGTTCCGCTTCTTGCTAGGTAATTTAGATGACTTTAATCCAAATACAGATAAAGTGGCTTATGATCAATTATCTGAAATCGATAAATGGGCACTTCTTCGTTTAGAAGAAGTACGTCGTAAAGTTACGGAAGCGTATGAAAACTATGAATTCCATATTTTATATCATACAATTCATAATTTCTGTACTGTTGATTTGAGTTCCTTCTACTTAGATGTATTAAAAGATACAATGTATGCAGAAGAAGCAACTTCTGTGGCTCGTCGTAGTGCGCAGACTGCTATGTATGAAATTGTAACGACTTTAGTTCGTATGGTAGCACCTGTACTGTCCTTTACAGCTGAAGAAGTATGGCAATATATGCCTAAAGAAGACGGTATGCGTGAAAGTGTAATGCTTGAAGATTGGCCAACTGGTAATGAAGCTCATTATGATGCGGCATTAGCTGAAAAATGGAGCCAAGTATTGGCACTTCGTGGTGAGTTGACTAAAGCTCTTGAAACGGCTCGTCAAGATAAAGTTATTGGTCACTCTTTAGATGCGTCCATTACTGTTTATGCTGATGGTGCAGCGTATGAAACATTAGCACAAGTAAGTGATTTAGCAGCTCTTCTCATTGTAAGTGAAGCACAACTTGTTGAAGGCCGTAATAATGCGCCAGCTGAAGCTGTAGCTACCGAAGAAGGTCATTTGAGTGTAGTTGTAAAACCAAGTGAATTTGAAAAATGTGAACGTTGCTGGATTCATCGTGATACAGTAGGTAAGGATGCTGAACATCCTACCTTATGTCATCGCTGTGCAGATGTGTTAGGTAAATAAAATTCTTATAAAGGATTTCTCTTAATAAGATAATATTGGTAGAGAAAAGCCCCTTAGGCTCCTCTTTTGCTCAGGTTTAAATCAAAGATTTAAAAAGTCGTAGCAAGAGGCTCTAAGGGGCTTTTTTGTGTTCAAATATAATGGAATTAGAGAGAAATTTTTATAAGTATTTATGGGGTGAGGGGTTCGCCACATGGTCATTTGTATTAATGTGATATAATATATTTATATTGATATTGATAGATGTAGTTGATTTAGAAAATATATAGTTTTGTATGTATTTTTGCATGGTAGTAAATAATAGGTAGAGTATGGATATTAGCTATTATTAAGTATTAGTGGATATAAATATTAGATGATGTAAGTACTAGATGATGTAAGTACTAGATGATGTAAGTACTAGATGATGTAAGTACTAGATGTACTCATTTGATAATGGAGATGACTATGACAGACAAAATAAATTCCATAAATATAGAGGATCAAGCGGCTGTGTTTAAAGCGGCTGAACAAAAGGGAAAACAGGCTAGTTTACCAGGTTCAGTAGCAGATTTACAATTAAAAAAGCCTATCAAACTTATTGTTTCTGATGTGGATGGAACTTTGGTTGATACACACAAACATGTTAGCGATGAAACAGTAGCGGCTGTAAAAGCAGCTATGGCAAGAGGTATAACGGTAGCGGTAGCGAGTGGCCGTGCTTGGGGTGAAATGGGTGAAGTAATTCATCGTATACCGGAGATTCACCATTATATTTGCAGCAATGGTGCGCTTGTATTGAAGCGAGACGGGGGTGAAACGACCACTGTGTTTCATCAATCGTTTAGTAATGCGGAAGGCTTACGTTTGCTTGATGAATTATTGCCTTTTGACGTGTATATTGAAGCGTATGGTGGTAAAGAAATTTATGGTGAAACAGAAGGTATGATGGCCTTTGCAAGTAATTTGCCACCTCATTTAGTACCTCTCATGAAAGCGAGTCGTACTATGGTTCCTAATTTACGAGACCATATTGTTGATACTGGCATGGATTTAGAAAAAATACAGCTCTTTTATGGTACAGAGGCGAAGAAAAACGCAATTTTAGAACATTTTAAAGAGGATGATCGTTTTGTAATTATTCAATCCAGTGAAGGCAATTTAGAGTTTGTGCAGCCAGGTATTAGTAAAGGGCGTGCCGTAGCAGCTTTGGCAGAGTCCTTAGGCTTTACTGCAGATGAAGTGATGACTATTGGCGATAGTAATAATGATTTGACTATGCTAGCTTATGCAGGAGTTTCCTTTGCTATGATGAATGGGGAAGCAACGGCTAAAGCAACGGCTAAATTTTTAGCGCCTACTAATGATGAAGATGGTGTGGCACAAATGATTCGTTTGGTATTGCGTGCAGAGGAGAAGTAAGGCATTTAACTTACAGAGAATATATGACAGATACAAATACATATGTGTTTACATTTCAGATTGATGGCCAGCGCTGTGTGAAATGCGGCGCTTGTGCCATGGATTGTCCTGTGCAGATTATCATAGAAAAGCCACAACAATTTTTTATTGAAGCGGGTTGTATTGGTTGTGGAGACTGTTATGAAATTTGTCCGGTAGGGGCGATTATTAAACAGCGAGTAGATGAGATATAAGTATCTAAATCTACTCGCTGTTTTTGATATTTTTATCGTTTATAGTTGGTGGAGTCATTATTTATTATAGGGCAGTGCTTGTTTAGAAATAGCGCCATACTTGTTTAGAAATAGCATCATACTTGCTTAAAAATAGAGTTATACTTGTTTAGTAATAGCCTCATATTTGTTTAGTAATCGCGTCATACTGGTTTAGTAGTAATAGGGGTGTGATTGTTTAATAATGGCGATGTGTTCTATAATATTAAATTTTGTTAGATAGCTGGAATCTCAGCAGATGACTGGAATTAGAATGTATATTAAATGTTATTATATGTATACTTACTATATACGGTAAATAATTATATAGTACGTTACATGGACTTTTTGGAGTTTTTTGTTGACAGCTTATTGTATTTACTATAAAATATTTGAAGTGATAAAAGATAATGTTTCTCAATTTGTAATTGTAAATCATTAAATTTAGTTTAGAAATCTTAAAATATAAATATGCTAAGTAGCATAAGATAATGTAATATTTGTAGCCAAAAATTTGGCCTCTTTCGACAAGGTTAGCACTGCGCAACGATTTCAGTAGAGCTTAAGCAAGCTCGATTAACTAGCACAATATATGTGCTATATGAAATCAAAGACGTATTCTGTTGACCTGTTTTTATGTCATAAGCGAAATGAGGGTAGTTGATGAACGACGTTGAAATAATAACACGTCAGCAACGCCTGCAAGAGTTACAAACCGCTACGAAGCATCGCACTGAAACAGTGGGCAGTTGGGCCGTATCGGTTCTAACTGCCCTTTTAATATGCTCAATTATAGGAGCTGTTGCATTGGGCAGTGTAACTATACCTGCAGGTCATGTGTTGACTGTAATTACTGGAAAAATAATGAATACACCTATACCAGAGGCAATAGGACCAGCTATGACTGATATAGTGTGGGATATTCGCATTCCTCGTGTTATATTAGCCGCTTTAGTAGGAGCAGGGTTAGCCTTGTCAGGGGCTGTTATGCAAGCTGCGGTGCAAAATCCTTTGGCAGAGCCGTTTATTTTAGGGATTGCTTCGGGGGCTTCGGTAGGGGCTGTTATGGCGATATTATTAGGTTTTTTATTAGGCGCTGCTAATGTAGGCGTACCTATTTGGGCCTTTGGTGGCGCCATTGTAGCTACACTGGCGGTTATGGCGTTAGCCGGTATGGGACGGCGTATTTCTACAGTGAAACTAGTATTAGCAGGGGCTGTAGTGAGTGCTTTATGTACAGCTTTATCCAATTTTATTATTTATATGGCTGGTGATGCGGAAGGGATGCAAAGCGCAGCTTTTTGGACTATGGGTTCATTAGCTGATGCGAAATGGTCCATGCTATTTTGGCCGACTATTGTTGTAGGTGGTATGACTGTATATTTCTTATCGCAAGTAAGAGCCTTAGATGCATTGTTATTAGGTGAAGAAATGGCAGTTACACTAGGCATTAATGCGACTCGTAAGCGTTACATCTATATGGCGTGCATGGCTTTATTGACAGGTGTGCTAGTTTCACAGTGTGGCATTATTGGTTTTGTGGGGCTAGTGATTCCTCATATGGCACGTGCTGTTGTTGGGGTTGGTCATAAACGTTTACTGCCAGTGGTTGCATTAGGCGGCGCTATATTTTTAGTGTTGGCTGATTTATTGTCGAGAGTATTATTGCCGACTGGTGATTTACCAATTGGTATTTTGACGGCACTAATGGGAGCGCCATTATTTATGAAACTTCTTTTTGGCACAAGTCGGAATTTTGGTAGTTAGGAGGTATCTATGAAACAAATTGTAGTAGAGAACCTCACTTATCATGTAGGAGATACTCAGATTTTAAACCAATTATCCCTTACGATTCCGGCTGATAAATTTGTAGGACTTATGGGTCCTAATGGTTGTGGCAAATCTACCTTATTAAAGCATTTATATCGAGTCATTTCTAGGCAGCAAGGGCGGATACAATTTGATGAAACGCCATTAGAACAAATTCCTTTACGTGAAGCAGCTAAACGAATTGGTGTGATGGGACAGTTTCATACAATTAACTTTGATTTTACTGTATGGCAAATTGTGATGATGGGACGAACCCCTTATAAAAAAGGATTTGAAGATGATACGGAAGATGATGTGAATTTGGCGATGGAAGCCCTTCGCAAGGTAGGAATGTGGGACAGAGCACATCGAAGTTTTGCTTCCTTATCAGGGGGTGAGCAGCAGCGGGTTATGTTAGCGCGCGTCCTTTGCCAAGAACCGGAGTATTTGATTTTAGATGAACCAACGAACCATTTAGATATTACCTATCAGTTGGAACTATTGGAAGTCATAAAAGGATTGGGCGTTGGTGTTATAGCAGCACTTCATGACTTGAATTTGGCCTCTCTATTTTGTGATGAACTTTTTATTATGAAACGAGGTCAATTAGTAGCGCAAGGGACACCACATGAGATTGTGCGTGAGCCATTAATTCGTGAGGTATACGAAGTGTCTAGTACAGTTTCTTATCATGAAGATGGCATCCCTATGGTTACTTATGAACGACAGCCGTTACGCTATAGTGCGGAAGAATCAGTTTATAGGTCATTAGCTCAAAGGAATAGTGAACGAGCATTTGAGAGATTTGATTCTGGTGGTCAACTATGATTGGTGTTTGGGAACGGTGGAGTCGGCGCTGCATAGGTCTGTTTTTGATGTTCTGCTTAAGCTTAATTACTTGGTTTGCTTATACCAATGGGCATTGGCAAGTAGTGGGTAATAATGATGAACAGCAGCGAGGTATTACGATTCAAAATGTAGATAGCGATGCTAATTTGATGAGTTTTACGTATGAAAAGCCACCACAACGGGTGATTGTGACTTATCCAGGTGCAACGGAACTACTCATTGATTTAGGGTTAGCTGATCGTATTGTGGGAACGGTAGCTCCTTATGGTGAAGAACCGGCGCGGTATCGTGATATATATAGCAAGTTACCTTTAATTACTAATAGCTATGTACCTAGTCGAGAGCAAGTATTAGCGATGCAACCAGATGTATTAATGGGATGGTCGCATCATTTTACACCAGCCGCTTTAGGTGATGTGCGGCAGTGGTATGAACGAAATATTGGTGCATATATTGTACCGGCTACGATTCGTAAGAATCAGCCAACCTTAGAGAGTACAATTTATCCCTTTATTGATGATATGGGACAATTATTTCAAGTCCCACAAAAGGCAAGTGCCTATAAAGCAGAGTTACAACAGCGAGTGCAAGTCGTGTCTACGCGAGTGAATACTTGGTCCTATAAGCCTAATGTTATTATTTTACAATCTCATGGACATAGTACTTATAGTTTGTATGGGCCAGTATATCTTGTAGATGACATTGTTAAAAAAGCGGGTGGTCATAATTTGACGAACCGACAAATTTCGATTGTAGGGCCTGAACGTGTGTTGGCCTTTGATCCTGATGTAATTGTGTATGTGACTGTAAGCCAAGGAAATCGCACAGTCAGTGATGCAGAAGCTATTGCTGAGTTAAAAGCGGATCCAAATTTGCGCAATATGCGAGCGGTTCAAGGAGGGCGAATTATAGCGGTGCCCTTTGCAGATGTGAATAATGGCAACGGTCGTGTGGTGGATGCCTTAGAGAAAATTGCTCAAGGCTTTGAGGAGGAACAAAATAAATGAAATTTACTCATCGCAGTACAGTAAGTAAAGCAGTATTAACAGCCTTAGTTGTGAGTGCGACAAGTGGTAGTGTGTGGGCTGCTAATTACGATGAAGCCAATTTACAAGACTTAGGTAAAGTAGTATTGGTAACAGCTAGTCGTTTGTCGGAAGAAAAAGTAGATGTGCCAGCAGATACAACGGTTATTACGGCGAAAGAAATTGAGCAAGGGAATTACAATAGTGTATCAGATGCATTGAAAGGCAATAATGTGCCAGTGGTACAGAAAGGCTTTGCATCGTACCCAGAGCTTAATGGTGATACCCGTGTACTTGTTATGGTAAATGGTCGTCGTATGAACTGGGATCATTTAATTGTATCAGGTGATAATAACGCTATTGATATTGATCAATTTCCTGTAGAAAATATTGAACGTATTGAAGTCGTTAAAGGACCTAATTCATCTTTATATGGTGAACGTGCGGTAGCTGGTGTTATTAATATTATTACCAAAGAAGGCAGTATGGGACAGAAAACCACTGCCAAAGCTGAAGTTGGTAGCTGGGGATATTGGAAAACCGGTATTACTACTCAAGGCGGTGATGAAAATGATGCATATTTTGTATCATATAGCAAACAACGTCGAGATAATTACCATTATAAGGCAGCCAATGGCAATTCCTATGAATTCCCTGACAGTTCCATTAATCGTGATAATGTAACAGCTCGCTATGACCATTATTTTGATGATGACCGTATGACAGTTGATTTTTCTTATAGTCATCGTAAGGATGGTTTCGGCATTTACTTGAGTAATCCATTAAATGGGACCGCTTATGGCGCTGGCATGAAGAGTAAAACTACAGATATGAGTTATGGTGTTACCTATAACTTTGGTTCTGACTCTGGGACTTTTGTTCGAGCATACCGCAATACTGAAAAAGCAAATGCACCTTTTGCAGGCACACCATATGAACATGATTTATCTATGCTTGGTTTAGAAGGGCAAAAAACATGGAAAATTGGTGACCATACATTAATTAGTGGTGTTAGCTACAATAAAGAAAAAATTGATGAAACTAATGATGGAGTAGGCTTCAATAAGAGCACAGATAATGAGGCTATTTTTATTGAAGATAAATGGGAATTAGGCCAAGGTTGGACAGCTAATCTTGGTACTCGTTATGAACATCATGACATTTTTGGTGGTGAGTTTGCCTCACATATTGGTTTGAATAAGAAGTTAAACGAGAATACCCATGCTTATATCTCTTGGGGGCAAGCGGTAAATAACCCTACTTTGAAAATGTTATACGCTAATTCCCCATATTGGCTTGGTAATCCTGATTTGAAACAAGAAAAATCACATACCGTAACATTAGGTGTTGATAGTCAAGTAAATGATCGTTTATTAGTATCTGCTAGTATCTATGAAAGCCGTTTAAAAGATGCTTTGGATTGGGAGTGGAATAATAGCATTAGTAAAACTGTTTATTACAATATTAATAAAGAAAAGCGTCAAGGTCTAAATTTAAGTGCTACTTATAAATTGGATGATGCATGGAAGGTACGTGCTTCTTATAATTTCCTTCGCCAAAAAATTGATGAAGGTAGTGGTATGACAAATGATTCAAAAAACCGCCATCCTAATAGCTATGGCTTAGAACTTTCCTATGAAAAGAATCGCTGGTATGTATCGAATGATTTTAGATATGTAACAGGTCGTTCAACTGCTTATTATACTGATTCCTCTTACTTTACTTGGGATTTAAATGTAAGTTATAAAATTAACGATTCCACTAAAGTATATGCGCAAGGGCTTAACTTAACTAATGAATCTTATGAGGTAGAACCTTATAGTACACCAATTGGTGCGTACGCTATGGCAGAGCGTCATTATATTGTAGGTGTAGAACATACCTTTTAATTAATTGGTAGTTTAGTGTAGTGTATTCACGTATTAGTGTATTAGGACTTAGGAGGTATCATGAAATTTACTCATCGCAGTACAGTAAGTAAAGCAGTATTAACGGCCTTAGTTGTGAGTGCGACAAGCGGTAGTGTGTGGGCTGCTAATTACGATGAAGCAAATTTACAAGATTTAGGTAAAGTAGTATTGGTAACAGCTAGTCGTCTGTCGGAAGAAAAAGTAGATGTGCCAGCAGATACAACAGTTATTACGGCGAAAGAAATTGAGCAAGGGAATTATAATCAAGTGTCTGATGCATTAAAGGCTAATAATGTACCTGTAATTCAGAAAGGCTTTGCCGCATATCCTGAATTAAATGGTGACACGCGAGTACTTGTTATGGTAAACGGTCGTAAGATGAACTGGGATCATTTAGTGGTATCTGGTGCTTCTAATGCTATTGATATTGATCAGATTCCTATGGATAATATTGAACGTATTGAAGTAGTAAAAGGACCTAATTCTGCGTTGTATGGTGAGCGAGCCGTAGCTGGTGTTATTAATATTATCACCAAGACTCCAACAATGGGACAGCAGACAACAGTTCGTGGTGAATTAGGTAGTTGGGGGCATCGCAAAGGAACTATTATCACTCAAGGTGGAGATGAAAAGAATGGGTATTTTGTATCATATACAAAAGAACGTCGCGATAACATAGACTACAAGGACTATCGTGGCAATACGCATGAATTTCCTGATACGTATATTAATCGTGATAAATGGACTGCTCGTTATGATCGTTACATAGGTGATGACTTATTAAGTTTAGATTTTAGCCGCATTGAAAAGAAAGATGGTTATGGAATTCGCTTGAAAAATCCTCTCTTAGGAACTGTTACTGGTGCAGGTAATGTAAAAGAGACTACTGATATGAGTTATGGCGTTACATATAACTTTGGTAGTGATTCTGGAACTTTTATTCGCGCATATAGAAATACGGAAGTAAGTGATTCTGGCTTTGGCTCTGGTTCTACCTCTAGTTCGTATAGTCATGATTTATCTATGGATGGCATTGAAGGGCAGAAGACTTGGCAATTAGGAAATCATACTTTAATTAGTGGTGTGACTTATAACCAAGAACATATTAAAGAGGAAAATAACGGTGTTGCCTTTGATCGTTCTATGATAAGTAAAGCAGTTTATGTAGAAGATAAATGGGAATTAGGTCGTGGTTGGACGGCTAATTTTGGAACTCGTTATGAGCACCAAGATATGTTTGGTGGCGATTTTGCTTCTCACATTGGCTTAAATAAGAAGTTAAATGACAATACCCATGCGTATATTTCTTGGGGCCAAGCAGTAAATAACCCAACTCTTAAGATGTTGTATGCTGCTACCGAATTTTGGCGTGGCAATCCTGATTTAGAACAAGAAAAATCACAGACGGTAACGCTTGGTATTGATAGTGATGTGACAGATCGATTGACTGTATCTGCTAGTGTATTTAATAGTCGTTTGAAAAATGCACTTTCTTGGGTAAATGGTTCTTATGGCCCTAATAATACGTATATTCCAGGCTATTATGAAAATGTAAATCGTGAAAAAAGACAAGGTTTGAATCTAAGCGCTACCTATCGTCTGGATGAAGCTTGGAAAGTAAGAGCTGGCTACAGTTATTTGAAAGTTCGCCAAGATACAGGTAGTGGTTATGTAAATGCAACTGATAACCGCAATCCTAATCGCTATAGTTTAGAATTTTCTTATGAGAAGAATCGTTGGTCAGTTAATAACTTATTCCAGTATGTAACAGGCCGTTCAGAAACACAATTTTCTGACTCCTCTTATTTTGTCTGGGATGTGAATGTAAATTATAAAATTAATGAGGCTACAAAGGTATACGCACAAGCCTTTAATTTGACAAATGAGGCTTATGAAGTAGAGCCATCGACTACAATTGGTTCGTATGCTATGCCTGGCCGTCATTATGTTGTAGGTGTAGAACATACCTTTTAATTAATTGTAATAAAGATAGAAGGAGATTTGTATGGAACTATTAGAATTATTTCACCAAGGTGGTCTTGTAATGTACCCCCTTTTACTTTGCTCAATCATTGCGATTGCTATTTTGGTAGAGCGTGTACGCACTTATAGCGCAGCTAAATCCAACATGGATCGCTTGCGTGAGGAAGTACCTGTATTAGCGGCGGCTAACAATGAAAAAGGGTTAGAAGAATTATGTGCTGAAGATGGTGGTGTGGCTGCAGAAATGTTGAATGCAGCTATTCGTCGTCAAACTGTAAAATCTAAAAATGCAGCGTTACAAGGAGCTGCTGGCGCTATCGCTGGTCGCCTTCGCTCTCGTTTAAGCTATTTAGAAACTATTGTTACGTTGGCACCATTACTTGGTTTGCTTGGTACAGTAACCGGTATGATTAGTTCTTTTAGCGTATTATCTGTATCTGATGGTCAACCCTTTGCTATTACTGGTGGGGTTGGTGAAGCTTTAATCGCTACGGCTACTGGCCTTTGTGTAGCTATTGTAGCATTAGTTATTCATTCGTACTTAGTACATAAACAGGATGGACTCATTACGGATATGGAAGAAATCGGTAATGTATATATGAACGCTGCTGTTGGTGTAACAACGGAAGAAGGAGCTATTAGTGCAAATTAGAAGTCTTCGTACGACTAATAAACCAAAGCTTATGATTATTCCTATGATTGACATTATATTCTTCCTATTAGTGTTTTTCATGATGAGTATGCTTTCCATGGTTGTACAGAAATCAATGCCTGTAAACTTACCAACAGCTACGGCTAGTTCAGTAGATTTGCAGCGTAAAATTCCTATTACGATTACAGCAGATGGTCGTATTTATGTAGAACAAGATTCATATGCAAACTTAGAAGGTATGGCGCAACGTTTAGAGGCAGAAAAAGCTAAAGGTGGCGACTTAACAATTATCTTACGAGCAGATCAAAAAGCACAGTACGGTACTTTCGTACAAGTTTTGGATACGCTAAAAAATATGAATCTAAACAAAATTGCAGTGGCTACTGAGAGTAAGTAGGTGATAGTTATGGATGAAACTACACAAGCTGTAACCAAAAATCCATCACCTTTTGCTCATATCTACAAGAATCGTTGGCGTATGGCCATAACTTCATCAGTGATTATTAATTTGGCACTAGTGAGTGGTATGGTATGGTCTTTTTTACAAAAGCCAGATTTAGTACCTGATCGAACGCCTATTTCTATTAATGTTGTAGGTGATGTAGGTGTTTCAGCAGGAGGGCCACAAGTAGCAGCGCCACAAAAATCGTCGGTCCAACCACCAGCACCTATGACAGAGGAGCAAGTAGAGGCCATTAAAAGTGGTGTACCAGTGGAGCAAGTTATTAAGCAGGATGCACAACCAAGAACGAATACATCGTCTCAAAGTACTAACTATAGTGCTAGCCAAGTAGGTGATCCTAGTGGTAATAGCCAAGGCGGAGCTAGTGAAGGCAGTGCTGGTAATGGTAGTTCTGAAGGTACTGGTGGCGCTGAGGTAGCGACTCCTCATGAACCAGTGGTAATTGGTGCTGAATATTTAGGGCCTCGTACATTACCTGGTAGTGGTAATGTTGTGGTGTATGTAATGATTAATGAAGCTGGCCGTGCTGTAGAAGTAGATATTATTAGTAGTAGTGGTAATGGATCGTTAGATCGATGGGCCTTGCAACAGGCTCGAAATAGTGCTTACCGCCCCAAAACAGTTGATGGTGAACCTGTTGTTTCAGAGGCAAGGATTGAATTTGGAAGTTAAATTTAGTTAATGAAAGTTCAGGAGGGCGGATATGTTCGCCCTTCTGTTTTTTAGTTATATATAGTAACTATACATTTGTGATTTAAGAGAGGAGCTTATTATAATGAAAGTAAGTTGTGTGGGTGCCAAGCAGCGTCAAGCGGTGTTGGCTAGTCGTGTGTTAGGAGCTTTAGTGCTTGGTGGCTTATGGAGTGTTAGTGTATTTGGTAATTCCGTAGCGGCAAGAGATTATAGTGATTTGCAAGATTTGGGAAAAGTAACATTGGTGCAGGAAAAATCAGAGCCTGTAGAGGTTACGCCAGTAGGAAATGAAAATCCTGTATACGCTGGGGGTCAAGTATCTCGAGTAAACTCAATAGGTATGCTTGGCAAAAAAGATTTTTTAGATACGCCTTTTAATGTAACCGGTATTACGGCTGAAACTATGGCTAATCAGCAAGCTACGAATATTATTGACGTGGCATCTAATGATGCGTCTGTAAATGATCAGACTTTATCTGGTGCTTCTAATGCATGGAATATTCGCGGTTTTAAAACGACCCAACAAGATGTGCAATTCAATGGTGTATATGGAATTGCGCCACGTTTTTATACCGGTGTTGAAGGTCTTGACCGCGTAGAAATCCTTAAAGGACCAAGTGCTATGCTTAGTGGTATGGCACCTAATGATACAGTGGGCGGTGTTATTAATTTTGTACCAAAGCGAGCTGGTGATACACCGGTAAACCAAGTAACGCTAAGTTATGGCACAGGTCATCAATTTTCACAACAATTGGACATGTCACGACGTTTTAATGATGGCAAATATGGTGTAAGTTTAACAGTGTTAAACCGTGGTAAACAAGAGACTACCTATAAAGATGAATCGAATAGTGCTAGTACCGTATCATTAGGCTTGGATGCTAAAGGTGAACGTTGGCGTACCTCTTTAGATTTAGGTTATGTATATAATGACATTGAAAATCCGCAGTACCGTGTGAGCATTTCAGAAAAAGTAGCTGCTAAATTAACAGCCTTGCCTGATGTAGCGGATGATGCGAAATTTGGCGCGCCTGGTACATATCGCAGAATTACTGAAAAATTTGGTCTTTGGAAAGGTGAATATGACCTAAATGAAGACTGGACGGCTTATGCTGCCTTTGGTATGCGTAGTACATCTATGGACTATTTATACAATACATTTACTTTATCCAATGATAAAGGTAGTTCTAAGATTGCCTATAAACATAATGGACAATTAAATAAAGGGATTACAGCTGAATTAGGGGTAAAAGGTAAGATTGAAACGAATTCGTTAGACCACGAAATTAGTATTGGTGCCTCTCGTATTGATTACAAGCGATATATGAATAATCGCAATATTGATTTAGCTGGTACGGGTGCTACAAGCGTTTATAATCCAACCTTTGATGCGTATATTGATGACAATATTTCCTATTTGCCACTTAATGATAAAAATAGCTTGAAGAGTATTGCTATTAGTGATGTTATTTCTACTAAAGATAAAAAATGGCAGTTTATGGTAGGTGGCCGTTTACAAAGTGTGAAAACTGATACCTATAGTTATAAAAATAACAATCTTACCGGTGTTACTAGCTATGATGAAACTGCCTTTTCCCCAGGGGTTGCGATTGTGCATAAATTAAATGATAAAACATCTATTTATGCTAACTATATTCAAGGTTTATCAGCTGGGGAAACTGTAACTGATACGAATGCAAGTAATTATGGAGAAGTGTTTGCGCCTTATAAGACTAAACAGTATGAAGTAGGGGCAAAATTTGATTTTGGTAAATTTGCTACGACTGTGAGTGCGTTCCAACTTACTAAGCCAAGTTTGATTGAGAATACATCTACCAATACTTACAGTGTTGATGGTGAACAGCGTAACCGTGGTATTGAAGTGAGCTTCTTTGGTGAGCCAACAAAAGGAACTCGTTGGCTTGGTGGTTTTACATTCTTAGATGCTAAATATACAGCCACTGAAGGAGGCACTAATGAAGGTAATCGTGTAGCAGCGGTGCCACGGTATAGCGCTGTTGTTGGCTTGGAACATGATTTGAAGGGCGTAGAAGGGTTAACGTTAACGACTAAATTAACTTACAATGGTTCGGCTTATATTAATGCTACCAATACTTTAGGTACGCCTGCTTGGGTTCGTTGGGATTTAGGGGCTCGTTATAAATTTAATTGGCATAATACACCAATGACAGTACGCGCTAATGTGTATAATGTATTAGATACGGTAAGATGGCGTGCTCTTGAAAATGCTGTATACTTAGGCACTGGTCGCACCTTTGCTCTTTCTGTAACTGCAGATTTCTAATCGAGGTTGCCCATGAATTGGTATAGACGGCCTTGGTTACTAGGGATGTTACTACTAATTGGACTTGTTGTATTGGCGGGCTTTTCACTTACTGTGGGAGCCCGTCATATTACCTGGCCTATTATTTGGAAAGCTTTAGTAGCCTATGACCCTACGCAAGTGGATGAGTTATTAGTGCGTACGTTGCGCGTGCCACGGCTTTTATTGGCTATTGCTTGTGGCGTTAGCTTTGGCGTAGCTGGCGCTTTAATGCAAGGGGTTACGAATAATCCTATGGCAAGTCCTTCCATTATGGGGATTAATGCGGGGGCAGCTTTAGGACTAGCGATTGCTATGATTATATGGCCCTATAGTAGCTTAAATGTAATGATTGTATTTGCTTTTGGCGGGGTCTCGCTAGCTACTGTAGCTATAATGTTGTTGGCTAACCGCAATGGCAGTCGTATGTCGCCTGTTTTTTTAGCATTAGCAGGTACGGCTGTGAGCGCTGTCCTTTTAGCAATAACACAGGCTTTAGTTGTTTATTTTGATGTAGCACAAGATCTTAGCTATTGGACGGCCGGTGGTATTAGTGGTGTCCGTATGGCACAGGTGTTACTGTTATGGCCTTGGACCGTGCTTGGCTTAGTAATGGCCATTGTGTTGTCAAAGTCTGTTACCTTGCTTAGTTTTGGCGAAGAAATGGCCATAGGTCTTGGTAGTCATATGGGACGCATTCGTTTGTTAGCTGGTCTTGCAGTGCTAGTTCTTTGTGGTTCGGCTGTAGCAATAGCCGGTCCGATTGGTTTTGTTGGTTTAGTGACACCGCATATGGCGCGTAAATTAGTTGGTATCGATTATCGTAAGGTAGTACCGATTACGGCTTTACTAGGGGCGATTTTATTAGTGGCTGCAGATTTAGTAGCTCGCAGTGTGGCAGCGCCTTTTGAAATTCCCTTGGGGGCTATTACAGCTCTCATCGGGGTGCCTTTCTTCTTATATTTGGCAAATCGAAAGGGGGCACGGTCATGACGGGTCATCAAAAACGATTTTGCCTATATAGTGTAGTATTTCTTGTATTATTACTTATCTTTTTCTTCCTCCATGTAAGCACAGGTTTCACCTATTATTCTGATGCGCATTTGTTACAGATACTGCTCGGTGGTGGTAGTGCGGAAGAAAATCTAGTTGTCTTTGACTTTCGCTTAGTTCGAGCGGTGTTAGCAGTTCTAATTGGGATGGGCCTTGCGTTAGCTGGGGCGGTATTTCAACAGTTAACGCGCAATGAATTGGCTGGGCCAAGTTTACTAGGGGTCAATGCTGGCGCTGGCTTAGGTGTTATGCTTTTGATTTTTATAACGCCCTCTAATCAAGGGTTGCCTATATGGTCTTTGCCTTTAGTAGCGGTCGCAGGTGCCTTGTTAGCAGCCGGTAGTATTTATGGATTGTCTATGCGTAAGAGTACTGTGAATAGTACATATTCTTTAGTTTTGAGTGGTATTACGTTGACAGCCGGTATCCACGCTTTACAAACGTTGTTAATCGTGACACTATCTCCTGAAAAATTTAACCAAGTGAATACATGGATTATTGGTAATATTGCAGGTAATACTTGGCTCCATGTCATTATTTTAGGTGTTGTAGTTGTGGTATTAGCGCTTACGCTATATGTGAATCGGACGACCCTTAATGTTTTGGGTCTTCGGGATGAGACGGCGATTGGTCTAGGCGTGCGTATTCATAGAAGTCGAGTGTTGTTTTTGGTCATCGGTGTGATACTAGCAGCAACTTGTGTAGCGGTTGGTGGAAGTATTGGCTTTATTGGTCTTGTAGCACCTCATATTGCTAGGCGTTTAGTCGGTGCAGATTGTACCTACGTATTGCCTTTGACGGCGCTTATAGGGGCGTGGTTATTGATTACAGCCGATTGGGTGGGGCGCGTTATTATAGCTCCTGATGAAATGTTAGTGGGCATTGTGGTAGCGCTTATTGGAGCTCCGTATTTTCTTTTTATTTTGGCACGGAAACGAGGGTAAAAGTATGAGTGAAACAATGAAAACAGATATACAGATTGAGTCGCTCCGCACAGGGTATGATAAAACTGTAATTATCGATAACTTAAACCTTACCATTCCCCGTGGCAAAGTGACGGCTTTAATCGGGGCCAATGGTTGTGGCAAATCCACGTTATTAAAAACGATTTGTCGCATCATAACGCCTATGAGTGGCAAGGTATATTTGGATGGACAATCGGTTCACGAAGAAAATACGAAAACCTTGGCTAAGAAAATTGCTATTTTACCACAACATCCGATGGCTCCCCATGGGTTAACTATAAAAGAGTTGTTAGCCTATGGACGGGCCCCTTATAAAAATGGTGTTTTTACACGGATGAATCGGGAAGACAGGGACATTATTAATTGGGCCTTAGCAGTCACTCATTTAGAGGACTTGGCGGAACGTCCCCTTCATCATTTATCCGGTGGACAACGACAGCGTGCGTGGATAGCTATGGCCGTGGCACAAGATACAGAGATTCTCTTTTTAGATGAACCTACCAGTTTCTTAGATATTGCTCACCAGTTAGAAGTGTTGCAATTAGTTGCTGAGTTGAATAAGACGTATGGTAAAACTGTTATTATGGTATTACATGAATTAAATCAAGCTGCTCGTTTTGCAGACCATATTATTGCTATGAAGGCGGGCGAAGTACGGTTTCAAGGGCCGCCGACAGAGGTATTTACGGCTGAAATGTTAGCTGATGTATTCGGTATTACAGCGATGATTATGAAGGATCTTTTGACGAAGTTGCCCTTCTGTATTCCACAAAATGTGGGAGGTAGCCTATGAAAAGTGGGCTAATGAAGGAGATATTGACAGTGCTAACTAGACTGCTACGGCTACCTAGACTAGCGGTGATGCTCCTTTTAGGTATCGTGACTACGACTATACTCGCTGGTTGCGGGGCGATTACGTCTTGGTCGATTACACCTAGTTTAATGACAACTGCTCAGACAGCGAAACCATTATTTCCAGCGGATGTACCCCGAAGTGATACGGCAGAGGCGATTGATGCGGAGTTGACGGCTCGGTATGAAGGCGTAATACAACGGACAAATGCTTTATTTACAGAAACGAATGGTCAACTTATTTTAAAGCATAAATATGGCACGACGGTGATTCCTAAAGAGGCAAAACGAGTTGTTGTGATTCGTCTGGAAGACCCTATGGTAGCCTTAGGGGCGCCTATGGTGGGCGCGTATAATCCACCTACGTTTTATCTACATGATGAATTGACGGCTAACGGCGTGGTGCCGATTAGTATTAATGAAAATATTAAAGCCATTAATTTGGAACAAGTGCAAGCACTGAAACCAGATTTAATTCTCTTACGTGATTCATTTGACCGTAATGCTTATGTGGCTTTGAGTAAAATTGCGCCCGTAGCGGCTTTACGACTGCAAGATACAGAGGTAACGCTGTTAGCGTTGGGAAAAATTTTACATCGGGAAGAACAAGCAAACGCACGTTTGCAACTGTATTATGACCGAGTAAAACAAGCCCGCATGGATATAAAGGGCCGCATTGGTAATAGCCCCGTAGCCTTACTTCGTATCTTGAAAAAAGAAGTGCGCCTCTACCCGTATTCGACCAATGATATTAATCGTTTCATGTATGAGTTACTTCATTTAACGCCAGATCCAATGGCGGTTGCGCAAGATTCAGGTGATACCAATGTAGTATCCCTTGAAATGTTACTAGAATTAAAAGCGCAGTATCTCATTGTGTCCAGTGGCTATGGGCCAAGTAGTAGTGGCAATAATGAAGCGGCTCAAAAACGGTATGAAGAGTTGCAAGACGACCCTCTGTGGCAAACCATTCCGGCTGTTAAGGCAGGGCACATTTTAAATGTAAATCCCGTTATTTGGAATGCTCATGGTATTATTGCGAAAGAGCGGGCTATTGAGGATTTGCATAGGTATTTTATGACAGTTGAATAAAGATTTTGCTATGATATTACGCTAAGAGTGTATAGATTTGATGCGGTAGGTTTTGGGGTAAGATTAAAAAAACTATTAGCAAATTTATGTAAAACAGTTTGTCTTTATGAATTTATAACATAAAGACAAACTGTTTTTTTATTGAAGTTGATATTGGGAAATTAGGATTAAATACATAAAGATTTGATTATGAAATTAAAACAAAATTAATATGAAAAAATCTAGTTTATGATATGAAGTTATTAAAAACATTTTAGAAGGTGTAGTGTTATATAAAAATTAGATAAAGGTGAAAAAATTCCGGGGGGGTAGAATAATTATCTGGTAAATATGGTTGTTTATAAGCATTTTGAAAAATGAAAAATAATTCAAAAATATTTTATAAAAAAAATTGATTAATTTAATTGATAATTGAGAGTAAAATATAATTATAGAGACATAGTTAAGTCCTATGGTGAGAATGACAATTAGTCAGGGAGAGTTTGCCTATGAGATTAAGTGCTGTATGTTAATTGTGTAAGATGTTGTATAAGTTAGAAGGAGATTATTTATGAACGGTGTATCTAAGAAATTATTATTATTAAGCCTTAGTGTAACTATGATTAGTGGTAATGTGTGGGGCGCCACTAACACAGAGGGGGTAGGAAATGGTGTAGCTATTGGAGAGAGTTCAGAAACTAACTCAGCTGGGGATGTGGCAATTGGCAAGGGGGCTGTTGCAAAAGGAACTGATGGGAAAACGCCTAATTTATCCAGCGCTATTGCTATTGGGTTGAATGCTACGGTTCAAGGTACTGGTACAGCTGCTAATGCTGATAATCCATTAAATGGTATTGCTATAGGTAGAAATGCTAAGGTAATAAAAGCTAATGCTATTGCGATGGGTGATGGAGCTGAAGCACTAAATCAAAATAATGTATCAGTTGGTTTACAAGCCGGTGTAGGAACAACTGGATATTATAATTTTGCTTTTGGTTCAGAAGTGGGACAGTATTTAGGTGGTGAAGAGAACATCTCTCTTGGTCGTTGGGCTAATACACATACGGCGCAAACAAAAAATACAGATAGTCACAATATAGCAATTGGTCTTAATGCTTTGAGAGAGAGTAAAAGCTGGACAGGAAGCCCAATTATTAGTTCTGTATATTCAAAAGGTGGTAATGTAGCATTAGGTAGTGGTGCTTTAGAGGGATCAGAAGGGGCATCCAATGTAGCTCTTGGTGTTCGTGCAGGGAGAAACATTAATGGAGCTGGAAATATTATTCTAGGTACAGTTGCAGGTGCTAACGCAGGCATAGATGCTAATACTAATAATAAAGGTACAGCACTTACTAATTCTATTGTTATGGGTACACAAGCGGGAAATAATGCCGGTGGAGATAAGAGTGTTATTATTGGTCATTTCCAAAATAATGCTGTAGTTGCCAGCAATGTAGTTGCTATAGGCTCTAACTCGAGGATAACCAAGCAATTTGGTTTAGGTTTAGGTCATGGAATTACAAATGATGCTAAATATGGATTAGTAGTAGGTTCTTATAATAAGTTAGAAAGTACTGCTGAAAAGTCTGGTGTATTTGGTATAGGTACTTATGGTGTAACTTCTGTATCGGGCCGTGAAAGCTATGCGATTGGTAATAGTAATCAGATATCTACTAATAGTACTTTTGTATTAGGCAATAATATCAAAAATACATTAGATAACTCAGTATTTCTTGGTAGTAAATCAGCATATGTAGTTAGTGGGAGTACAACAAAAGGGATTGACGTATATACAAGTGATACCATAAATGGACAAAATTTAAGCTTTGCTGGAGGCGATAATATTGCTGGCGTCGTTTCTGTTGGTAGTACAAATACGGGCGAAGGGGAAGGAACGAGACGGATTCAAAATGTAGCAGCGGGATTAGTAAGTAAAGATTCTACAGATGCTATAAATGGTAGCCAGCTTTACGCTGTAGCTAATTCTATTAATGAATCTATTAACAATATTACTGATAGTAATACGTATACAACTGGAGGCAGTTATAATTCAGCTACAAAGTCAATTGATTTTATTCAGAATGATACTTCTAAGAATTATAGCGTAGATGTAAGCGGTATTGTGAATGGTATTTCGGATGCAGTGAATACAGGTCTCAATTTTAAAGGTGATGTAGGTAGTATTACTAATGTTAAAATGGGAGAATCGTTATCGATAGTAGGTGGTGCGTCCGAATTAGCTACTGCGAATAATATTGGTGTAGTAAGTAGTGATAAACAATTACAACTTCGTTTAGCAAAAGATATTGATTTAGGGAAAGATGGCAGTATAACAATTGGTGAGACAGTCATTAATAATAGCGGATTAAAAATTGAAAATGGTCCTACTATTAATGATAATGGTATTGATATGGGAGGTACATCGATTACCAATATTAAACCGGGAGATATTAGTAAAGGATCTACTGATGCGGTAACAGGGGATCAATTATATGAAACAAATCAAAAAGTTACTAATTTATCGGGTAATTATAATCACTTGAATCGTAAGATTGATAAAGTTGGTGCAGGGGCAGCTGCTTTAGCGGGGTTACATCCACTTGGTTTTAATGCTGATGATAAATGGTCATTTGCTGTAGGTTATGGTAATTACAAAAATTCAGATGCAGTTGCACTAGGAGCATATTATCAACCTAATGAAGATACTTTGTTGGGAGTGGCTAGTTCTATGGGTAATGGTGAAAACATGTTTAATGCTAGTTTATCCTTTAAAGTTGGACAGTCTAGTGGAGTATCTAGATCTCGGGTGGCTATGGCACAAGAAATTATTGATTTAAAACTAGATAATCAAAACTTGCGTGATAAAGTTAATGAATTAGATGCGAAAGTTAATCAGTTGCTAGGTATTATCAGTAATACGCCAGCATTAGCTGCTTCTAATGAGGGAGAAAGTAGAATTCGTATTGATCATATTTCTGGTGAAGCTAATAGTAAAGATAAAATTGAACGCGTGCGTATCAATGATGAATCTAATGATCAAGTTGAACGTGATGTCTATGGCAATGTGATTTCTGTTAAATAGTAAATATTAGTAGTGTTAAATTTGAAATATAGGAGTTTATCATGAGTTAAATTATAAATAATTTGAGAGAGGTCATTTTGTAAATTTTCATTGTATTATCAACGAGCCTGTACTATAATAAAGAAAATACACAAAAAAGCTAGGGGAGCCTGTAGGCTGAGAAAAGTGCTTGAACACTTGACCCTTGACCTGATTCGGATAATGCCGACGTAGGAAAGCTGTACAGGACGTTTCATAAGCTCATCCACGTGGATGAGCTTTTTATTTTTGCTTTTTTGCGTGTTTTAGACAGTCATTCGTTATATTTAGACCTATGTAGGAGGCCTCTCGATGAAACAGCAAGATAATCAATGTAAAAACACGACAGTAGTAAAGCAAGGTAGCTATACCACGCAAATGGATGCGGCTCGCAAGGGTATTGTGACGCCTCAGATGGAGGTGGTAGCCGCTAAAGAACAACTGCGCCTAGAGGATGTAATGGCCTTGTTAGCCTCAGGGAAAGTGGCCATTCCTGCTAATAAACATTACAAAAGTTTATCGCCTGAAGCGGTAGGTGAACGTTGTCGTACTAAAATTAATGTGAATCTTGGCGTTTCACCGGAGCATAATAATATAGAGGAAGAATTAGAAAAAGTACGCAATGCCATTGCGATGAAAGCAGAAGCCATTATGGACTTATCCAATTTTGGTAAGACGCAGGAGTTTCGTCGTAAATTGATTGATATGTCTACCGCTATGATTGGCACTGTACCTATGTATGATGCAGTTGGTATGTTAGATAAAGACTTAAAAGATATTACGGTAGATGAGTTCTTTTCAGTGGTGGAACAGCATGCGAAGGACGGCGTAGATTTTATGACCATTCATTGTGGGATGAATCGTAAAACAGCGCAACGGATTAAAGATAATCCTCGTTTGACAAATATTGTGTCACGTGGGGGCTCCTTGCTCTTTGCTTGGATGGAAATGAATAATCAGGAAAATCCATTTTATGAATACTATGACCGCTTACTAGAAATTTGTGAAACTTATGATGTTACGTTAAGTCTAGGCGATGCTTGTCGGCCAGGCTGTACGCACGATGCGACGGATGCGGCTCAAATTGAAGAATTAATCACGTTAGGCGAATTGACAAAACGGGCGTGGGCGCATAATGTACAGGTAATGATTGAAGGGCCAGGGCATATGGTGCTTAATGAAATCGCGGCTAATATGACATTAGAAAAACGCCTTTGCCATGGAGCGCCATTTTATGTACTTGGTCCATTAGTGACAGATATTGCACCTGGTTATGACCATATTACGAGTGCCATTGGTGGGGCTATTGCCGGATCTTGTGGGGCTGACTTCTTATGCTATGTGACACCAGCGGAACATTTGCGTTTACCAACGATTGACGATGTAAAAGAAGGTATTGTTGCTACGCGTATTGCCGCTCATGCAGCCGATTTGGCAAAAGGCATTCCAGGCGCACAGGCTTGGGATGATGCTATGAGTAAAGCTCGTGCTGAAGTAGATTTTGATACTATGATTAAACTGGCTATTGATCCTGAAAAGGCACGTCGCTACTATGAATCAAGTAAGCCAGAGTGCGAAGGAACCTGTACGATGTGTGGTAAAATGTGCCCTGCTCGAACGATGAAACATATTTTAGCAGGTGAAGATGTGTCGATTCGGTAGTATTCGGTGGATGGGCTAATTTTTACAAAGTTTCTTTTTTAGGGTGAGGTTTGACTAAATATTTTGAGAGGACTATACTTTTATTAGGGTTATGTGTTAGTTTTTTAGTTATAATAAATAATATGTTAGGGATGAAAGTGAGATTGATATATTGCATGCTAGGTTGCGCTTATATGTTTTATCTATCTTTACATTCCTATTGTGTTATGCTATATTATTATTAAATAGTGCCCTTAGTTGTAGGCATCCCACTATGAGGGAAATGCTGAAGCTTAGGGCTTTTTTTGTAGAGGGAATTATGGAAAAGCGGATTGCAATTTTAGTAGATGGTGGATTTTACCAAAAAAGAATACATGCTTTAAAAGATTTCGACACACCTAAACGAAGTGTCGATTTTTTTTATTGAATACTGTAAACGTCATATTCGAGCAGAAAAATATGATAGTTTTTCTTTATATAGGATTTTTTACTACGATTGCCCACCTAGTGAGAAAGAAGTATATAATCCATTAACAAAAACTGTTATTAGATTAAAAGAGTCCGAACAATATAAATGGATGACAGAGTTTATAAAAGAATTAAAAACTAGACGTAAAGTAGCTTTGCGTTTAGGTCGATTAAGTGAGAATGATATTGTTTATAATTTAAAACCAAAGATAACTAAAAAACTATTGAACGGGTCTATAGGCATAGAAGATATAACGGAGAAAGATGTATATTTGTCAATTGGGCAAAAGGGCGTTGATATGAAATTAGGTATAGATATAGCTTCTTTAGCATATAAACGGCAGGTTGATAAAATTGTTTTGATTGCAGGTGATAGTGATTTTGTACCTGCTGCAAAATTAGCTAGGCGGGAAGGCATTGATTTTATTTTAGATTCATTGTGGAATCCTATTAATGAAGATTTACATGAACATATTGATGGGCTAAAAAGTTGTATTTGGAAAAATGGAGAAAAGTAGGCTTTATATGGTATAATAAAATGTAAAATATGTAATAGCACTTTTTAGTCATCGTTGCAGAAATAGACCTCTTATAATTGAGTGGCGAAGCTTGATTGTAACGAGTGTTTTGATAAACTGATTAAAAAGTAAGTTAATAATTACTGTTGCATTAATGGAGGGTATAATGAACCAGAAAGAGCTTGTCATTGTTGTTGATTTTGGCGGCCAGTATAATCAGCTGATTGCCCGTCGTGTTCGTGAAAATCACGTATACTGCGAAGTGTATCCGTACGATAAAGCAGTGGCTAAAATCAAAGAATTGAATCCAATGGGCGTTATTTTTACAGGTGGTCCTAATAGCGTGTATGAAGAAAATTCGCCACGCATTGAAAAAGAAGTATTTGAATTAGGTATTCCTGTACTTGGTCTTTGCTATGGTATGCAATTGATGGCGCATACATTAGGGGGCGAAGTTAAATCCGCTGAAGCTCGTGAATTTGGGAAAACCCCTGTAACAGTAAAGACTGATTCTCCACTTTTCAAAGGGCTTAGTGAAAATGAAATTGTGTGGATGAGTCACGTAGATTATGTAGCCTCTGTACCAGAAGGTTTTGAAATTGTAGGTCATACAGCTAACTGTCCAGTAGCAGCGATGCAGAATACAGAACGTAAGTTGTATGCTATGCAATATCATCCAGAAGTACTTCACAGTGAGCATGGCAAGGAAATGATTCATAACTTCCTATTTGAAGTGTGTGGTTGCCATGGTGAGTGGACAATGGCTAATTATGCCAAAGTAGCGATTGAAGAAATCCGTAACAAAGTGGGTGACGGCAAAGTATTATTAGCTTTATCTGGCGGTGTAGATAGCTCCGTTGCAGCTGCTCTTATTTCTAAAGCTGTGGGTGAGCAATTAACTTGTATCTTTGTTGATCATGGTTTAATGCGTAAAAATGAAGGTGATGAAGTAGAAGCAGCTTTCAAAGACTCTGGTATGCATTTTATTCGTGTAGATGCGGCAGATCGTTTCCTTGGCCGTTTAGCTGGCGTTGAAGAACCAGAACAAAAACGTAAAATTATCGGCGAAGAATTTATTCGTGTATTCGAAGATGAAGGCCGAAAAATTGGGTCTGTTGATTTCTTAGCACAAGGTACAATTTATCCTGACGTAATTGAATCTGGTGCTGGTGATGCAGCGGTTATTAAAAGTCATCATAATGTTGGCGGTTTGCCAGCTGTTGTTGATTTTAAAGGCCTTATTGAACCACTTCGCAACTTATTTAAAGATGAAGTTCGTGAATTGGGAGCTGAGCTTGGTTTAGCTGATTATCTTGTATGGCGTCAACCATTCCCAGGTCCTGGCTTGGCGATTCGCGTAATGGGTGAAATTACTCGTGAAAAGTTAGATATTCTTCGTGATGCGGATGCTATTTTCCGTGAAGAAATTGCTAATGCAAAACTTGATCGCTCCATTAATCAGTACTTCGCTGTGCTTACTAGCACACGTACTGTTGGTGTTATGGGTGACTTCCGTACGTATGATTACACCTTGGCACTTCGTGGTGTAACCACTACGGACTTTATGACAGCCGATTGGGCTCGCATTCCATATGACGTGCTTGATAAAATCTCGGTTCGTATTGTAAATGAAGTACAACATATTAACCGTATCGTGTATGATATTACTTCTAAACCACCAGCTACGATTGAGTGGGAATAAGATAAAATAATAAAAAGACCATACATCCTCCTCGTTTCCTGCGTTGCTACGCAACAATGGTCACTACGAAAGATGTATGGTCTTTTTCTGTATGTAAGAGGGTGAGGGAAGAAACTAATTTTAGCTCATTATATGATATAATTAATGTATGAATTGATTGAGTGGGATTGAAGAAAACATTATAGGGATGTAACGTTAGTTCAAGGAGTTGCTAATGGTATTACATAATAAATTAGGTTTAGAAAATAGTATGGAATTCCGACGTGAAGAGGAACGTATTAGTAAGCAAAAGGCTAAGATGCTTTTTGAAACGGGCCGTCTATTTTCTTTTGAAATAGGGACGTTTAAAGGTTTAGCAGATATTCATAGAACGCTTTTTGAAGATATTTATGAGTTTGCTGGTGAAATACGTGATGTAAATATTGCTAAGGATGGCTTTCAGTTTGCACCACGTATTTTTTTACAACAATCCCTAGATTATATCGATAAATTGCCACATGAGACATTTGATCAGATTATAGATAAGTATTCAGATATGAATGTGGCCCATCCATTTAGAGAGGGGAATGGTCGATCGACTCGATTATGGCTTGATGCTATGTTGCGCTCTAAATTAGGAAAAATTATAGATTGGAATCAGGTAGATAAAGATGAATATTTACAGGCTATGATTCGCAGTCATGTTGCGACTGGTGAATTAAAATATTTATTGCAACAAGCGTTGACAGATGATTTGAGTAAGGGCACTTTTTTTAAGGGATTAGATGCTAGTTATTATTACGAAGGCTATATGACATATAAAACTGAAGAGTTGTGATTAATAAAAAGACCATATATCTTCCTCGGTCCCTGCGGTGCTATGCAACAATGGTTACTACGAAAGATGTATGGTCTTCTTTTGGCACTAAATGTGTAGAAGAATGTTCTATAGAGGATGTATTATTGTTTTTGATTTTAAATATTGAATACAGGATCGTATGTTACAATTCCTTCTATAGGTTCTGCTTGTGAATCAAGCTTAATAGCCATAAAGTATTCGTCTAGGATTTCGAAAGGTGCTTTGAGATTATAGTTTTTAGCAAGTTGATAGCCTGCTTTAGGATAATATTGGGGATGGCCTAAGACAATAATGTAGGTATAGCCCAGTTGTTTGGCAATAGTATGACCTTCTTTTATTAGGGCTAAGCCAATTCCTCGCTTTTGATAGTCAGGTAATATAGATAATGGCGCAAGGGCAAGCGCTACTTTTTTCCCGACTTCCACTTTAGTAAATAGAATATGGCCGACAATTATATTGTTGATTTCAGCAACTAAAGATAGTTTAGGCTCAAAGGATTGACTTTGACGTAATGCAACTACTAAATTTTGTTCATTGCCATCGCTGTGTTCTGCTTCTTTGAAAGCCTCAATGATAAGCTGATAGACTGTTTCATAGTCAGAGGGCTTTTCTTGTCGAATAATCATTATACACCGCCTTATAATAGTTGAATTTATTAGTTATGTTATAATTAGTATAATTGAATTTATTATAAATGGCTATATGCCACTGGATATCATAGATAGTATATGTAGCTATATAATAGCTATTAGGAAGGGACTTGAGTTTATATAATGAAATTACGCGATATAGTCTTAGCGTTGTCGGTTATTCTTGTATGGGGCTTTAATTTTGCGGTTATAAAATGGGGTGTAAGTGAGATACCACCTTTACTTTTAGTGGCTTTGCGATATATATTTGCTGCGTTTCCCGCCATTTTATTTGTGAAACGTCCTAATGTTAAGTTAAGCTGGCTTTTAGCTTATGGGCTATTTGTTGGAGTTGGACAATTTTCGTGCTTATTTTATGCCATTCATGTAGGAATGCCAGCCGGTGTAGCTTCTGTAGTATTACAGGCACAAGCATTTTTTACTATATTGTTTACGGCCATTATTTTTAAAGAACATATTAAGAGGAGTCAAATATTAGGCTTAGTTGTAGCTGCTATAGGGCTAGTATGTATAAGTGGTGTTACGGGCCTTGCTGATAGCATTCACATTCCTGTAGGCGCTTTTTTATTGACTTTGTTAGGCGCCGCTTTTTGGGGATTGTCTAATATTGTAGTGCGTAAATTATCTATGCTTGCGTCTACAGAAAATAAACCGTTAAATATGTTAAGTTTGGTGGTATGGTCGAGTTTGATTCCACCAATTCCTATGTTAGTCGCATCATTTTATTTAGAACGTGAACAGTTAGCTTTATTGACGTATGAGAGCCTTTCTGGAGCGGCTATTTTTTCAGTATTATATCTTGCTTTTCTAGCGACGATTATGGGATATGGTTTGTGGAGTATGTTATTAGCAAAGTATTTGGCTCATAAGGTGGCTCCTTTGTCATTATTAGTTCCTGTAGTTGGGCTGATGACAGCACAGTTTGTATTGGGCGAAACGTTATCCTTAATTCAGTGGCTTGGTGGCGCAATCATCATTATAGGATTGATGATTACCAATTTTGCTAATATATTTGTGAAACGCCATTCTTAGTAGAGTGTTTATTTAAAAATATGAGACCTTGTATATTATGTCTTGGCAATAGGGAGACTGGCTATGAAGATATTGTGTAGTGCTTGTTTGCTAGGTGAAACGTGTAAATATAACGGCGGTCATAATTATAGTGAAACATTAGCTCGTTATATTGAGCAAGTACGATCAATGGCTAAGTCTTATGATAAGGGATCTATAGATAGTAACGTGATTAGTAAAACTATGGCACGTATTGCTACGGAGGGCGATACTGGTGTAGATACAGGTATAGATACAAGCATAGATACAATTACAAGTTCAGATTTAGACTCAAGTATTTATACGCCTGTAGAAATTATTCCAGTTTGTCCTGAAGTGTTAGGCGGTTTGCCTACGCCTCGTACGCCAGCTGAAATTGTGAATGGTGAAGTTTTAACACGAGATGGTCATTCTGTAGACAAGGCTTTTAGAGAGGGCGCTTTGAAAGCATTAGAGATTGCCTTGGCGGAAAACATTGATGTAGCAATCTTACAATCTCGCAGTCCTTCTTGTGGCGTGAACGAAATTTATGATGGTACTTTTTCAGGCACACGCATAGCTGGTTCAGGTATATTTGCTTCTTTATTAAAAGAGCATGGTATTGAAGTAATTGATGTAGAAGATTTGGGCATTTAGGCATGTAAGTCTGTAAGAGAGAGATTAATTCTGAAATAAAAGTAAAATTAAAAGTGGAATAAATTATAAAAAAGCCCCCGTTTATACGGGGGCTTTACGTGAACTCATATATATTAAATTCCTTGCATATATTAAGTTACACATATTAAGTTACACATATTAAGTTACACATATTAAGTTACGTATGCTAACTTTTATTTAAACAATAGAACTTGAATATGTTCAATAAAGTTATGTCCAAAATAGGAAATAGCACCGTTAGCGATGATGAAAATCAAGAAGTATTTTAATACGGACACCATGATTACATTTGCTTTAATGCTTTCACGTAATTGATTTGCTTTAGTGCTGTCTATTTTGTTGCTTTCAATGTAAGCATCCAATGCAGGTGCTACAGCACCGATAGCAATGGCGATACTTTGAGGGGAGAACATTTTACCAATACCAGCAGCGCCAGAGTTAATAGCAGCTAACCATAATGGAAGCTCTGCATAGTTTGGATTTAAGTCGTGAGCAGCGGCTAATTGCAATGGTCCAAATAATACGTTTGCATTGGTACCAGAACCAGTTAAGAAGGCGCCAAGGGCACCAACTAATGGAGCGAACGCTGGATATAAAGAACCGGTAGCCGATACTAAGGCGCTAGCAATATCTGCTGTCATACCAGAGTAAGTCATTAATTTGGCAGTTACTACTACTGTGATGATAGTGAGGTAGGTAAATTTCAAGTTAGAAACTGTTTTACCAAGAACGCCTAACATTTCACCAAAACCAGATTTTTGAACAGCGCCACCAAGGAAGGCTGCAATGAAAATCATGATACCTGGTGTGGCTACCCATACGAAGGTATATGGTTTAGCACCTTCCCCTTGATAGATTGGCACAGCTGTTTTAATACTAGCAAGTGGGCCGTTAATAGCAGGTACTAATTTAGATGTTAAGATTAATAAAATAACGATTAAGATAAATGGTAAAGCAGCGATGAAACCTTCTTTGCCTGTTACTTTATGTGTTGTTGCTTCAAATTGGTATTGAGGGTCATTGGTTGGTAAGAATTTTGCACCTAAGATAATGACACCCATGATAATAACGGAAGAAGCCATAACGGATAATTCTGGACCAGCAGCTACGTTGATAAGTAATTCAGGTACCGCTAAGGCAAGACCTGATAATAGCGTGATAGTGAATACGCCTTTTAAAGCTTTGAAACCGCCACCAATAATACCTACTACGAAGAATGGTGCGATTATGTTAAGAATAAATAATTGGGAAGAAATAAATGTACCAAGATGAATTGGATCAAGGTTTGTTAATGATGCCAATGTTGTTGTTGGAATGGCGATAGAACCAAATGTAGTTGGTACAGAGTTTGCTACAAGGCAGGCTAAGATAGATTTTAATGGGTCAAAACCTACAGCCACCATCATAGCTGCTGGAATTGCTACGGCAGTACCAAAACCAGCCATACCTTCCATGAAAGCACCGAAGCCCCAAGCTAATAACAAGGCTAAGATACGCATATCTGATGTTACAGAGGATAGCATCATTTTGATAGTATCCATTGCTTTAGTGTGTACTACTAAATTATAAGTAAAAATAGCGGCTGTAATAACAAGCAAGATAGGCCATACAGCAAGGGCAACACCTTCTAAGGCGCCAGAGAACATGATGCCAGCCGCTTTTTCAAAGTGCGTAATGGCAATAATAAAGGAGCCAATCGCTGCAATGGAACAAGCTTTCCAGGCAGGCATTTTAAGAATGGCTAAGGCTACAATAAGCCAAAGAATTGGCAATAATGCTAAAAATGTAGTCAACATTTGTGAAATCATCCTCTCACGATACAGAATACAAACTTACTTCAAGTTCTTCACAATAACTTCTTTACAATGATGATAATAGATACTTCATTCTCTTATTTTGCATTCATGAAATATATTCCTAAATGCTTGGGTATCTACAAATTAAAATAATGACAAATGGTAAAAAAATAATTGAGCAAAGGGCTTATTTATTAAAGCACCTATGTTGAAAGGAGGCCGTTATAGCCTGCATAAAATTATTTTATGTGTTTATGATACTACTAGAACTGTGGGACCTCCTTCTAAATACTAAAAGATAAGAGCATAGACAAGTCTAAGGGGCCTATAGATAAAGCGTACTTTAAAAAGTAATAAAGCACTACTTTATTAATAGTTGGGGACAAGCGTAGGCCATTTCCTCCGAATTGAATACACTCTATAGAAAGTTTGTCAGATTAGGATACTGTCAGTATAGCATAGAAATCAAAGAATTGGAATACTGCACTATTCAGATTAGTTATAACGTCTGCATAAGAATGCCAAAAGGTCATTAGAAAAAGACTTTTTTATTAATTGTTACGTATCGTAAATGATTTTTATATGATTAAATTTGTTTGAAAGTGATTGTTTATGAGCGTTTTGCATACATGATGTGGATTTAAATATGATATAATAAGCGTAATACATTATATATTCAATGCTTACTTAAAGATTTACTAGTTCTTTTAAGGTAAATTCTTTTCAATAATTGGGTAAAATTTAGTAAAGTTGTATTTTATATATTTTTCATATATTTTTACAGAGTTAATTTATTGTTTAGTTATATATGCATTTAATTATGTATGCTAATAAAATTATGTAATAAAAAATTTTAAGTATTTGTTCGACAGGAGTTAACCTATGAAATTGACAAAGATGCATGGCCTTGGAAATGATTTTATATTCTTCACTGATGAAGCGGGGGCCAATAAAGATTATACAGAGTTAGCTAAACGTTTATGTCATCGGCAGACCGGAATTGGTGGCGATGGTTTAATTGTAGTAGTTCCTTCTGATGTGGCAGATACGCGGATGCGTATTATTAATGCAGACGGTAGTGAAGCTGAGATGTGTGGCAATGGCATTCGTTGCTTTGCTAAATATGTGTATGAACGAGGGATTGTTTTCAAAGAAACTTTTACTATTGAGACTTTAGCTGGAATTATGGAGCCTACTTTGCATGTTAAAGACGGCCATGTTGAACAGGTGACAGTAAATATGGGAAAACCAAGTTTTGCAGCTAAAGATATTCCTATGAAAGCAGAGTTACCAATAGTTAAAAACTTTACGATTGAAGTGGCAGGGCAAAATTATGAGGTAAGTTCTATGTTATTAGGGGTGCCTCATACAGAAGTATTTGTAGAAGATGTTACTAAAGTGCCGTTAACGACTTTAGGGCCGGCTATTGAAAAACACCCTCTATTTCCACAAGGTACGAATGTTAATTTTGTACAAATAGTGGATGATAGTCATATTAAAGTGCGTACTTGGGAACGTGGGGCTGGCGCAACCTTAGCTTGTGGGACTGGCTGTTGTAGCAGTGTTGTAATGGCACATGAAAATGGTTTTACTGGGCGAGAGGTAGCTGTTGAAGTATATTTAGGCACTTTACATATTCAGTATGCAGATGATGGGACTGTATTTATGACAGGACCTGCAGCTGAAGTATTTGAGGCTGAATTGGCAATTTAAATAGATGTGGGGCATAGAGGCGTGTAAGATGCTGGAGGAACGATATGGAGCAAGTAACACTTAAAGGAATTTCAGGGGCTCGTGGTATAGGTACTGGCACAATTTATGTATATAAACAAGAGCCGATTATAATTCCTAAGCGCATGATTACGGAAGAAGAGGTAGGGAGTGAATTAACTGCCTTTGAAACAGCGTTAGCGACAACGGTAGCGCAGTTAGAAGCGATTAAGGAACAAGCTCGTGAAACCATGGGCGATGAGGAAGCGGCAATTTTTGAAGCACATACCTTAATTGTTCAAGACCCTTCTTTATCAGATGGTATAAAAGCGCTCGTTACAGATGGCTTGCAGTCCGCGGCAGCTGCTACCGAACAATCTATTAATACCTTTGCTGATATGTTTTTAGCCATGGATGATCCTTATATGCGTGAGCGTGGGGCTGATATAAAAGATATTGGTGACCGTTTGCTCCGTAATTTGTTAGGCATGAATCCACGAGGGCTTGCCCACTTAACGGGGGAAGTTATTCTTGTAGCTGAGGATTTGACGCCTTCTGATACAGCTTCGTTGGATAAGCAGATTGTGAAAGGTTTAGTAACAGCTAGTGGTGGCCCTACAAGTCATGCTGCCATTATGGCGCGTACTTTAGAAATTCCTGCTGTTATGGGCTTAGGTGATATTTCTGCTTTACAAAGTGGCGAAAAGGCCGTTGTAAAAGGAACTGAAGGAGAAGTGTTGCTTTCTGTCTCTGACGCAGACTTTGACATCTATACGAAGGAAGCAATTCAGTATCGTGAACAGTTGCAATGTTTAAAAGAGTCGGCTGCATTGCCTGCTGTTACTAAGGATGGCAAAGAAATTCTATTATTTGGTAATATTGGCAAGGCTCAAGATGTTACTCATGCTTGTCAGATGGGAGCAGAGGGGATTGGTTTATTCCGCACCGAATTTTTATATATGAAGCATGATACATTGCCAACCGAAGAGGAACAATTTGAAGCGTATAAAGAGGCAGCTGAAGCATTACATGGCAAGCCAGTCATTATTCGCACCATGGATATTGGGGGCGATAAAGAATTAAAATGCTTACAATTACCTCATGAAATGAATCCTTTCTTAGGCTTTCGAGCAATTCGCATTAGTTTAGCAAATACGGATGTGTTTAAAACGCAGTTGCGTGCGATTTTGCGGGCGAGTGCATTTGGTGATATTCAAATCATGTATCCGATGATTGCTGCTGTTGAAGAAGTGAAAGCAGCTAATGCCGTGCTTGAAACAGCTAAAGAGGAGTTGCGATCTGAGGGTATTGCCTTTAATGAAGATATTCAAGTGGGGATTATGGTGGAAATTCCAGCCGTTGCTGTAAGTGCCGATTTATTCGCTCCTTATGTCGATTTTTTTAGTATTGGTACTAATGATTTGTGCCAATATACATTAGCGGTAGATAGAATGAATGAATCAATTGGTCATTTATATCAGCCACTTCATCCGGCAGTCTTGCGTTTGATTAAACATACTATTGAAGCTAGTCATGACGTTAACAAGATTACTGGTATGTGTGGTGAAATGGCGGGCGATCCAGTGGCTACTATGATTTTGATAGGCCTCGGTCTTGACGAATTTAGCATGAGTGCTTCGGCCATCCCCGTTATAAAAAATATTATTCGTTCAGTAACTGTTGCTGAATGTGAGGCAGTAGTACAAAAAGTGCTCACTATGAGCACGGCCAGTGAGATTATGACTTATGCACAGGGGGTATTGGCTGAAAAAGGTCTTGCCTTATAGTTGGTGTATGTAATATGGATGCATTATATAATATGGATGCATATAGTATTAGTATATATACTCTTAGAATACTTAGGTCTATTATTTGTCGTTAAGTCATGGTATATCTAAGGCTACGCATTAAAATTTTCTTGCTATAATAGGCAAAGTTTTATAAGATATAGAGTATAGTAGATTAGGTTGTTTTTAGCTTTTAAGCAAGGCTAAGCAATGTCTACGTTGAGTATGTATGAATCGCATTGAGGGCATTTTTTATAAAGGAAGGTATTCGTTATGACTGAAAAAACAGTAGTTATTACAAATGAATCGGGTTTACATGCACGTCCTGCTACGCTTTTTACGCAGTTAGCTGCTAAATTTGCATCTAAAATTACTATTGCAGTTGGTGAAAAGAAAGCGGATGCAAAATCAATTTTAACTGTATTGACATTAGGTGCTACGAAAGGGACTGAAGTGGTATTAACGGCTGATGGTCCTGATGAAGCAGAGGCAGTTGAGAAATTAGCAGAGTTTTTAACTTCTCATCAAGACTAGGTGTTTAAAATGCGACGAAGTGATAGAGCCGTTACCTCAGAGCAGCGCATTGAAGAAATTATAGAAGCCTGTCAAATTATTCGTTTAGGTATTCATGATGAGAAGCGAATTTACATTGTGCCCCTTCATTTTGGTTATGAACGGGAGGATGGGCGCTATGTATTCTATTGTCATGGTGCCTCAGAAGGTAAAAAGATTAATTTACTAAAAACAAATGGTTATGTAGGTTTTGAGTTAGATGGTGGCTATGAGGTAATACCAGCAGCGGTTGCTTGTGGTTATTCTTCTACTTTTTTTAGTATTATTGGAGACGGTCAAGTTTCGTTTGTCGAAGATGAAATAGAGAAAGTAAAAGCGTTGCAAATGATTATGAAGCATTATACGCATAAAGCGGATTGGGAGATGCCTATAGCAGCTGTGAAGAATACAGCTGTATTGAAACTTGTTTGCGAATCAATGACCTGCAAAGAACATAATTAAATAAGGGTAGTTTATGATGACTGTGATAAAGTTGCGTAGTTTGAGCTTTATTGCAGTCTTTTTTATTGTATTAATCAGTGAATATAGATGAGAATATTTCACATATTTATCATCTAAAATATGATATAGTATTCGTGCAATAATGAGGACGACTGGCTGCATTGAATAAGGCTAACTAGTGATTAGAAGTCTATGAACCATAAGCGCCATAAGTTATAAGTAAATAATATGAGATTCGCAATGTAGTGGGTAATTGTTAGAAAGGTTGGAATGTATGAAATCTGGTTTACACATAGGGATTACTTTTTTTTGGGGAGACTCCTATAAACATATTTGGTCTAATGGAGCAGGGCAAAATATGTATTTTCTTCGAGAAACATTGATGCAAATTCCCGAAGTTGAAGATGTGTATTTTGTGTTTTGGGGCAATGATTTAAAGACGTTGCCAAAAGAGTTAGAAGTAGATGCTATGGGGATTGAGGTTTATCCTTATGAAGATGTTGTAAAAACGACAGATATACTTATTGAAGGTACATTGACGTTGGAGCCTTTTTATGAAAAAGAATTTAGAAAGTATGGCGCAAAAATTGTTACCTATCGTATGGGGAATGATTTTATTTGGGATATGGAGAAGTTCCTTGTAGGTAAAGATGGTGGTCGAGCTTTTAATGGGACTACTTATGATCAAGCTTGGCTTATTCCTCAAGTGTATGAATCAAATAGAGATTATTTGAGTATTATGACGGGCACAAAGGTGTATAAAGTGCCACATATTTGGAATTCTTTTTTCTTTGACCGACAAGTGGCGCAGCTACAAGAAGGTTTAGCTTTTGGCTATAACCCTGATAAGACTAAGAAAGGTCGACGGGTATCTGTATTTGAGCCTAACACGTCTGTGGTAAAAAATTGTTATATGCCTGTTTTAATTGCAGAAGCAGCGTACAAAGAAGACAAAACAGCTTTAGCACATGTATATTTATGTAATACATATCATCTAAAGGATGTGAGTGGTTTTCACAAATTTATTGGTTATACTCAGTTAGTTAAGGAAAATATAATGACTGTAGAAAGTCGTCATTTAATGCCTTACTTTTTGTCGAGGTATACTGATATTGTGTTGTCTTACCAATGGCAATTGGGTTTAAATTATGCATATTATGAGGCCTTGTACGGTAATTATCCATTAGTGCATAATTCTGAAATTCTGCAAGAAGCAGGGGTGGGTTTCTATTATCCTGGTTTTGATGCATATAAAGGGGCTGAAGTTTTGCTTGATGTAATTAATCATTATGATGAGTTGTTTGAGTTGCATGAGGCAAAGAATAAAGCTTTTCTTGAAACGTTATCGCCATATAACACTGAAGTAGTAATGGCGCATAGAGCATTATTGCAAGAATTACTTGAAGCGTGAGCAAGAACTCCATAATTAGGTCAATATATATTGTAAATGAGGAGACTGTTCAATTTCTTGATAGTTAATGATTTACTAAATAAAGTCTTAATATATTATTTAATTAAATGAAGTGTTAATTTTCAAAATATGAAGAGTTAATTTTGCTATAAAATTGATTTTTTTAGTTAATAATCGTAAAATGTGAATACCGTTTATTTATTTTTAAAAATGGATATTGTCAATATTAAATGTAAAAGACACCGTTATAATCTAGGTTATAACGGTGTCTTCGTGTTGCGCATAAAGTTGTGTGAAGTTTAGTTATCATTAAAATAAAATAAGTTCATGCAAAAAAGTGGTGAGCAAATTATGAACCTAGTTTATGGAAATGTGTTAAAAGCAAACGAATTGTGTAATTTATAAATGATGATAGAAATGGCATAAAAAAGATTGTTTTTCATGAAAAATAGAAAATAAAACGATAAAGATAGATTATATATCGATTTGATTATGAAGAGAAAGTTTGAAAAATGATAAATAGAAAATGAAGCTAATTATTTGCGATGATTTTATTAAAAATATTAATTAATGAATGGTTTGTTAAGATGAATTGCTTATATTGACTTCAGTTTTTATTAACAATATACTTTTAGTAAATAGTCGCATAGCTAACATAATCAATACCGGTGATGTATTGTTATGATGCATATTTTATCGAGCGTTTATGATAAGATATGCATTTTTTAGGTTCAAAATTAGATATGGCGACCAAGGAATGCATTCTGGGGATTGGGTGAGTGTGTTAGTTTTTTCTTTTTTCTGTGTTTGATCTAAAGAGAGGAAGCGACACAATTAATGAATAGAATTTTTAAAGTTATATGGAGTAAAACAAAAGGGTGTTATGTTGTAGCCTCTGAATTTGCTAAAAGTTATCAAACCGGTGGGGCTAAACGCACAAGACGTTTAACAGCTGCCGTTATGGCTGCTTTAATCTTAGCACCACAAGTAACTACATTTGCCACGACAATTACAGTTGGTGGTGAAGATTGGTCAGCTGGTTCTGCTGGAACTGGTGTTCTTACTGTGGTTGGAAGCGATGGTGTCACGGTTACTACTAGTGATGCAACGGGTACAGGCACTTCAAAAAGTATGACTTTAACCATTGGTTTAGATGATGAAACAACAACTGCTATTAGCACAGCTGCTTCTAGTGTAACTTTAGCATCTACTAGTGCATCTAGTGCAGCGTCAAGTGCTATAGATGCGAGTACAAGTGCTTCATCTTCTCAATCCAGTGCGGAAGTATCTGAATCTTGGGCAAAGCAAGCAAGTACTAGTGCCTCTAGTGCAACATCCAGTGCTACGGCAGCAAGTGTTAGTGAAAGTAATGCTGTGTCTAGTGCAGCTGAAGCAAGTACCAGCGCATCTAATGCGGCGGTAAGTGAAAGCAACGCCGTTTCTAGTGCTACCGAAGCAAGTAGTAGTGCATCAACTGCTATTTCTAGTGCCGTTGTAGCAAGTACTAGCGCATCTTCTGCTGACTCTAGTGCTACAGTAGCAAGTACGAGTGCATCTAATGCGGCGGTAAGTGAAAGTAATGCATCCTCTAGTGCTGAGGCAGCAAGTACAAGCGCGTCAAATGCAGTCGTAAGTGAAAGTAATGCATCTTCGAGTGCTGAGGAAGCAAGTACAAGTGCTTCAAGTGCAGCGGTAAGTGAAAGCAATGCATCAACTAGTGCTGATGCAGCAAGTACTAGTGCATCAAATGCAGAGTCAAGTGCTAGTACAGCGACATCTAGTGCTGTTGAGGCAGCGTCTAGTGCGACCGCAGCAAGTGCAAGCGAATCCAACGCAGCCGTAAGTGAAAGTAATGCAACATCTAGTGCGATAGCAGCCAGCACTAGCGCATCCCATGCAGAATCTAGTGCAACTGCATCGGCATCGAGTGCTACAGCAGCCAATAGCAGTGCATCTTCGTCTTTATCTAGTGCGGAAGTATCTGAATCTTGGGCAAATCAAGCAAGCACGAGTGCATCATCTGCTGATTCTAGTGCTACAGCAGCAAATACAAGTGCGTCAAATGCGGCCGTAAGTGAAAGCAATGCATCAACTAGTGCTGATGCAGCAAGTACAAGTGCGTCAAATGCAGCCGTAAGTGAAAGTAATGCATCTTCTAGTGCTGATGCAGCAAGTACAAGTGCATCAAATGCTGCCGTAAGTGAAAGTAATGCATCTTCTAGTGCTGAGGCAGCAAGTACAAGCGCGTCTAATGCAGCAGTAAGTGAAAATAATGCTAAATCTAGTGCGACTGCAGCAAGCAGTAGCGCTTCTAGTGCTGAATCTAGTGCTACGGTAGCTAGCAGCAGTGCATCTTCGTCTTTATCTAGTGCGGAAGTATCTGAATCTTGGGCAAATCAAGCAAGCACGAGTGCATCATCTGCTGATTCTAGTGCAATAGCAGCAAGTACAAGTGCCTCTAATGCGGCAGTAAGCGAAAACAATGCATCAACTAGTGCTGATGCAGCAAGCACTAGTGCATCAAATGCAGAGTCAAGTGCTAGTACGGCGACATCTAGTGCTGTTGATGCAGCGTCTAGTGCGACAGCAGCACGTACAAGCGAATCCAACGCAGCCGTAAGTGAAAGTAATGCAACATCTAGTGCGACAGCAGCAAGTACGAGTGAAGCTAATGCAGCAGTAAGTGAAACTAATGCAGCGTCTAGTGCAACGGCAGCAAGTACAAGCGCCTCTAGTGCAGCAGTAAGTGAAAGCAATGCAGCATCCAGTGCAACAGCAGCAAGTACAAGTGAATCTAATGCAGAATCAAGTGCAATAACTGCTTCCGATAGTGCGTCTAGCGCTTCTGTAAGTGCAAGCTCAGCATCTGATAGTGCATCTAGTGCATCTGAAAGCGCTAGTGTAGCATCTACAAGTGCAAGTTCTGCTAACTCTAGTGCAACAGCAGCATCTGACAGTGCAACGAATGCTTCTACGAGCGCAAGTAGTGCAGCTACAAGTGCAAGTACTGCATCCGATAGTGCGTCTAGTGCTTCTACAAGTGCAAGTTCAGCATCTAATAGCGCATCTAGCGCATCTGAAAGTGCAAGTGCAGCATCCACAAGTGCAAGTTCTGCCAACTCTAGTGCAACAGCAGCATCTGACAGTGCAACGAATGCGGCTACTAGCGCAAGCAATGCTGCTATAAGTGCAACAGAAGCATCTGGTAGTGCATCTAGTGCATCTGAAAGCGCTAGTGTAGCATCTACAAGTGCAAGTTCTGCCAACTCTAGTGCAACAGCAGCATCTGATAGTGCAACGAATGCTTCTGCGAGCGCAAGTAATGCAGCTACAAGTGCAAGCGCGGCGTCCGATAGTGCATCTAGTGCATCCACAAGTGCAACAGAAGCATCTGGTAGTGCATCTAGTGCAGCTACAAGTGCAAGTGTAGCATCTACAAGTGCGACAGAGGCCTCTGATAGTGCGTCCAGTGCAGAAGCGAGTGCTGCAGCAGCTGACAGCAGTGCAAGTAGTGCTTCTGAAAGTGCTGAGGCTGCTAGTTCTTCTGCGACTGAAGCTACTGAAGCAGCTACTTCTGCGGCTGAAGCAGCCTCTACAGCAACCGAAGCAGCGTCTAGTGCATCTGAGGCAGCAAGCTCAGTTTCTACAGCCGTATCTACAGCTGTGCAAAATTTAGTGGATAGTGGTATTACAGGTGGCACAGCTACAGGTGAGGGTGCAACTACTGTAGGTAGTGATTCCGAAGCAGCTGGTGATAATGCCACTGCTATGGGCGATAGTGCTACAGCTACTGGTACAGGTGCCTCTGCTATAGGTGCGGGTGCTACTGCTGATGGTGACAATGCTTCTTCACTAGGTGCTAATGCTAATGCAACTGGTGACAATACATCTGCTTTAGGTGCTAATTCTGTAGCTATTGGTAGTGGTGCTACTTCCGTAGGAGCTAATGCATCTGCTACAGCCGACAATGCTACAGCACTTGGTAACGGCGCGTCTGCAACGGCTTCTAATTCTGTAGCATTAGGTGCAAACTCTATAGCTAATGAAGAAAATACAGTATCTGTTGGATCTGCAGGTAATGAACGCCGCATTACTAATGTCGCTGATGGTGTTAATGATACTGATGCTGTCAATGTGCGCCAATTGAATTCTATGAATAGTTCTCTTACAAAAGAAATTAGAAATGTGGGCTCTTTAAGTGCTGCATTGAGTGGCTTAAAACCAATTCAATATGATGCTGCTGAGCGAACTCAAATTATGGCTGCTGTAGGTACTTACCGAGGTCATAACTCTATGGCACTTGGTGTAGCTCATTATGTAAACGATTCTACAATGTTCAATATTGGGGTTGCTTATGGTGATCATGATGCTAAAGTAATGGCTAATGCTGGCGTAACTTGGAAATTTGGTACATCAGCACAACGTGAAAAAGCAGAAGTACAACAATTAGCAGGTAAAGAAGCACAACAGCGTATTAGCCAATTAAGTGCGGCTAATGCAGCACAAGCAACTCAAATTCAAGAACAGCAGGCTGAATTAAGTGCTCAAAATGAACGTATTGCTAAATTAGAAGCATTAGTACAGCAATTGGTTCAAAAATAAGTATAAATTTTGATCAAGAAGCTCGTTTACAAGCACAACAAGCTGAAATTAATGAGTTAAAAGCAGCTATGCAAGCGGTTCTTCAGAAATAGTTGGTAGTTTTGACAATTTATTAATCTCGGCAATACAAAACCCCTCTCTCGAATTTGAGAGAGGGGTTTTTACATATACATATAAGAGAGGTGGTTTGTATATATTTGTATATAATAGTATATATTTTGAAAATTTATATTAGGTTCTTATACTAAACCAATCCAATGCCAGTAAGTAGCGGCATATACTACAAGTAAAGCATATCCGATGATGGTAATAGGAATCCCGGTTTTCATGAAAGTTTTTACATCAAAGGTACCTGTACTGTAAGCAACCATACCTTGTGGTGAGTTAACGGGTAGAATAAAACCGAAACAAATGGAGAATTGTGCAATCATAGTGAGGCCTACTGGATTGATACCAGGAATATGAACTGCTTGCACAATAGAAATAACAATAGGAATCATGGCAGAGGCTAAGGCCGTTGCTGAAGCGAATCCTAAATGGATGGCGATGAGGAAGAAGGTAATTGTACCAATTAACATGAATACTGATAAAGTTTCAAGGGTAAACATGTGAACAAATGCATTTGCCAGCCATGTAGCCGCTTTAGTTTTTAAAAGGGCTGTCCCTAAGCTAATACCAGCACCGAACATAACAATAGAGCCCCAATCGATACGTCCTTGGGCATATTTCCAGTCAATGATACCTATGCCCGGCATTAAGAATAAGGCAATAGCTACAATTGTGGTAGTAGATGTATCGTATTTATGTAAGTGACCACCAGTAGCCCAGAAACCAAGTAAAATAAGAGATAAAGTTAATAGTTTCTTTTCGTTAAAGGTCATAGGACCTAGTTCTTTTAGATGTCGTTGTAGTTCTTGTTGTGAACCTTCTAGGTCATGTTCATCTGGTTTTAAAAGCCACATGGATAAGAAGTAGTAGATGACGATCATTACTAATGAATATGGTGCGGCAGCTAGTAACCAATCTAGCCAAGAAACAGATGTATTAAGCTGTGAAGAAATAAAGCCGACAGCTACTAAATTTTGGGCCGCCGCAGTTTGGACCATGATGTTCCAAACGGTATCAGCTTGGGTAGCACCAACTACGAGTAAAGCGGCTAATTTACTTTGACGATTAATTCCAAGACTATCTAAGATACCAATGATGATAGGGACTAAGCAAGCTAGGCGCGCAGTAGCACTTGGCACGAAGAAGGAAAGAATGAAGCCTGTGAAAATTACACCAATATAGATATGACTTGTTTTGGTTCCGATTCGTGAAAGTACATTTAATGCAATTCGGCGATCAAGACCTGTTTTAGTCATTGCTACAGAAATAAACATAGCTGCGGCAACTAACGCCCAAGCTGGTGTGGAATAACCAGAGATAGCTATTTTTAAGGCATTACTGGTGCCGAGTATTTTGGCTGGATCATCCATATTAGGTGCAGTACCTAATAATAAGGCTGTTAGGGCTGTTAACATAGTAGCACTAACAGGGTAGGAAACAGCGCTTGTTATCCACAGCACGATGGCAAAGAAAAGAAGGCCAATCATGCGATGCCCTGCTGTAGATAAGTCGCTCGGTGTAGGAATACATAGAATGCCGAGTAGAACCAAGAAGCTAAGAATCAAGCCAATGTTTTGACTATTGGAACGAGCCTTAGCAGGTGCCGGAGCGGGTGAAGCTGGTTGTGTCATTTGTAATCATCTCACTTTCTTGTGATTATACTAAATACATAATAAAAATTGATTTTAAGCGATATGCTAATAAGTATATCGAATTATATCAAAGTGTTATAGTGTAAGATTTCGACAAAGAAATTATATTACCTGCAAGAAAGTGTTAAAAAATAAGCTAAAATCCACGAAATGAAAAATCCTATGCCAATAGGTATTTTATAGTAAATATGTAGTTAATAAAGTGGTAAAATTCGATATAAATATGTGAGAGATGATGTAATGAGTAAATTTAGAATTTTAAATGTATCGGTATTTGAATATAAAAAGGTCTGTAGCTTACTGTTCGAATACAGAATTATTCGTCATGTAAGTTACAGACCTTTTTGTGAAAGCTTTATAGTTGATTATTGTTTATCGATATTCATGCCTTTTAGTAGGGCTTGTTCGGAGTGTTCCATATGAAGGCGTGCAATTTCACGAGCCTGCGCAGGATTACGTTCAGCAATAGCTTCTACTAACATGCGGTGCTCTTCCCAGGTTTTTACTAAACGGCCTGGTTGGTTCATAGACATAGTACGGAAACGCAAAGTTTGTTCCCGTAAATTATGAATAATTTCTACTAAGCGCTCATTACGTGAGGCTTTGTATAACACTTCATGGAAGTTAATATCAGCTTCTACCACTTTATCCATATTTTTTTGTTCCATAAAGGTGCCAATTTCTACTAGCATACGCTCTAAGAATTCAATTTCGTCAGGCGTAATTCGTTCGGCTGCTAATTGAGCTGCTAATTCCTCTAAGGCAGAACGAATTTCAAAAACTTGTGTAACATCTTTTAAGGAAATATCTGCTACATAAGTACCACGATGAGGGATCATTACCACAAAGCCTTCTAGCTCGAGTTTGCGAATCGCTTCGCGTACCGGTGTACGACTAACACCGAGTTCTTCAGCTAATGGCACCTCCATGAGACGCTCGCCTGGTTTGAAGACCCCATCGCGAATTGCTTGGCGCAAAGTTTCACATACGACTTCACGTAATGGTTTGTAGGATGTTAATACGATAGGCTGTAAGCGCCCTAAATCTTTATTCATTAGGATAATGCCTCCTTACCGTGGGTTTTAGTAATTAAGGATAACCAAGTATGTCCAGCCTTTTTGATTTCTTCTTGTAATGTTAAGGCTTCAAGGGCTGTATCAAGATAGACCACCATAGTTGGGCCACTTCCTGTCATGATGGTTGTATAGCCACGACTGGTGAAAAAGTCTTTACAAGTGATAAGCTCTGGATGGAGTGGGAATAGTAATTCTTCAAAGGTGTTGCCGCTGACTTGCATGGCTTTTTTGACGTCGCCAATACGCATAGCTTTTTCCACTTCATCAATCGTTTCACTGGTTACTTTGGATTGGTTGTCAAAACGATGATAAGCGGCAGCTGTAGAAACGGATAATTCAGGTTTTACTACTAAGAGCCAATGAGGTTTATCTGTAGGCAAATACTGAAGAATTTCGCCTCGCCCAGTGCCACGAGCGGTACCACCTTTCATGAGGAACGGCACATCTGAACCTAAGTCCTGAGCCAATTTCATAAGTTCGTCATCAGTAAGACGTAAGTCCCAGAATTTATTTAAGCCTAGTAGCATGGCTGCGGCATCGGAACTACCACCACCAAGTCCAGCCGCTGGTGGAACACGTTTTAGTAAATGGATGGCGCCGCCGGTTGTACAACCTGTATAGGCTTGAATAGCACGGAGTGCTTTCATGGCTAGATTTGATTCGTCGTAAGGAATCATATCGTTCATGTATGTTGGTAATTCTGGTGCCATGCCAGAGAATACAACGGAATGGTGTTTGGCAAAATAAATAGAATCGCCTAAATAAATAGATTGGAAAATTGTGTCAATATTATGATAGCCGTCTTCGCGCTTATTGAGAATAGCTAAACCAATGTTAATTTTACTGAAGCTTAATTGCTCCATAGGGAGCCTCCTTTGCATGGGTGAACTTACAGACGAAACTGCTTTAGTAGTTGAAATTATAAGGTGGTTAGGTTAAGATGGACATAGGCATATTAACCTAAGGAATTTTTTATATTTAATCAATTTATTATACGCTATTAAGTGAGAAATTTCAATTTCCAGGAGGAGCTATGCAGTTTAAGTGGGGCCGCACGACGAATGCTTTAGTTATGACCACATTAGGTTCTTTATTATTTGCTATTGGTATTGATGCTTTTATTTTGCCGCATAAATTAGTAAGTGGTAGTTTGAGCGGTATTGCGTTAATGTTGTATTATCTAACAGGTATTCAAGTAGGTACCTTAAACTTGCTATTAAATGTGCCTATTTTATATGCAGCCTATCGTTGGCTCGGGCGTTGGCATTTGATGATTACTATATTTGGGACTGCAGTTATTTCATTTTTAATTAATGCTGTGGAATTTATGGAGCAGTACCAATTAACATCGGATCCTCTAGTAGGCTCTTTGTTAGGTGGTATTTTGTGTGGTCTTGGACTTGGTATTGTATATCGAGCTGGTGGTAATACTGGGGGATTAGATCCCATTGCTATGATTATTCGTAAACATTATGGTTTGCAAATAGGGAGTATTATTTTTGGAATTAATGTGCTTGTATTATTTGCCGCGGCGTTAGTAATTAGTGTGGAAGCGGCCGCGATTACATTAATTAGTATTTATGTACAGGCTATGATTGCGAATAAAGTGGTAGTAGGTTTTAATCAGCGTAAAGCTATTTATATTATTTCCTATAAACCATATAAAATTTGTGATGTTATTATTCATCAGTTGGGGCGTGGCGCTACGATTTTAAATGGGGAAGGCGCTTATACACACCAGCATAAACAAGTAATTTTAGTAGTAGTAGGGTTGATGCAAGTAGCTAAATTAAAGGAAGCTGTTCAAAAAGAAGACCCAGCAGCATTTATGATTATTTCAGATGCAGCAGAGGTTATTGGACAAGGGTTTACAGTTCCTATAGCTACACCGGAGTCTGTAAATGCAGCTATTGAGCGGTCTGTACAGACAGGGGCTATGAGTGATGCGTTGCCAGAGGCGCCAGAAGGGACGATTGCAGAAACCCCTAAAAGTTAATGGATTTGAGAATTAGGAGGCGACATGTTTAAAAAGTGGAGTTCAACTTTATATGTAATGGCTATGGTCACGTTGGGTACATTCTTATTTGCTATAGGGATTAACGCCTTTGTAGTACCACATAAGTTAGTTAGTGGTGGTATTAGTGGGGTTGCGTTGATGCTGTATTATTTAACGGGCATTCAAGTCGGTACATTGAATTTACTTTTAAACATTCCCGTTTTGTATGCAGCTTATCGCTGGTTAGGTCGTTGGCATGTAATGATAACGATTTTTGGTACTGTAGTATCCTCCGTATTCATTAATATGTTGCGATTTTTGGCGGACTATAATTTAACGTCTGACCCATTAGTGGGCGCTATCTTGGGGGGCTTATTCTGCGGTATTGGCGTAGGTACTGTATATCGCTCGGGCGGTAATGCAGGGGGGCTTGATCCTATTGCCTTGATTATTCGAAAGTATTATGGTTTGCAAATTGGTAGTATTGTGTTAGGCATTAACATGGTAATCTTAACCATTGCGGCATTTGTGGTTAATATTGAAGCGGCCGCTGTTACTTTGGTGAGTTTGTATATTTCGGCTATGCTAACAAACCGTGTTATTGTTGGTTTTGACCAGCGTAAAGCTGTTTTTATCATATCCTATAAGCCTTATAAAATTTGTGATTTGATTATTAATCAGATTGGTCGTGGTGCCACCATTTTAAATGGGGAAGGTGCTTATACTCATCAGCATAAGCAGGTAATTTTAGTAGTGGTTAGCTTAATGCAGGTTGCTAAACTTAAAAAGGCAGTAGAGGAAGAAGATCCAACAGCCTTTTTAATGGTAACTGATGTGGCGGAAGTTATTGGTGGTGGTTTTACGTTACCGTCAAAAGCGGAAACCCAGCAAGCAATTGAGCGTATTCGAGCTCGTGTTGAAGTAAATGAGTAGTTACTCATTTTTGAGTATTATTTGATATATATATAGTCTTGATATAGTTTGACATAGTTTAATCATTGTTTTGAAATCACATAATAGTTAACCTATCGGTTAATAGTGTGGTGATGTGTAATGGAGGATTTTATGGCACATGCATTAGCAGGCACTTTGGTGCGTTCAGAAGATTTGATTGATTTAGAGTCTATTATTGAAGCGTATTATGAAATAGCGCCGCAGTATGAGAATAAAGAGCAACGAATTTCTTTTGGTACATCAGGGCATCGAGGTAAGTCTTTGACAGGTAGTTTTAATGAATTGCATGTGGCAGCTATTACACAAGCGATTTGTGATGGTCGTAAAGAATTTGGGGCTACCGGTGTTTGTTTTGTAGGTCACGATACACATGCTTTGTCAGAACCTGCGATTGAAACGGTGTTAGAAGTATTGGCTGCTAATGGTGTGGTGGCAGCGGTAGATGGGGAAAATGGGTTTGTACCAACGCCTAGCGTTTCACGTGCGATTATTCGTTACAATGAAATTATAGATACGCAATCGACTGTAGCTTTTGTGCCTGATTTTTTAAAAGACAAAGTTGGTCAAGGTAAAGCCGATGGCATTATTATTACCCCTTCTCACAATCCTCCGGATCAAGGGGGCATTAAATATAATCCGATTAATGGTGGGCCGGCAGATACTACCATTACGAAATGGATTGAAACAAAAGCTAATGAGTATATTAAAGCTGGCGGTGAAGGGATTCGCCGTGTGGCTATTGATGAGATTGATTCAGGTCTTCAATGGGAATATGACTATAAAGGCTTATATGTGAAGGAATTAGCAGAAGTTATTAATTTTGAAGCAATTCGTAAAGCTAAGCCTAAGGTATTGGTGAATGCACTTGGTGGCAGTGGTATGGAATACTGGGAAGCTATCAGTGATACATATGACCTTGATTTGACAATTATTAATAATGAATACGATCCAACTTTTAGTTTCATGCCTTATGACCATGATGGGGTAGTTCGCATGGATTGTTCTTCCACCTATGCTATGGCTGATGTGGTAAAACAGATTGGGCAATTTGATTTAGCTGTGGGGAATGATCCTGATTATGATCGTTATGGCATAGTGACTAAAGCTGGGCTAATGGCGCCTAATCACTTTTTGATAACTGCAGGAGCGTATTTATTTTATAATCGTAAGTGGGCGGGCAAAGGATTTGGGAAAACCGCCGTTGTCACTGGTATGGTGGATAAATTCTGTGCTGATAATGACATTACTGTATATGAAGTGCCTGTAGGGTTTAAATATTTTGCCGCCCTTCTATTCGATGGCACTATTGGCATTGGTGGCGAAGAAAGTGCAGGAGCCTCTTTCCTTAAAAAGGATGGCACTGTTTGGACTACTGACAAAGATGGCATAATTATGGCTTTACTTGCTATGGAAATGTGGTCTGTTACAGGACGAACTCCGGATCAATTATATGAAGCTTTGACGCAGCGTTATGGTAGTCCTATTTTTACACGTATTGATACTCCATGTAGCAAAGTGACTAAAGAGGCTTTGAGCCAACTTCAAGCTAGTGATGTGCAGGCTACAGAATTAGCAGGTGAGCCGATTGAGTCAATTCGTACTACTTCGTTATATGGTGAATACGGACTTGGCGGTTTACGTATTACGACAGAAAAAAGTTTTTTAGTAGCACGTCCTTCTGGAACGGAAGATTTATACAAAGTATATGCAGAAAGTTTCAATGGCGAAGACGCCTTAAATTCTTTGTTAAAAGCAGGTCAAGACCTTGTAAACGAGGTTACTGCACGGTAGAATTGTAAAATAAATTGTGATATAATATAACATTATTGAAATACAGAGAGAAACGTTGAATTAGGTATTAAGGAAAAGGTGAATCACATGAAAGTAGTTGTAACTGTAGTAGGGGTAGACCGAGTGGGAATCATTGCCCGCGTTGCTACCGTATTGGCAGAAAATAATGTAAATATTGTATCCATCAACCAGACGATTTTAGATGGGATGTTTAACATGATTATGATGTGTGAAGCCGCAGATCCGACAGCGCTTCAAAAGGTGCAAGAAGCATTAACTGTTGAGGGGGAACAGTTAGGTGTTCAAATTATGGCGCAACATGCGGATATATTCCTTAGCATGCATCGCGTAGGGTAGGTGACACTATGTTAAGCATCGAGAATATTATTGAAACTAACCAGATGATTCGTGATAATAAATTAGATGTTCGTACGATTACTATGGGCATTAGTTTATTAGGTTGTACTGCGTCTGATGGTAAGACGCTTTGTACGCGCATTTATGACCATATAACTAAGGAAGCTGAAAATTTAGTAGCTACTGGCGAAGCGATTGCGCAAGAATATGGGGTGCCAATTATCAATAAACGAGTATCGGTTACACCTATTTCCTTAGTTGCGGCAGGTAGTGATTTAAAAAGCTATGTACCAGTAGCGGAAGCCCTTGATAAGGCAGCTAAAGCAGTGGGCGTTAATTTTATTGGCGGGTTTTCTGCTTTAGTAAGTAAAGGGTATACAGAAGGGGATCGTCGTTTAATTGCATCGATTCCAGAAGCACTAGCGACTACAGATTTGGTATGTAGTTCTGTTGGTATTGGTTCCACTAAGGCAGGTATCAATATGGATGCTGTTGCTGAAATGGGACAAATTGTAAAACAGACGGCAGAGCTTACTGCAGACCGTGATGCATTTGGGTGTGCTAAGCTTGTCATTTTTTGTAATCCTGTCGAAGATAATCCATTTATGGCAGGAGCATTTCATGGTGTCACAGAAGGTAATACTACGATTAGCGTTGGTGTCAGTGGACCAGGGGTTGTTAAACATGCATTGGAAGCTGTGCGTGGACGACCTTTTGATGAGGTGGCCGAAACGATTAAACGCACAGCCTTCAAAATTACACGCGTTGGCCAATTAGTGGCTCAGGAAGCTTCACGGCGATTAGGTAAGCAGTTTGGGATAATTGATTTATCCTTAGCTCCTACGCCTGCTGTGGGCGACTCCGTAGCGCATGTATTAGAAGAAATGGGTATTACCTCCTGTGGGGCTCATGGTACTACAGCAGCATTAGCCTTGCTTAATGATGCCGTGAAAAAAGGTGGCCTCATGGCATCTTCTCATGTAGGTGGTTTGAGTGGTGCCTTTATTCCTGTTAGTGAGGATAAAGGTATGATCGATGCTGTATCAGTAGGTAGTTTAAGTTTGGACAAATTAGAAGCTATGACTTGCGTATGTTCCGTAGGTCTAGATATGATTGCGGTGCCGGGCGATACATCGGCAGCCACTATTTCGGCTATTATTGCTGATGAAGCTGCTATTGGTATGATTAATAATAAAACAACTGCTGTTCGACTTATTCCTGTACCTGGTAAAACAGTGGGAGAAATGGTTGAATTTGGCGGTTTATTGGGATATTGCCCAATTATTGAAGTAAGTCCGTTTGGGGCAGAAGAGTTCATTCAACGAGGTGGACGAATTCCAGCACCTATTCGTAGTCTTACAAACTAAGGATAAGCACGAGGAGGTGCAGTAATGACGGTGTACGTGTGGGCATTCATAATTGCTTTAGTCATTACGTTTGCGATTACACCGCTAATTAAAAAGTTGGCGATTAATATTGGGGCTATGGATAAACCAGATGCGCGTAAAGTGCATCATGGGGCGATTCCCCGCTTAGGTGGCTTAGCTATCTTTATTGGCTATATGATTTCCGTTATCTACTCAGTAGACGATTTAAGTGCTGAAATGGGCTTATTAATTGGCTCAGTGGTGCTTGTAGCTGTTGGCATTTGGGATGATGTGAAACAAATTGGTCCTAAAACAAAATTAACAGGTCAAATTTTAGCGGCTGCAGTAGTCGTGGCCTTTGGTAATCAAGTAGAATTTATTACTAATCCTTGGGGGCATGTCTTTTATTTGGGCATTTTTTCAATTCCTCTAACTATCTTTTGGATTGTAGGTTTTACTAATATCGTGAATTTAATTGATGGTTTGGATGGATTGGCAGCTGGTATTTCGTTGATTTCTTCCATTGCTATATTCACGGTACTTTGGCAAATGGGACAAACTGATTTAGCTTGTATTGCATTGGCTCTAGCTGGTGCTGCTTGCGGTTTTTTACGGTATAACTTTAATCCTGCTAAAATCTTTATGGGTGATACAGGAAGTATGTTATTAGGCTATACTATGGCTACCATTTCCGTTATGGGGGCTGTTAAGACCGCTGCGACAATTTCTCTAGTTGTTCCTGTTATTGTATTAGGTTTGCCTATTTTAGATACGACATTTGCTATTATTCGTCGTAAAATTAATGGACGTCCAGTATTTAAGCCTGATAAAGGACATATGCATCACCGTTTATTAGCGTTGGGCTTATCTCAAAAACAAGCGGTGTTACTCATGTATGCCGTAACTGCTTTATTAGGTTATATAGCTATTTTGTTAGCAAAAGTAAATATTTTAGTTGGCATTGCTATTGTGCTAGCTATTTTGTGTGTTTGTGTGTTTATTGCTACTAAGCTTGGTATGATTGCTAAAGATGAAGTAGTAGCAAAAGAAGAAACAGTTACAAATAGACGGTAATCTGCGAGCGCTTGTACGGATTGTACAGGCGCCTTCATAGCATACAGGGATTTATCTTGTGGCTAGCGATTTATGGGAGGTAATTATGTTAAAAGTAATGACAGTCTTTGGTACACGACCAGAAGCAATTAAAATGGCACCTGTAGTGAAAGCGTTACAAGCAGCGCCAGATATGGAAGCAATTGTAACGGTTACTGCGCAACATCGCGAGATGCTAGATCAAGTGTTAGATTTATTTGCTATTACACCAGACTACGATTTAAATATTATGAGTCAGGGGCAAACTTTGTATGATGTAACTACACGTGCCTTAGAAGGACTTAAAGATGTGCTGATGGAAGCTAAACCTGATGTAGTATTAGTTCATGGTGATACGACAACTACCTTTGCTGGCGCTTTGGCCTCTTTTTATCAAGAAATTCCTGTAGGTCATGTGGAAGCTGGCTTGCGTACGGGCAATATTTATTCCCCATTCCCAGAAGAAATGAATCGTAAATTGACAGGCTCTTTAGCCACTTATCATTTTGCACCTACTTCGAGTGCAGAAAAGAACTTAATGAAAGAAAATGTAAGTTCGGCACATTTATATGTGACTGGTAATACTGTTATTGATGCTCTTCAAACGACGGTAAAAGAGAATTATCAGTTTGAAGAAGATTTATTGAATACATTGGATTATAAGGGGCGTCGGATTGTATTAGTTACCACTCATCGCCGTGAAAATCTTGGTGAACCAATGCGTCATGTATATAAAGCAATTCGTCGCTTAGTTGATGCCTTTGAGGATATTGAAGTAGTATTCCCTGTTCATAAAAATCCAAAAGTACGAAGCATTGTTAACGAAGAATTAGGGAGTGTAGATCATGTCCATTTAATTGATCCTTTAGATTATGAACCATTTGCTAATTTAATGGCTCGCTCTTATCTATTGATGACAGACTCTGGTGGCATTCAAGAAGAAGCACCTGCTTTGGGGAAACCTGTGCTTGTGCTTCGTAATACAACGGAGCGTCCAGAAGCTGTTACAGCAGGTACAGTACGTTTAGTAGGGACTGATGAAAATACTGTTTATGATACAGCCCATCGTTTATTAGCTGATAAAGAGGCCTATGATGTGATGGCAAACTCAGTAAATCCTTATGGGGATGGTATTGCGTCACAACGCATTATTGAAGCTTTGCGATATGAATTTTTGCAGAGTGGCAAGAAGCCAAGTCGTTTTGGTTATTAATCATAATAGGTCATTTGCGTTATTGTAGTTAACCAGATGGCTTATTGAAGTTAATGAATTTAGCTATTAAAGTTAATCAGCATATAGTAATTAATTAGTGGATACACTAATAATTGAGGGCTGATGTATAGCTGGAACTTAAAAATTTTATTTGATTAGCTATATTAATTTATACAAAAAGGCCTAAAAATAGCCTTCATTATTCTTGTCAAGCATGAATGAAATTCGAGTTAGTAATCATAAAAATATATCACAGTGATTATATTATTTGATGAATTGAGACGAAGATATAAATTAAATAGGCGATTCGATATTATAAAATAAAGCGTTTGTTATATATAGAGAAAAATCGTTATTTGCGTATCGTATATATTTAAATATTTTGTGAAGTGAAAAAGCTATAAATTATAGTTGCTATAGGTGCATTGGCTAAAGTAATGACAAAATGTTATAATTTAGTGACTGTTAAATTTCCTTATTTTATACTTGAACCATACAGTATAGTGGGGAGGTTATCATATTAGTTAACAAAGTGTAGGTGATGCTATGAAGCGACTAGATTCCACTACTTTAAAAGCTTTAAATGTAGCGCTATCAGCAGGTTTTTCTTTGCTAGTATCTATTTTAGGATGTATAGCAATAGGACGCGGCATAGATTATCTATTTGATGTATCGCCGTGGGGGACTCTGATAGGAGGCATTATAGGAGGCTTAGGAGGCTTATACTCTCTTTACTTGAGAGTTGTTTCCTGAAAGGGGATAGAGCATGGCGGATTTTGTGGAATTTTTAAAGCGTATGACAGCCTATTTATTTTTCACAACAATTAGCATTATGTTATTGCTAGAAGTTTTGGATTATGAACAGTACATCCTAGGTTGGCTTTGGGGATGTGGCATTAATTTTTTATACTTGCTTGTTTTAGGGCTGTGGATTTATCGAGTTCGTCATAAGGATATTCGCGTTATAGAAAAAGCAACCAAGGCGGGATCTGCAGTGCGGCTTACCTTAGTTGCCTTTGGAACCATATTGGCAGCTTTTCTGTTTGATAATTTTCCGTTCGTTGCATATATGTTAGGTCTGTTGGCGTGGCGCCCCTTATCTATCATAGAACGAATTCGGTATAACATGCAGAATGGCTGGAATAGTTTAATTTAGTGCATATTCGTAAATTTAGATAAATAGTAGCTAAAATTCGTGAAAGGAGGTGAACCTTATGGAGTTACATACCGGTAACCATACCGTTGTTCACATGTGGGGAATGGCATTTAATATGGATACCCTATATATGACATGGCTTGTATTTGGTATTCTTATTGTCATTGCCTTTTTTGCTACACGACAAGTTAACATGGTTCCCACAGGAGTTCAGAATGTTGTGGAATTTATATTAGAAGCTATTGGCAACCAGTTGAAGGGACCTTTAGGTAAGCACTTTAATAAGGTAAGTTCGCTACTATTTACGTTCTTTTTCTTTATCTTAGTAAGTAATGAATTGGGATTAATACCAAGCCCACATATCTTGGTATCGCCTACTAATGATTTGAATACGACGTTAGGACTGGCACTAGCTAGTTCATTTAGTATTTGGGTTATTGGGGCACGTATCAAAGGGCCTGCTTACTTCAAGCACTTTTTTCAACCGTTTGCCGTTTTCGTAATTTTCCATCTTATGGAAGAGATTTCTAAACCGATTACGCTTAGTTTCCGTCTTTTTGGCAACATTGTAGCCGGTGAAATTGTGTTGGAATTGTTAAATGGATTGGCACCATATTTAACACCGATTATCTGGATTGTATTTAGTCTTTTTGTTGGTGTTATTCAAGCCTTTGTATTTACTATTTTAGTAACATCCTACTTAGGGATGGCGGTTTCAGAAGAACATTAATCACCATAGTTTTACAATCTAATTAAGTAGATATTAGATAGTATTAAATTACATTTTTAGGAGGAATTTTATTATGGAAAAAGCAATCTTATTGTCAGTGAGTGTATTCAGTGCTTGTTTAGTAGCTGGTTTAGCCGCATTGGCAGCTGCCTTCGGTGATGCTTTGGCAGTTCGTAAAGCATTTGAAGGGATGACTCGTCAACCTGAGATGGCTGGTAAGATCATGACTAATTTATTTATTTCCATCGGTTTGATTGAATCTATTCCAATCATTGCAACAGTTATTGCCATCGTTCTTGTATTCACGGATGTAGTTATTGGTAAACTATAATTAGATGATTTTTAAATTGAACGAATACAACAAGGCAAGTTATAATTCCAAGTTTAAGAGGGGGTTACGCCGTTGGTAGAAATAAACGGTACATTGCTGGTTCAATTTATCAATTTCTTTATTTTAGTGGCGATTTTAGCGAAATTTGCGTTTAAACCTTTAGTTGGCGTTATGGAAGCACGACGCAAAAAGATTGAAGGCGATTTAGCGAATGCTCAAGCTACATTAGATTCAGCAGAAGCGACTCGTAAAGAATATGAAGCGCAATTAGCAAATGCTCGTAAAGAAGCACAAGCTATTGTTGAAAAAGCAGCTCAGTTAGCAGAGCGTAATACGCAAGCTCAAATTAAGGAATTAAAAGAACAGCTAGTACGTGAAAAAGAAGAAGCTCGTAATGAAATTGCCCGTGAACAAGCCAAAGCATTAGAAAAAATGCGTGAAGACATGGTTACCTTGTCGGTAGCTATTGCTGGCAAACTTGTGGCTAAAAATATGGATAGTCAAGCTAATGTGGAACTTGTAAAAGAAGCAATTGCTAAGCTTGACAGTAAAGCATTAGGGTGATTGGTATGAGCGTAAACATTGTAACAGATAAATACAGTACCGCTATCTTTGAATTGGCGCAGGAACAGCAAATCCTTGAACAAATGGAAACGGATCTTTCCTACGTAAAAGAAGTTATGGATACGCAACCTGGACTAGGCACATTGTTGTTGTACCCTGCCCTAGAAGCACAAGCCAAATGTGATATATTGACTAAAATTTTTGGTCAAGCAATTCATAAAATGGCGTTAAATACCTTGTATATCATGGTGAAACGAGGGCGTATACGGTATATTCAGGCTACCATTGCAGAGTTTATTAATAAAGCACGGGAAGCCCGTGGTATATTTGCAGCCACCGTTACAGTGAGTCAAGCTATGCCAGAAGAAGTATATACACAGTTGGCAGATAAATTAAAAGCAATTACGGGTAAGCAATATGTTTTTACCATTAAAGTAGATCCTACGATTGTGGGTGGGTTAATTATCCAAATTGGCGATACACGCATTGATGCCAGTGTATTGCGTCGTATGGATGATTTGAAGAAGCATTTGCTTAAATCCGATACAACAGAGATTGGGGTGAATGGTTAAGTATGAAAATGAAGCCTGAAGAAATTACTGCCATAATTAAACAGCAGATTCAGGACTACGATGTGGAACTTAACGTTGATGATGTGGGTACTGTGCTTGAAGTAGGCGATGGTATTGCACATATTTACGGTCTTGAAAAGGCCATGGCAGGTGAATTGTTAGAATTACCTCATGGTGTATATGGTATGGTACAGAACTTAGAGTTAGACAATGTAGGGGCTGTACTACTAGGTAATGATTTTTTAATTAAAGAAGGCGATCAAGTGCGTCGTACTGGTCGTATCATGCAGGTTCCAGTAGGTGAACAATTGATTGGCCGTGTAGTTAATGCCTTAGGTCAACCAATTGATGGCAAAGGGGCGATTACGCCAGAAGGTCATCGTCCAATTGAATATCCTGCACCTGGTATTGCTGACCGTAAATCTGTATTTGAACCATTACAAACTGGTTTAAAAGCGATTGATGCTATGGTTCCAATTGGTCGTGGTCAACGTGAGTTAATTATCGGTGACCGTGGTACAGGTAAATCTGCGATTGCTATTGATACAATCTTGAATCAAAAAGGGCAAGATGTTATTTGTATTTATGTAGCCATTGGTCAAAAAGAATCTACGGTAGCTCGTGTAGTACAAAAATTACAAGAAGCAGGCGCTATGGACTACACGATTGTAGTATCTGCTGGCGCTTCTGAAGGGGCACCAATGCAGTATATTGCGCCATATGCTGGTGTTGCTATGGGTGAACACTTCATGTATCAAGGTAAACACGTACTTTGCGTATATGATGACTTATCCAAACAAGCGGCCGCATATCGTGCCATGAGTTTATTACTTCGTCGTCCACCAGGACGTGAAGCATATCCTGGTGACGTATTCTATTTACATTCTCGTCTATTAGAACGAGCTGCTAAATTATCTGATGAATTAGGTGGCGGTTCCATTACAGCGTTGCCAATTATTGAAACGCAAGCTGGTGACGTATCAGCCTATATTCCTACGAACGTAATTTCCATTACGGACGGTCAGATTTTCCTTGGCACAGATATGTTCTATTCTGGTATTCGACCAGCCGTTGACGTTGGTTTATCCGTATCCCGTGTAGGTGGTAGTGCTCAGATTAAAGCGATGAAACAAGTAGCTGGTAAATTACGTCTTGACTTAGCACAGTATCGTGAATTGGCAGCGTTTGCTCAGTTTGGTTCTGACCTTGATAAATCCACAAAAGCACAACTTGATCGTGGTGAACGTTTGACTGAAATGTTGAAACAACCACAGTATTCACCATTGAAGGTAGAAGAGCAGGTTGTATGTTTATATGCAGGGATTAATGGCTATTTTGCCACTATTGAAGTAGCCGATGTGCCAGCATTCCAAACTGAATTATTGCGCTATGTACATGGTAATTATAGTGAAATTCTTACTAACATTGCGTCTTCTAAAAAATTAGATGAAGCAACTGAAGAACTATTGAAAAAAGCAATTCAAGAATGCATTAAAGCTTTTGGCGAATCCCATCACTTAATTACTGAGGAGGCATAGGGTTATGAGTAGTGCACAAGATTTGCGTAAGCGCATCAAAAGTGTGTCTAATACGCAGCAGATTACTAAAGCCATGAAGATGGTAGCGTCTGCTCGATTGCGCCGTGCACAGACCAAAGCCAAATCTACAGAACCATATGCGGAAAAACTAGGTCAGATTCTTACTAATGTAGCAAGTACATTAGATAGTGAAGTATTAGCCGCCTATCCACTGATGCAGGTGAGAGAAGTTAATCGCACGTGTTATATCTTGGTTGGTGCTGATAAAGGCTTAGCTGGTGCATATACTAGTAATTTGATTAAATTCTTTTTGCAAGCTACCGAAGGTAAAGATGCAAATAATTTTGAAACTATTACAGTAGGCCGTAAAGCAACGGAATTCTTGCAATATCATCATTATGATCTTGCTCACTCCCATGTAGGCTTTTCAGATAAACCTGAATATAGCCATGCCCGTCAAATCGTACAAGAAGCGACGAATCTATTCTTAGAAGGCACTGTGGATGAAGTAGTTTTGATTTATACACACTTTGTTAATTCTTTAACACAGACTGTGCAAAGTCTTAAATTACTCCCTATTGAAACAGAAGCACATGAGGATGGCGCATTAAATGATTTATATATTTATGAGCCAAATGTAGAAACCATTTACGATCAATTGTTACCTAAATATTTAGAAATTACTATGTATAATGCATTATTGCAGGCTTCTGCTAGTGAGCTTGGTGCTCGTATGACGGCTATGACGTCCGCAACCGATAATGCAGGTGAATTAATTAGTACATTGAATTTGGAATACAATAAACTACGCCAAGCTGGCATTACAAACGAAATTTCGGAAATTGTGGGCGGCGCGAATGCCTTGCAATAGGGTAACGACAAAGGAGGAGAGACCTCTTAAATGAGTAATAATATAGGTAAAGTTGTACAGGTTATTGGACCAGTAGTTGACGTTCTTTTTACGGCAGGGAACTTACCAGCTATTTACAACGCAATTCATATTAAAAAGACAAGCGACTCCGGTAAAGAAGAAGTGATTGTAGTTGAAGTTATGCAACACTTAGGGGACGACACAGTTCGTGCCGTTGCTATGAGCTCTACCGATGGCCTTACTCGCGGTATGGAAGCAGTCGATACAGGTGCTGCTATCTCTGTACCAGTTGGTGATGGCGTGCTTGGCCGTATCTTTAACGTGCTTGGTGAGACTGTTGACCATGATGATACACCAGTTAAGTCTGAGGAAATGTGGCCAATTCACCGTCCAGCACCTAAATTTGATGATTTAGCACCAGAAACAACAATTCTTGAAACTGGTATTAAAGTAGTTGACTTGATTGCACCTTATGTAAAAGGTGGTAAAATTGGTTTGTTCGGTGGTGCCGGTGTAGGTAAAACCGTATTAATCATGGAATTAATCCATAATATCGCTACAGAACATGGTGGTTATTCTGTTTTCTCCGGTGTAGGGGAACGTACTCGTGAAGGGAATGACCTTTGGAATGAAATGAAGGAATCTGGCGTTATTTCTAAGACTGCCTTAGTATATGGTCAGATGAATGAGCCACCAGGAGCTCGTATGCGTGTAGCGTTAACTGGTTTGACTATGGCAGAATACTTCCGTGACGTGCAGAAACAGGACGTATTGTTATTCGTAGATAACATTTTCCGTTTCATTCAGGCCGGTTCTGAAGTATCCGCATTGTTAGGTCGTATGCCATCTGCCGTAGGGTATCAGCCAACTTTGGCAAATGACGTAGGGGCCCTTCAAGAACGTATTACGTCTACTAAAGAAGGTTCCATTACATCTGTACAAGCAGTATATGTACCAGCCGATGACTTGACTGACCCAGCGCCAGCAGCTACATTCGCGCATTTGGATGCTACGACTGTATTATCTCGTTCTATTGCAGAAATCGGGATTTATCCAGCGGTGGATCCATTGGATTCAACGAGTCGTATTCTTGACCCATTAGTATTAGGGGAAGAACATTATAAAATAGCTCGTGGTGTACAGGAAGTATTACAGAAATACAAAGATTTGCAAGATATTATTGCTATTCTTGGTATGGAAGAATTGTCTGAAGAAGATAAATTAACAGTAGCACGTGCTCGTAAGATTCAACGTTTCCTCAGCCAACCATTCTTCGTAGCTGAAGTATTTACTGGTTCGCCAGGGAAATATGTGCCATTAAAAGAAACCTTACGTGGTTTTAAAGAAATTTTGGAAGGTAAACACGATAATTTACCAGAAAATGCATTCTATATGGTCGGCACGATTGATGAAGCGGTTGAAAAAGGAAAGGAATTGTTGGAGAAGGGGGAATAATTCATGAGTAGTGGTAAAACTATGCATTTGAATATTATCACCCCAGATGCGACAGTCTATTCTGGTGACGTTAGTTTTGTAGTAGCCCGTACAGAAATTGGTGATTTAGGGATTCTACCACGTCATGCTAATTTAGTAGCTGCTTTAGAAATTGCACCTTTGCGCATTGATACGGTAGAAGGTAAAAAAATATTTTTAGCTAACTTTGGTGGTTTTTTAGAAATTAAAGATAATGAAATCACTGTTGTGACGCCAAATTGTGAATTGCCGGAAGATATTGATGTAGAACGTGCTAAACGAGCTAAAGCACGGGCGGAAGAACGCTTGCAAAGTAAAAGCGAAGAAATAGATTTCCAACGTGCCCAATTAGCCCTAAAACGCTCCTTATTACGTTTAGATATTAAAAATAAAGTAGGCTAATTAAAGTTTGTTAATTAGTTTAATACTTTGTTTAGACTGTAATAGGTAAGAATGTATTCAAAAGTTGCTTATATAATTTCTCTTAGAATTTATATAAGCAACTTTTTTTGTTATATCTGGAGTGGACAAGTTTATAGTTCTTCTTTGTGGTTTGTTATAGTTTGAGACTATAGCAAATGGGGAATTTAATTATACTTGATTATTAAATTTCCTAGAGTATGTATAGGATTAAGGTTGGTTGCATTCAGAATAAGAGGTAGATAGTGGTAGATTAAGTAATGCTAGGAAAGTCCATTTGTAATGGACTGCCTTAAAAACTGTGTTGACAGTTTTTTTGTCCACTGGTATAGTAATCACATCGATACAACAACAATATGACATCGATAGCAGACAAATACAGAATTGACGATGAAGAGATAAGTATTCGTATGGCGTTGGCACAGAGAGTCCCGGTAGGTGGAAGGGGATGCAAAAGATTGCGAGGAAAATGGTCTTGGAGTATCCGAGGTGGAATGCGTAAGCTTTAGTCTCGGCGGATGCAACCGTTACAATGCCACAGTATAATCTTATTGATAAATAAGACGTACTGGTTGAGGGGTAAACTGTGAAGTTTAGCTAAATCAAGGTGGTAACACGTTTTTGACGTCCTTGTTCACGATTGTGAATAGAGGATGTTTTTTTATACCTGTATTTGTGGCTTTAGACGGAACAAAAGAGGTGAGAGACCTTTTGCAAACGTCAAATTTTATGGGATGAAAGTAGTGCTTGAGAAAAAAGAGAGAATTAGGGGATTGAGAAAGTAGAGAGTTTAGAGAAAACAGAGAGTTGAGGTATAGGGGGAGGCGAGATAGTAAATGCCCATTACAGTAGTCAAAGATTTGCCGGCTATTGCTAGGTTGGCAGAAGAAAACATATTTGTCATGGATACGGTAAGAGCTGAATCGCAAGATATTCGACCGCTACAAATTTTAATTGTGAATTTGATGCCTACTAAGGAAATTACAGAAACACAAATTTTAAGAGCCTTAAGCAATACGCCGTTGCAGCTAGATATTACCTTACTTCACATGGTGACACATAAAGCAGCGCATACGTCAGAAGATCATTTAATTTCTTTTTATCGGACCTTTGATGAAATTAAAGAGCAATTCTTTGATGGTATGATTATTACGGGAGCACCTATTGAGTTAATGCCTTTTGAAGAAGTTAATTATTGGCACGAACTAACACGGATTATGGCGTGGAGTGAAGATCATGTATACTCTACCCTATATATTTGTTGGGGGGCGCAAGCGGGTTTGTATTATCACTTTGGTATTGATAAGAGTGTATTACCAACTAAATTATTTGGTGTTTTTGAAAATGATGTATTGAATACACAGCCTATGTTATTACGTGGTATGGATGAAGTGTTTTATATGCCTCATTCTAGGCATACGACAGTATCCATCGATGAAATTAGGGCGAATAAACAGTTGGAAATTTTAGCGGCTTCAGATAAAGCGGGGGCTGCTATTGTACGAAGTTTAGATAATAAACATATTTTTGTCTTTGGACATTCTGAGTACGATAGGGATACATTGCAGCGCGAATATGAACGAGATATTGGCTTAGGCTTAGGGATAACGGTTCCTGAAAACTATTATCCTGATGATGATCCTACTAAAGAACCCATTGTGCGTTGGCGTTCCACTGGTACTTTATTATTTACCAATTGGCTTAATTATTATGTGTACCAAGAAACACCGTATATTATTGAGCAAATAAAGAAGATGAAGCGACAAAGACTTCATCGCGATTAAGTTAAGGCTAATTCGAAATTAGAAATTAAAACAAAATAAAAAATAAAATAAAAAATAAAATAAAAAATAAAATAAAATAAATGCCTTCAATGATAGCTTAGCTGGAGAGGTATAAGAAGTATTTGAGAAAAGAGGGAAGTCGGCGTGAGAAACCGACGGAAACACTAACGGAGAGAAAAAGGAGAGATTTATTATGAGCAACAACAAACAGTACAAATTCGAAACAATTCAATTACATGAAGGTCAAGTTGTTGATGAGACAGGGGCTCGTGCAGTACCTATCCATCAAACTACAAGTTATGTCTTTAAAGATGCTCAGCAAGCAGCTGACCGCTTTGCTCTACGTGATCCAGGCGCTATTTATTCTCGCCTTGGTACACCAACGAATGATGTGCTTGAAAAACGTGTAGCTGCTTTAGAAGGTGGGGCTGGCGCTTTATCAGTAGGTTCTGGTTCAGCGGCGATTACCTATGCTATTCAAAATGTGGCTGGTACAGGGGACAACATTATTGCAGCCTCTACTTTATATGGTGGTACTTATAATCTATTTAGTGCAACCTTGCCACGCTTTGGCATTACCACTAAGTTTGTTGATCCTGATGATTTAGCTGGATATGAAGCAGCTATTGATGAGAATACTAAAGCTATTTATATTGAATCGATTGGTAATCCTAATATTAATCTAATTGACATTCAAGCAGTAGCTGATATTGCACATAAACATGGCATTATTCTTATTGTAGACAATACCTTTGGTACACCTTATTTAATTCGTCCTATTGAACATGGTGCTGATGTGGTGGTTCACTCTGCCACTAAATTCCTAGGCGGTCATGGTACAACTATTGCTGGGGTTATTGTAGAAAGTGGTACTTTTGATTATAAAGCGAGTGGTCGTTATCCTGATTTTGTAGCTGGGGATGTACATTATAATGGCCTTGTATATGGTGATTTACCAATTCCGTTTACTGTGAAGGTACGTGCTCAATTGCTTCGTGATACAGGGGCCACATTAACACCATTAGCAGCGTGGTTAATTCTTCAAGGGATTGAAACATTATCGCTCCGTGTAGAACGACATGTAGCCAATACGCGCAAAATTATTGATTTCCTTGTTAATCATCCGAAAGTAGCTTGGGTTAATTATCCTGAATTAAAGGATAGTAAGTATAAAGCATTGGCTGATAAATACTATCCAAAAGGAGTTGGCTCTATTTTTACCTTTGGCATTAAAGGTGGTAAAGCGGAAGGCATTAAATTTGTAGATGAACTTCAGATTTTCTCTAATTTGGCAAATGTAGGGGATGCTAAATCCTTAGTCATTCACCCATCCAGTACAACTCATGCACAGCTTAATGAAGAGGAACAAAAAGCGGCAGGGGTAACGCCAGACATGATTCGTATTTCTGTAGGGATTGAAAATGTGGAGGACTTAATCGATGACTTGGCACAAGCTTTGGAACACGTATAAAGAGATAAAAACTATTAAGAATCCATATGCATATACAGAGTATTGGTGGTATTAATTAATAGATTGATAAAAGGCTGTAACAACATGGGGATACTATCCTTAGGTTGTTACAGCCTTTTTAATAGGCAATATTTAATTATACTTTTTTTCTAATCGGCATTTCTAAGAGGCAAAAATCTACATCTTGATTACCGTCATAAAGGGTAGTATCTAATAGGCAGGTATCGATACTTCCGCCAGCTAATTCATAGCCTTCTTGAGTGAGCCAGTCGTACAAGTATTCTATGTGTTTTGTTTCATAAGGCATGCCATATTTATAAAGACAAGCATATAGTCCGGCGGGCAAAGTGGCGGTACGCAGTTGCGGCAAATCCATAAGGGGGACGAAGATACAACTGCCGGCCCCTTCTAAGGGTTGGCCTTTGATTATGCTGTCTTTTGGGAAATATGAACCGAAGCCAGCGGACGGTAGTAGTTGTCCTTTAAATAATTCGTGCCATAAATTGACCAGTGTTAAACTTAAGTTTTCGCGACTAATCGGTTTAATATATTCTTTGTAAATAATTTGATGTTCACTTCGTTTAGTTATGAACGGCGTATGTACAGATTGACTTGTTACTTCGCGAGCATCTTCCAGTAAATTAATTTGTTGGCTTATACGCTGTTCAATAATTTGTAAATTAGCAATTTCTTCGGCTATATGAGTTCGATGTTTTTGTAGTAAAGCTAGTGTATTGTCTAATTTATTATCCTGCACACAATCAGCAATATCTTTTAAACTAATGCCCAAGTTTTTTTAAAAAGTCAATTTTTCTCATAAAGGGAATTTGCTGTTTGCTATAGTAGCGAAAGCCACGATTATTAGTATATATTGGCTTAAAAAGGCCAATCTTATCATAATGGATTAAGGTTTGTCGGCTCATGCCGTGTAGTTTAGCCATTTCACTGATCGAAATTAACTCTTTCATAATACGCTCCAACAGTAATTTTGATAGTTTTTATCATGAACTTAGTGTAAGTATAATACTATATTATACTACTGTATGATAGGTATACAGCAAATAGAAGGAAGATAGTCTTTTAGAAAGATAGACTTGACTTGGAGTCTACTTCAAGTATTACAATAGATAACAAATAGATGTTGAAATGAAGTCAGTTTAAAATAGGCATAAGGAGATGATATAGTGACAATTAAAGAAGTAGCCGAGCAATTTGATATTACAACAGATACATTGCGGTATTATGAACGCATTGGTTTAATTCCCGCCGTACCACGCACCGCATCAGGGATTCGTGATTTTGATGAAATTACAGTAAAATGGCTTGAATTTGTCCTCTGTTTTAAAAAAGCCGGAGTTCCATTAGAGAGCATTGTTGAATATGTTAAATTGGCTATTGAAGGGGATCATACCCAAGAAGCTCGGCGCGATATTTTGGTGGAAACGAGGGAACAGTTATTAGAAAAATTCCACGAAATTCAAGAATGTTTGAAAGTATTAGATTATAAAATTGATGTTGTATATAAAGACTGCAATCAAGCAACGGCTAAATTAGTGGATGATTGGAAAGCAACACAGGAAAATGAATAAAACTTTATTCTGTTGATAAAAAATAGCGGGATAGTATAAAAGAAAACAGGCGCAACCTTTTTTATTACTATGTATAAGATACATTAAGTAAGTACATAAAGATTGCGCCTGTTTTTTAGTTTTGTATCTTAGTCTTTAACAAGAACTTTGGTGATTTCACCAACATACATATCGTGGAAATCACGTTCAGGATAAGTGTCTTCCATCACCTTTTTGTCAATGAAACCTTCTTCAATAATAGGGGCTCTATAAATTTTGCGGCAAACAAGCACTAAATCTGCCTCGCCGAAATAGGTATGGTCGCCGTCAAATACAGGTGTCAAACCGGCTTTAGCAACTTTATCTTCGTCACGGCCTGAGTGAGTCCCTAAGTAAGCTAACTCCCGTTTATATTCTTTCGTAAAGAATGAGAGGGTAAACTCGCCTTCACGGTCAATGAATTCTTTGGTGTATCGTTGCGGACGCACATATACAATGGCTGTAGGTAAGCCGTTATTATGAGCCCAAAGCGCGCCTAGATGCCCCCAACTAGCGGTCATAGTATTATATCCGCGTTCTTCATTACCAGCTGTAATTAATAACCAGTCTTTGGCAATTAATGTCATAGGATTTAAGTTTAATTCACTTACTGCTATTTCTTTCATAGTTGATGTCCTTTCTTAATTTACTTTGTTTAATTATATATTGATTAATAAGAATGAGTTGTATATAGCTTGACAGAACGAGGTTGTAGTTTACGGCATATATTGGAAAAAATGTCTGATTGGGGTACCAATTTAATTGAAGAACGTCGTAAAGATGGTGAAACCATTCAAATTCTTGTTCCAGATGATACAGGTTTTAGAACCAAGGATTAATAAAAATTTGTTAGTTCGGATCCTTTGTGCTGGGAAGCATTGTAATAGGATTTAAACTAATAAGAAAAACGTAAAACAAAAAAATGAAAAAAAGAAAAAATGAAAAAATGAAAAAATGAAAAAAGACAGTCCCTTGAAACGACCATTGCTACATGTTAGCTCTGGGCGTAAAAGGGACTGTCTTGTCTTTTATGTGTCAGTGCATTAAAAGACTTATTTCAATTCTTTCAACAACACTTTTAAATATTCATAGATATGTTCTACTGATGGTAAATGTAACCGTTCTTGAGGGGTATGGGCATGGGTAATTGTTGGGCCAAAACTAATCATCTGTGTTTTAGGCATAACAGCTTTTAAGAGACCACATTCAAGGCCTGCATGAATGGCGGTTACAGTTGGTTTTTCACCAGTTACTTTTTCATAAATGGCAGTAGCTTGTTCTTCTAATGGGCTACCTGGTTCATATTCCCATGCTGGATAAGCGCCAGCAATTTTGACAGGTAAACCAAGGGTGCTAGCTAATAATTGGATTTTCTTTGTTAAGAAATCTAAGGAGCTAGCTGATAAGCTACGAATGGAAATGAGCAAATGAATATTATGCTCCAATTCTTCTACAATGGCTACATTGTTACTTGTTTCTACTAATCCTTTTAAGGAATGATTCATAGCGAATACACCATTAGGTGCTAAGTATAAGAAGGTTAATAAGGATTCTGCTGTATCACCACCGTATACAGTGTCTGGTAAGTCTGCATCACTAATGAGAATATCGATATTTTCATCCTGTGGTGTATACTCACTGCGATAGGATTTTATTTTAGATTGAATCCAAGCCATTACTGGTTTAACATCGGCTTCTTTTAATAAAATAGTAGCGGAACCTACACGAGGAATGGCATTGTGTTTAGTGCCACCAGTGAAGGAGGCTAATTGGAAGTTGTATTGACCAGCTAATTCATAAAGTAGACGACCAAGAATTTGATTGCCATTAGCTCGTTCTTTATGAATTTCAATGCCAGAGTGGCCCCCTAAAAAGCCGTTAAGGGTTAATTTGAGTGCTTTAGTGAATTGGGAATCGCGATTATCTCGTAAACGTGGAATTTCTACATCTACACGGCAACCACCGGCACAACTAACAACAAATTCGCCTTCTACTTCAGTATCAATGTTTAATAAATATTGACCGTGAGTTTGTCCTTCTTTGATTGCTAGGGCCCCGTCCATACCAGTTTCTTCTGCTGTTGTGAAAAGACATTCTAATGGGCCGTGAGCAATGCTATCAGAGTCTAAAATGGCTAAGGACATAGCGACAGCAATACCATTATCAGCGCCTAAGGTTGTTTCATTGGCATGAAGCCATTCACCATCGACGATATATTCAATCGGATCTTTTGTAAAGTCGTGGGTAGAGGTTTCACTTTTTTCACAAACCATATCCATATGGCCTTGAAGGATTACACTTGGGCGATCTTCGTAGCCTGGTGTTGCTGGTTTACGAATAATTACATTGTACGCCTCGTCTTGATTCACTTCGAGTTGACGGTCTTTGGCAAATTGTGCGAGCCAATCACTAACCGCTTTTTCGTTGCCGGAGCCGCGAGGGATTTGATTCATAGCTTTAAAAAATTCTAATACTTTTGTTGCACTCATAGTTACACCTCGTTTTTTAAATAGGGTTAACAATTTGTTTTACAATATTTTCATACTTTAATAGTATCATATTTACGAGAATTTGTAATAAAAATCTTGCATAGTTTATATGATAGCGCTAGGAGAAAAATCCTCTCTTTCCATAGCCAGTAGGAAGTAATCTTTGTTATAATAGATATGAAAAAACTGTAAACATAGAGGAGGTTACGCTATGGTCTATGACAAAAAAATTGTTGTCATTGGAACTGGAGGTACTATTGCAGGACAAAGTTCGGCTGCCGAAGATTTAACGGGCTATCAGGCTGGTGAATTGAGTATTGACCAAGTATTAGCAACAGTACCTGGTGTAGAAGGCTATGGGCCTTTTGAAAGCCATCAACTGTGTAATATAGATAGTTCTGATATGACAATTGCTATATGGTCGGAGCTCTCACGCAAGGTGCAGACTTATGTGGAACGAGATGATGTGGCTGCTGTGGTAATTACTCATGGCACTGACACATTAGAAGAAGGGGCGTATTTTCTACATTTGACAGTACGGACGGAGAAGCCCATTGTTATGGTGGGGGCTATGCGCCCCGCCACTGCCATTAGTGCAGACGGACCTTTAAATTTATTGCAAGCTGTGCAGGTTGCCCGTTCATCTCAAGCACAAGGACAGGGCGTGCTTGTTACTTTAAATGGGACGATTAATTGTGCTCGTGATGTAGTGAAGCAACATACAACCGATGTCGATGCTTTTGGTAATGCCTTTTTTGGTCATTTAGGTTTTGTGCAAGCTGGGGAGGCTCATTTTTATTATCAGTCATTGCGTACACATACCTTACACAGTGAATTTGCCCCACTAACTGCGGAGCCTTTACCTAAAGTAGTATTACTTACTTTGTATGGTGGTGTAGATCCAGAGTTAATTCACTATGTACTACAAGGAAAGCCCCGCGGGTTGGTAATCGCAGGGCTTGGTCATGGCATTTTGCCTAAAAAAATTCAGCAAATTGTAGAACACAGTGATATTCCTATTGTTCGAGCTTCACGCACGGGTAGTGGCATGGTATCAGCCATGGCAAGTGATAGTCGGGATGGCTTTATTGTGAGCGATACCTTAACACCATCGAAAGCGCGTTTATTATTGATGTTAGGTTTGACGAAAACCTCAGATCGAAAGCAGTTACAACGTTATTTTCACGAATATTAATTCTTGCTTGTTATTGATTTATAAGAGCACGTTCATGCTCAGCTTTCCGTTCAATGTTCTCAAAAGCCCGTGCCATAGCGAGACGCACGCATTTGGCTAAGGTGTCGCCAAAGAGCGAATAGGTGCCAGAGTCAGTTAATACATCCCCATTGGTATCGATAGTAAGAATGACACCATCAGTAGCCGTACCAGTGGCATAGGCACCACTAATTAGACTTTTAATTTCTGCGTCTCTAAAGGCTGCACTTTTAGCTTCTGTAATGGTAATCAAAGCTTTGGTTAAAGCACCATCAGTAAGGGCTTTGTTGGTGAACACTAGTAAATTGATGGTGCCCGGTTGATGGAATTCACCATCTTTTTCTTCGTAGTAGAAGCCATCTCCGGCACAGTGAGCAGTAGCTTCAAAGCCGGCGGTTGCAATCGTTTCAACAATTACATCGCCTGCCGTTACTTGGGCATAGACATGAAATTCCATAGTGGCACTGGTAATAAGGCCCGTGCAAAAGTTTAAGGGATAATCTTCTTGCTCAAATTCAGCGCTTAAATAGCCTGCCGCAGAACCGCCAGGTAATTCCTTTTCTGTATTCACAAAGAAGGGTAAATTTTGATTGCGAATGGCCATTATGTGATGAAGGCCACCGTTTAATGGTCCTGTGCTGAGGCTATAACGAACTTCGTCAAAAGCGACAACAATGGACGTATTATTTACGGTTACTTGACCACCAACCGCTAAGTGCGCAGGCACTTGGTAAGGGTTATTAACAGGATGTTTAGTCATAGGAACTCCGATTCATGATACATTCGTATAGATAGTATATACTGAGGTATGCATACATTTTAAATGCAAGTAAAAGGGCTTTTTGTTAGCCTATTAATATATCTTAGCATATTGTTATCATATATGCTTTTTTAGTTTTTGTCATCATTGTTTTATGTTAATTCTGTGTAAGTGTCATCCTTGATGGGGCTTATATGGGGAGAGAGGAGTTTGTATGTTATTAGCTAGTGCAACAACTGAGTCTGTATCGACTACGGTAAAAACACAAGTGGCAGATAGTGTAAGTTATTTAGATAAATTGATAGACTTTTTTTTAGACCATGGTCCTAGTATCATTGTCGCTATTCTTATATTTTTAGTGGGTATGTATATTGCACGTTTTATTCGTGATGTGGCGATGCGCATGATGACACGTGCTAATTATGACCACACAGTTATTTCCTTTGTAAGCCAAATTATTTACTATGGAATTCTAGCGATTGTTTTATTAACAGCTTTAAACTCGGCAGGGTTCCCAACAAATTCGTTATTGGCCGCCTTTGGTGCCTTTGGTTTAGCCATTGGCCTTTCTTTACAAAACAATCTATCAAACTTTGCATCGGGTTTATTAATTCTGATTTTTAAGCCATTTAAAGCAGGGGACTTTATTACAGTAGGGGAAATTTCAGGGACAGTACGAAGCATTCAATTTATGAATACTACGATTATGACTAAGGAAATGCGTACTGTATTTATTCCTAATTCTATGTTAACGTCTCAGCAAGTTACTAATAGTACATATTATGAAACGAGAGTGGTTCCTTTTGTCTTTGACATAGGCTATAATAACAACCACCATCAAGCAATTGAAGTGATTAAAGAAATTATGCAAAATGATGAGCGCATAGTAAACCGAGAAACTGTTGAGATTGGTATTAGTGAATTTGGAGAGAACTCCGTTCGCATTTCTGCATATCCTGTTGTAAAAAATGGTGATTATATGGCTGTTTTTTATGACACTATGTCATCGGTGAAAGATCGCTTTGATGAAGAAGGTATTGATATTCCATATCCACAACGAGTAGTGCATGTGCAGCGCAGTGGGATGGATGAAGGGGCTAAGCCTTTAGGTGATATGAGTCAGTATATGAAATAAGGATTTAATAGCATGAAGTGTTGTAAAAAAATTGTGTGGCCTATGTTAGTAGGTTTACTTGTGAGTAGTTTTAGTATGACTGAAGTGCCAGTATTGGCGGCCACTACATCGGCTAACGATGTAGTGGTGAGTAATGCGTTGCCAGTACCTTCCTTTGCAGCTGAAGCGGCAGTATTAATTGAAGCTGAAACGGGGCGGGTTTTAGTTTCTCATAATGCTAATAAACGCCTTCATCCAGCGAGTACGACTAAAATGGTGACTTTATTGACGGCGTTAAAGCATCAAGGTACACGCCTTGATGAGTTGGCAACTATTAGCCCTTATGCAGCGTCTATGGAGGAATCTAATTTAGGGGTTCGTACGACCGACCAGTTGCCACTACAAGCGGTGGCTGAAGGTATGATGGTAGCCAGTGGCAACGATGCGGCAGTAGTGGTAGCGGAGAATGTAAGTGGCTCTGTATATCGCTTTTCGTTGGCTATGAACGAAATGGCTAAAGAAGCAGGGGCGACGAATAGTTATTTCTTAAATCCTCATGGTTTAACTGAAATGGGGCATTATTCGACGGCTATGGATTTAGCTAAAATAGCGGCGTATGGTATGCGCATGCCTATGTTCCGTGACTTTGTGGGCGATGATTTTTATAAGGTGCCTTATGAAAATAGATCGCCACAATGGGTGAGAACAACGAATCATTTCATTCGTAGCAAATATGCTGGTGCTAATGGTTTAAAAACTGGATATACAGAGGCCGCTGGAGAATGTTTGATTGCTTCAGCGACTCGTGATGGCCGTACATTAATCGTTGTATTGTTAAATGACGATAATCGTTGGGTTGATGCGCCAGCTTTATTAGACTATGGCTTTGCTGTATTGAATAGTAATAAGTAATGTGATAAATAATAAGTGAGGAGATAAGAGGAGTTTAGTTTGGAACTAACAAAGACAAAAAGTGCGTTTTTTGCGTTCTTACGGCGATTGCGCTTTATTCGTCGTTGGGGCCTTATGCGTAATACGGAAGTAGAAAATAATCAAGAACATAGTTTAGATGTAGCCTTTATTGCTCATAATTTAGGCTTGTTACATAATTTAAAAGGTGGCCAAGTCGATGTGAATCGGTTGGCCGTATTGGCTATGTATCATGATGTAAGTGAGATTTTTACTGGTGATATGCCTACGCCTATTAAGTATTTTCACCCTACGTTACGTGAATTATATGGTGAGGTGGAACGATTGGCGCAGGAAAAAATTCTCCATACATTACCCCCAGAATTACAAGCTGCTTATGAACCTATGCTATTAGGTAAAATGAGTGATGAAGAGGCTAAGTTATTAAAAGCGGCTGATACTTTGGCGGCCTTTATGAAATGTGCCATAGAGAAGCAGGCTGGCAATGGGGAGTTTAATGAGGCTTATGAGAGTATATTAAAAAAGCTCCACGCCATGGAGTTACCAGCAGTGGAGCAATTTTTAGATTTATATATGGAGCCATTAACAGCGTCCTTAGATACTTTGAATTATTCTTCTTTAGAAGATTGAATGCTTTGAATCCCTTCGGAAGACGGCGTGTTGTTGCTACTTGGGGAAGACGATGTGTTTTCCATAATGTGAGCATTGCGTAGTAAAGTAGCCTTGCCGCGCCAAGCAAAAGCCCTGTGACCAAAGGCTGCCTTAAAGGTTCTATTAGTCAAAGGTTCTAATTCCGATGCACTCACATAGGGTTCAATGTGACGGAATTCAGGAATTGGGGTTGTGGGAAGGTCTCGATTATGAGGACACACTTCTTGACAAATATCGCAGCCCCAGATTAGGGGAGAACGGCGTAGAATCGTTAGTTCTTCGTTGGTTAGTTCGCCTTTCTTTTGGGTAAGATAACTTTTGCAAGTTTCATAGCCAAAATCGGAACGTCCCAGTGATTGGCCAGGGCAAGCTCTAACACAACTATTGCAACTCATGCAGGCTCCTTCCATAGGTGTATCAGCCGGTAGGGGGCAAGTAGTGAGTAAGGTGCCGATAGAGGTGTAACTCCCCCAAGTAGGATGGATAAGAGCTCGATTTCTACCAAATACACCAAGACCTGCTAGATAGGCCATATAACGGTCGGCTAAGGGGGAGGTGTCGCAGTGGATTTCAAATTCTACTGTTTCATCTAGTGCTTGCAAAGCTTTGCCAAATCGTGTTAAGTAGTCAGGAATGACTAAATGATAGTCAGGGCCCCAAGCATAACGAGGTAGGTTGATTGGTTGCTCAACGGGCATATCCTCAGGCCGTATATAGTAGGGAAAGAGGCACACAATAGCACTTCGAGGTTGAGATAGTTGCGTGTTCCCCGTTAAGCGTTCTTCTAAAGAGCCATTAATAAAAGGGCAAGGATTATCGGTTGCGATAAATTGAGTGGCTTCTTTGGGTAAGGGCCAAGGGGCAATCCCAAAAGCCGGAATATTTAATTGTTTTGCTATTTTATTCAAATCGTTTCGTGTTATCATAATAAAGTTATTATTACAAATTTCGTGAAAAAAAGCGATACTTATTTTACAGGTATAGATGTAGGAGGCTCATCATGTTGATGTATCGGCAATTATTGCAACCGAAAACGGTAGCAGAAGCCTATGATTTGGCGATGAAATATCGTTTTATGCCACTTCTGGCTGGCGGTGCTTGGATTGGCTTAGGTAGTTGGCGCTGGCCTATGGTTATTGATATGTCTGGTTTAGGACTCGATTATATTCGTGAAAACGATACCTATTTTGCTATTGGTGCTATGGCGACTCAAGGTGATGTGGAGCGATTTGAGCCATTTCAGACCTTTGGCAATGGCGTGTTACCTAAGGTTGTGCATTCCGTACTAGGTGTACAATTTCGTAATATGGCTACGATGGGTGGTTCTGTAGCGGCTCGGTTTGGTTTTTCTGATATTATTCCTTCGTTATTAGCGTTACAGGCAGACGTAGTCTTATATAAGCATGGGATTATGAGCTTAACTGAGTTCTTGGCGTTGCGGGAGCGTGATGTGTTAGTCGAAATTCGTATTCCTAAAACAAAAGCCATTATAGCGGCTGAAAATTTACGTAAATCTGTGTCTGATTTTCCGTATTTAACGGGGGCTTTGCGTAAAGATGAGACGGGTTACCACCTATATATTGGCTGTCGGCCGGCGGTGGCAAGAGAAGCCGTCCAGGCAGGCGAGATTTTAACAGCTAAAGGGACGGCTGGTTTAACTGAGGCTATGGAAGCAGCTGCTAGGGAAATTCCGTTTCAAACTAATTCACATGCGTCGTCTAGTTATCGCCAAGCGATGACAAAAGTAATAGTGAAACGCTTGGTGCAGGAGGTAGAGCAGTGGACGTAAAATTAACTGTTAATGGGAAAGTTTTAGAAACTACGATTGAAGCCGATGAAATGTTATTGACTACATTGCGCAAGCAAGGCTATTTCAGCATGCGCCGTGGTTGCGATACTATGAACTGTGGTCTTTGCACAGTGTGGCTTGATGGAAATACAATTTTGTCATGTTCCTATCCTACATTTCGGGCTCATGGCCATGAAGTAATCACATTAGAAGGATTGGCGGATGAAGCGGCTTTGTTAGCAGATTGTTTAGCTGCTGAAGGGGCCGATCAATGTGGCTATTGCACTACGGGCATGATGATGAGTGCCATGGCTTTGCGCCGTAAAAATCCCAATCCTACAGATGAGGAAATTAAAGACTTTTTAGTGGGAAATTTATGTCGTTGTACTGGTTATGAATCTCATTTACGTGGTATTCGACGCTATTTAGCGGAGGTGGAAGCATGAGGGAGCAACAACAGCGAAAGCATGTAGGTAAATCCTATAAAAAAGTAGACGCCAGTACGATTTTAAGTGGTCGTCCTGCGTATACGGAAGATTTTATTCCCCCTCATGCGTTAGTTATTAAAATTTTACGTAGTCCTTATGCAATGGCTAAAATCATTGATATTGATTTAAAATCTGCTTTGCGTATACCTGGGGTAGAGGCTATTTTTACATATAAAGATGTGCCTAAGACACGCTTTACTTTGGCAGGGCAAAGCTATCCAGAGCCATCGGCGTATGATTCGTTAATTCTTGATCAATATGTGCGCTATGTAGGGGATGCCGTAGCTATTGTAGTAGCTAAAGATGAAAAAACAGCCTTTCAAGCTATGCAGGTCATTCATGTAAAATACGATGTGATGGAGCCTGTATTAGATATTCATACAGCGTTAGATCATCCTACGGTAGTTCATCCAGAAGATGATTTGCATTATAATTTGCCGGTAGGGGGCGACCCAAAACGAAACTTAGCATGCTCCTATAGTCGTGTAGCTGGCGATTTAGAAGGCGAGTTAGCTAACTGTGACTATGTGGTAGAAGAAACTTATTTTGACCAAGCGACATTGCAAACAGCGATGGAAACGTTTAGAACATTTTGTACTATCGATCAGTTTGGTCGTTTAGTGTGTACTAGTTCGACGCAAATTCCGTTCCATGTAAGACGTCACATTGCACGTGCTTTGGAAATTCCGGCCACTAAAATTCGCGTTATTAAACCGCGTATTGGCGGAGGCTTTGGTTCTAAGCAAACCGCGTGTACAGAGCTGTATTGTGCCTTTGTAACTTGGACTTTGAAGAAGCCCGCTGTATTAGTGTATAGCCGTCATGAGGCAAGCAATTGCTCAACCAGTCGTCATGCCCGTGAGTGGAAGGTGCGTTTAGGGGCTACTAAGGATGGCATTATTCAAGTGATTGACATGGTAGCAACATCTGATGCGGGTGCTTATGGCACGCATGCGTTTACTACTTTTACAGCTGGCGAACATAAGTCAGTGCCTTTGTATAATAAAGGCAAAGCCGTGCGCTATGAGTCCAATATTGTGTACACAAACCATATGGCAGGGGGGGCTTTCCGTGGTTATGGCGCAACCGAAGCTCTTTGGCCATTAGAATGTGCTGTTACTAAGTTGGCTAAAGCTATGGATATGGATGAGAGTGAATTACGCTTAAAAAATTTGATTGGCGTAGGCGAAACTTCCTTAGTTTATGAGCCTGATGAAATATTGGAATCTGGTCTATTAAAAGAAGCCATTGCAAAAGCTAAAAAAATGGCTCGCTGGGATGAACGACCTCATAGTTGGCAAATTGATGAAACCCATCGGGGTGGACTAGGTATGGCGTTGGCTTTCCAAGGTTCTGGAGTAGCTAAAATTGATACAGCCTCGGTAGAAATAAAGTTACAAGATGATGGCTATTATACGTTATACACTGGCTCTACCGATATGGGGACGGGTGCTAATACCGTATTGTTACAGATGGCCTGTGAAGTGTTAGGCTGTCCGTTAGATCATATGACCTGTTATGAAGCGGATACAGATGTTGTGCCTTTTGATCCAGGCTCTTATGCATCGAGTACTACTTATGTAACAGGCACAGCGGCTAAATTGGCAGCTGAAGATTTAAAAGCCAAATTAATTCGTACCTTTGCTACTTATTTAGAGGTGCCTGAAGAAGATATTGAATTTGATGGCGTTATGGCAAATACAAAAGATGGTAGTAAAACGATGACTACTAAAGAATTAGCGCCTAAATTAATGGTTAGTTTAGGTCATAAGCCAGAACAATTAGTAGGATTTGCTACTTGGGGTAGCCATACATCACCACCACCATTTATGGTAGGGATTGCTGAAGTGAGTGTAGATATGGAAACGGGCCAAGTGACGCCGCTTGATTTTTATGCGGTCGTTGACTGTGGTACCATCGTAAATCCAGCGTTAGCAAGAGTTCAAGCAGAGGGTGGTATAGTACAAGGTATTGGTATGGCTTTGACAGAGGACATACGATATTCCTCGCGTGGTGTCTTAGAGACTAATAACTTTATGAGTTATAAAATACCAACTCGTCGTGATATAGGTCGTATTCATGTAGATTTTGTAGAATCTCATGAGCCAACGGGGGCTTTTGGGGTTAAATCCATTGGTGAAGTAGTTATTAATACTTCTTGTCCGGCGATTCAAGGCGCTATTTTAAATGCCTGTGGTGCGGAATTAACAACATTACCTATGAATTCAGAAAAGGTATTTCAGGCTTTGATGGCGAAAGAGTAAAGGGTAGGTATTTAATTTCGAGCAGAACTGTAGGCTCGCACTGAGGAGGAATAGCCATGACGATGCAAGCAAAACATTGGAGTTCGTTGATTCAACCAGGCATTACAGCCATTGTAGGGGCTGGTGGTAAAACAACGGTACTCGCTAAATTGGTAGAATATGGTGGGTTACAAGGGCAACCAACATTAGTGACGACTACGACAAAATTATATGAGTCACAAGTGGCTTTGTGGAATCCTTATTATGGTACTGATTTTAATGAGGCTGAAGAGGCCTGTCATAAAGCTATGCATCGAGGTCGCTGTGCTGCTTGGTTTAGTGGCATAGAAGGGACAAAGGTGACTTCCTTATCTGCGAATGCCATTGATGAAATGCATATGGTTCATCCTAAGTGGCAGATTTTAGTTGAGGCTGATGGGGCGAAAGAAAAATGGTTGAAAGCACCTAAAACATCTGAGCCAGTGATTCCTGCTAAAACGACTACTACCATTGGGGTTGTAAATTTACAGATGCTAGGGACACAACTTACGGAAGAGCATGTGCATAATTTAGAAGGGGTTTCTGCCATTATGGAACGCCCAGAAGGCGCAGTTGTTACGCCTTCTATGTTGGCTCGCTTAGTGCTTCATCCAGAAGGTTTATTCCAATATAGCCGCGGTCGCCGTATATTATTCTGTACTGGTTACGATACGGTGCAGCATCGCATTATTGATGACTTTTTAGACCGCTTAGCTGATAGTAAATTGGCTATGGTAGTATTAGCTGATGGTTATAAAGCAAGTTGTGAAATTGCCCGTGTTATTCGTTGGCAATAAGGCAGGCATATTGATATGGTCATAGATGTAGTTATATTAGCGGCTGGTCTTAGTCGACGCATGGGGCTTTGTAAAGGTCTGTTGCCTTGGGGCGAAGGGACTTTGTTAGAGCAAGCTTGTAAAGTATATCGGCATTTAAGTGGCCAGCGCATTGTAGTAGTTGGAAAAGAGGCGGATTTAATGAAGCCTCTTGCACATACTTATGGATTTCAAGTTGTGGTGAATGAGCAACCTGAATTAGGTCAAGGGGGATCACTTGCGCTTGGTATACAAGCAGTAGATACAACAGCAAATCCTGTATTATGTGCTGTTGTGGATCAACCTTTGATGACTGAGGCGATTGTTCAAGCGTTAGTACAAGCTTATGAACAAGAGGCTCAGGATGGTAAGACTATTATTTGTCCGTTATATGGCCCTAGTAAAGAGCGGGGCAATCCGGTTATCTTTGGTCCGTATTGGAAGCAAGGGCTTCAAAACATTACCGCTGATCATGGCGGTCGAGAAATTTTGCAGGGAATTGGTAAACCCTATATTAGGTTCGTCGAAATTAAAGAACCGGCAGGCGTAGATGTAGATACGCCTGATGAATATGAACAGTTGTATAATATGTGGGGTAAACTATGAAACCTTTAGTATTGATGCGTGGCGGCGGTGATATTGCTTCTGGCTGTGTATACCGCTTGCGTCGCGCTGGTTTTCGTGTTGTAATTAATGAATTACCCATTCCTACGATGATTCGGCGCAAAGTTTGTTATGGTGCCGCTGTCCATCGTGGTGAAGTGTTATTAGAGCGATTAGCAGCTCGTCATGTAACGTTGGCTGAAGCACAGGCCATGGTACAAGAAGGGCATGATATTATTCCCGTAGTAACAGAAGCGTATGAAACAGTATTAAAAACATTACAACCAGATATTGTTGTCGATGCGATTTTAGCTAAACGCAATGTAGGTACACATAATGATGATGCAGCATTAGTTATCGCTTGTGGCCCTGGTTTTGTGGCTGGTGAGGATGTTGATGTCGTAGTGGAAACTATGCGTGGTCATACTTTGGGACGCTGTATTTATGAAGGGGCGGCTTTGCCTAATACGGGTATCCCTGGTAGTGTGGGTGGTTATACCATTGAACGGGTAATGCATGCTCCTTGTGAAGGTTTATTTACGGCAAAGCGTCATATTGGTGAGGAAGTTGAAGCTGGTGAAATTATTGGCTTTGTAGATGAAACACCAGTTAAATCGCAAATTGCCGGTATATTGCGAGGCGTTTTGGCATCCGGTTTGATGGTAACTAAAGGCTTTAAATTAGCTGATGTGGATGCGCGGTGTGAAAAATTTCACTGTTATACGATTTCTGATAAAGCATTAGCTGTAGCTGGTGGTGTTTTAGAAGCTGTGTTAGCCTTTTGTTATGAGCAAGAACAAGAAATAACAACAAAATGAGGAGACTTATGAATGTATATGATGTAATTGAGCAGCGCCTTAGTGAAGATAAAAAGTCAATTATGGTAACGGTGCTGACGGGAGAACGTCAAGGGGATAAAGTAGTATATGGGGAAACGGGCGATGTTGTATATGGTCAGCCCATCGACGGTTTGGCGATAAAACCAGATCAGCGGCCTAGTGTATTAAATCTAGGCGCTATGGAATGTTTTGTCCAGCCTGTTGAAAAAGACCCAGAAGTATTAGTACTCGGCGCGGGTCATGTCAGTCGTTGTATTGCGGATATGCTTTTATTTATTGGTTGTCATGTAACGGTAGTGGATGATCGAGCTGAATATTTGAGGCCTGATTTCTTTGATGAACGAGTACGCCGTTTATGTTTAGATTTTAATGACTTGGCGTCTCAATTACCTTTAAATAGTTATAAAGGGATTATCATAGTAACGAGAGCACATGAATATGATAGTATTTGTTTAAATCAAGTGCGTCATTTAGTAGATACTACCTACATGGGCGTTATGGGGAGTCATAAACGTGTATTCCATGCTTTTGAAGTATTGAAAGAAAGTGGCTGGACGCAAACTGAATTAGATAAGATTTATGCGCCTATAGGTCTATCCTTAGGGGCTGAAACACCCGAAGAAATTGCTCTATCTATAGTGAGTGAGTTCTTGGCCGTAACGCGTGGTCGTAAGGCAGGATTTTTATCGCGAGGAGGTCAAGGTCGATGAAACGTGAATTTGTTAAATATTTGCAAGGTCGTGAAACCGATACCTTAGCGGTGGCCACTATTTTGCAAACGAAAGGATCTACGCCGCGTAAGGCGGGGACAACTATGGTAGTTCATCCTGATGGCTCTATTTTTGGTACGATTGGTGGTGGCCGTGCAGAGAACGAAATTCGTTTAAACGCATTAGACGCTTTGCAAAAAAAAGAAAATCATCGCCGTATTTTAGTAGACCTTAATGATGATGTAGCCGTTAAAGAAGGTATGGTTTGCGGTGGCAATTTAGATGTTTGGATTGAAACCCAAAATGTATAAAATAGGTTACATCCTTGGTTGACAATATTTTACAGCGAACTGAAAATAAGGTAAAATAAAAGAGTACCTGTGCATTATACACAGTGTACTCTTATTTATTTTCGTACCCCTTGAGGAGTGGTTTTATATGATGACACAGCTGCAAGGCTTAATTAAAACATTCCGCTTTGGAGATTTAGTCGATATCTTATCCGTAGCGGTTTTAATATACTATTTATACAAACAAATTAGAGATACTAGAGCTATGGCCCTGTTAAAAGGGTTGGTTGTACTAGGGTTAATTAATGTAGCCAGCCGATTCTTTGATTTACATGTAATTAGCTGGATATTACAACAAGGTATGACCGTTCTATTGGTTGCATTGCCAGTGGTATTTCAACCAGAATTACGTCGGGCTTTGGAACGATTAGGTCGTGGCCGACTATTTTCCAAATCCCAAGATGTAAGTGAAATGGAGATTGAAAGTCTAGTCAATGAAGTCATGGCATCAGCTAAGGTTATGTCTCGTGAAAAAATAGGGGCCCTTATCGTATTTGAACGCGAAGTAGGCTTGGGAGAAATTATTGATACGGGCATTGAAATTGACGGTAAAGTATCCCGTGAATTGTTAAATAATATATTTATTCCTAATACACCCCTTCATGATGGAGCTGTTGTTATTCGCAACAATCGGGTTATGGCAGCGGCCTGTTTATTACCATTAACTCAGGATAGAAGTTTAAGTACTGAATTGGGAACGCGCCACAGAGCGGCGATTGGTCTGAGTGAGCAGGCTGATGCAGTGGTGCTAGTTGTTAGTGAAGAGACGGGTAAAATTTCTTATACCTATGGGGGGCATATTTATCGTCATTTACCTGAAGAGCAATTGCGTGAATCCTTACGTGCCTTTATGGAACGTCCTAAATCAGCCTTGTCCTTCTTAAAGAAATGGAGGGCTAAAAAATGATGCAATTTTTCCACAAAATTCAAGGTCATTGGATGGCAAAAATTTTATCCCTATTGGGTGCCATTCTATTATGGTTCTTCGTTATGAAAGAACAAAATCCTATTGTAGATATTAATTATACCGTGCCTGTACAAGTACAGAATTTGAACTCGCAGTATGTGGTAGATAATATACCATCAGAGGTTCATGTACATTTACGGGGACCTCGTAACTCCATTCTATCGATTAATCAAAGCTCGCTAAAAGCGCATTTAGATATGGGTGATGTGTCGCCAGGGCAGCAGAGCTTACAAATTTTATTCACACCACCAGCAGGTGTTACCGTGGTAAGTATGACACCGGATACAGTTAATGTAAATGTGGATGAATACATGCTCAAAGAAGTGCCGGTAGAGGTGCAACAGTTGGGAAAAGTGCCAGAAGACATTGCCATTAAATCTGTAAATACAGTACCTAAAGTAGTGACGATTAGTGGTGCTAAACAAGAAGTAGAAAGCGTTGCGCATGTAATTTTGCGTATTAAAATGAATGATCGTCGAGCTAACTTTACTGCTTCTGGTATGATGGTTGCCGTTGATGCGGCTGGTAAGACTGTAGATAATGTAACGATTACACCACGACAAGGGCAAGCTCAGATTGAGCTGGAACAAATTCGCTTTGAAAAGAATTTACCTGTAGTGGCTAATGTAACCGGGACAGTGAGCAATGAGTATGCCATTAAAAGTATTACTGTAGAGCCACAGCAAGTGCTAGTAAGTGGTAAAGAAGGGGACCTTAAAAACTTGTCAGAATTACGGACCGTAGATATTCCGTTAAATGGCCAGATTGCTAATATTGAAGGCGACTATGATATAGTGTCGAGCGATAATTATGCAGTTAACCCTACAAAAGTACATGTAATTGTGGAAATTGTAAAAAAATATTTAGGAGACACTAATGCTAAGAATAATTAATTTTCGAGTGGATGTAACTGCTAAAAATCCATTAGAAGCCTTACTTGTTCATAAATTTCCTGTCTTAAAAGGTCAGATTGAGCAAATCCATGTAGTAAGAAGAGCTGTGGATGCGCGTAAAAAACCTCATATTACGTTTGTATATACGTTATTTGTGGAAGTTCGTGATGAAGCGTTGGTTATGAAACGCTTGGGACGGGACAAAAATGTAAGCACTATGGAACCTGTGGAGCCAGAACCGATTGTACATGGCAAGCAGAGCTTAGCCCATCGGCCAGTAGTAGTCGGCTTTGGCCCAGCTGGTATGTTAGCTGCTTTTTACTTGGCTCGTGAAGGCTATCGCCCGATTGTATTAGAGCGCGGACAAGATGTGGGCCAACGAGCTAAAGATGTAGAAGAGTTTTGGACCTCTGGGCAGTTTAAGCCAGAGTCTAATGTACAATTTGGCGAAGGTGGTGCTGGCACTTTTTCTGATGGTAAGTTAACTACGCGTGTAACGCATCCACGGCTTCATGAAATTGCTAAATATTTTGTACGCTTTGGGGCACCAGCAGAGATTTTATACAAACATAAACCTCATGTAGGCACTGATGTGTTGCGCGGTATGGTAAAAGCGATGCGGGAGCAAATCATTGCTTGGGGCGGTGAAGTGCGCTTTGGCGCTAAAGTTACTAAGTTATGCCTTGAACAGGCGCATGTAACTGGTGTGGTGGTCAATGATAGTGAGACCATTACTACAAATTTAGTGCTAATAGGGATTGGCCATAGTGCCCGTGATACTTATGAAATGATGTATCAGGCAGGGATTGCCATGGAAAGTAAACCTTTTGCAGTCGGCGTTCGTATTGAACACCCGCAGTCGATGATTGATATTTCACAATATGGCATAGAACCAGCTGAATTAGGCTTAGGCGCTGCTGAATATTCCGTAGTATATCATGATAAAGAATCAGGCCGGACAGCGTATAGTTTCTGTATGTGCCCTGGCGGTGAAGTGGTGGCCTCAGCTTCAGAAGAAGGTCATGTAGTTACTAATGGTATGAGTTTGTATGCTCGTGCTAGTGGCGTAGCTAATAGTGCCTTAGTAGTCACTGTGGGACCCGATGATTTTGGAACTCATCCCTTAGGTGGCGTAGCATTTCAACGAGAATGGGAAGCGAAAGCTTATGAGTTAGGGGGCCGTGATTATAAAGCGCCATTGCAAACAGTGGGCGACTTTTTAGCACATCAAGTAGGTACGGTACCTCTTAATCAAGCAAATGCGCCTCATTCGTATCGTCCTGGTGTAGTAGCAGCAGACTTGCATGCTTGTTTGCCAACGTATGTGACGGAAGTAATGGAACGCGCGTTGCCGTATTTTGGACGCCGTATTAAAGGATTTGATGAACCACAAATTTGTATGACTGGTGTAGAAACAAGAACATCGTCACCACTTCGTATTTTACGTGATGAAGATCGACAGTCACCGACCATTAAAGGGTTATATCCTATGGGTGAAGGTGCTGGTTATGCAGGTGGAATCATGAGTGCTGCCTTAGATGGTGCGGAAACAGCCATTCGTGTTATGGTTGCGTATAAGCCGTTAATGGCACAGGAAGGAGAAGCATAATGTCTAGATTGTTTGGTACTGATGGTGTACGTGGGGTAGTGAATGCATTTTTAACCCCTGAATTGGCTTATCATTTAGGGCGCGCAGCGGCGGCCTATTTTGGGCGTCAAAAAAAGCGTCCTGTATTCTTAATTGGCCGCGACACTCGTATTTCTGGGGCTATGCTTGAAAATGCATTGGCCGCAGGTATTTGTTCTGTTGGTGGGGATGTAGTAGTAGCCGGTGTTGTGCCTACGCCAGCGGTGGCGTACTTAGTGCGTCAGCATGGCTGGGATGCTGGTGTTATAATCTCTGCGTCCCATAATAAATTCCCTGATAATGGTATTAAATTCTTCGATGGTCAAGGCTTCAAATTACCTGATGCAGTAGAAGATGAATTAGAAGATTTATGCCGAAAGAGTAGTGAAAATGACTTAGAACGGCCGACGGGGGCTGATATTGGACGTATTTTACATAGTCGTGAATTAGCGCATGAATATGCTCGTTTTGTAGAAAGCACTGTCGATGTGTCGCTAGAAGGTTTAACCGTTGTATATGATGGCGCTAATGGTGCAGCATCTGCTGTAGGGCCTGAAGTATTTGAAAAATTAGGCGCGAAGGTCATTGCTATTAATGTAGATCCTGATGGTATTAATATTAATGAAAATGCCGGTTCTACACATATGGAAGGCTTACAGGCGGCGGTTATTAAATATGGCGCTGATGTAGGGATTGCTAACGATGGCGATGCAGACCGCTGTTTATTAGTTGATGAAAAAGGTCAGACCTTAGATGGGGACCAAATTATGTTGCTCTGTGCGAAACAATTAAAAGAGCAAGGTCATTTGAAAGATGATATGATTGTAGGCACCGTTATGAGTAATATAGGGTTCCATAAAGCGGCTCACGATTTAGGTATGAAAACTTGCTCCACCGCTGTGGGTGACCGATATGTATTAGAAAAAATGCGTGCTGAAGGCTATTCTATTGGTGGTGAACAGTCAGGGCATGTAATCTTTTTAGATTATAATAGCACTGGTGACGGCTTATTGACAGCTGTGCAGATGTTAGCCCTTATTAAAAAGTCCGGCCAAAGTTTATCTGAGTTGGCTAATGTAATGGTGAAATATCCTCAGTTATTAATCAATGTCCATGTGGCGACTAAAACTGGTTGGGATGAAAATCCATTAATTAAAGCGGAGATTTCTGAAGCCGCTCGTGAACTTGGTGAAAATGGTCGTGTATTAGTACGTCCATCAGGAACGGAAGCATTAATTCGAGTTATGGCAGAAGGGCCAAATCAAGAACAATTGGAACGACTTTGTCACACCATTGCTGATACAATTGGGCGTGAGCAAGGCTTAGTAGAAGAATAAAAACAAGCTAGGAAGGGGCTTTCGGGCCCCTTCTTTACAATTTGTAGGTCTATACCGTATAATATACTGTAACGTAGTCTGTCTATGTGACAGAAACTATGTAGACTGTCGAATCAAATATAAAGGAGAGACCCTAATTCGTAAAGGCGAATAGCGCAAGCACTGAGCGGAGACAGCCGTTTCAGTAGACGAGGTAGAGGAGTATCGAAGAATCAGCGGATGCCTCTCGGCCAGCTTCAGTCGTTATATAAACTACAAAGTCTTTTGGTGACAGAGGAACAAAAAGTTTATAAGAAGCTATGAAGTATGTCTATTTTTAGGAGGAAAACAACCATGTGTGGTATTGTAGGATATATTGGATTTGAGGATGCGTCCACGTTTATGTTAGACGGCTTGTCTAAGTTGGAATATCGTGGCTATGACTCAGCTGGGATTGCCGTATTGGGCCCAGATAATGTAATTAAGGTACAGAAAAAAGTAGGTCGTTTAGCTAATTTGGAGGCTGTAGTAAAAGGGGATCCAAATCCTGGTTTCATGGGGATTGGTCATACTCGTTGGGCGACTCATGGCCGCCCATCTGATATGAATGCTCATCCGCATACAGATGCAAAAGGTTTATTCGCTGTAGTTCATAATGGTATTGTAGAAAACTATTTACCAATCAAAGAAGAGTTACTTAAAAAAGGTTATGAATTCAAATCTGAAACAGATACTGAAGTAGTAGCTCACCTATTAGCTGACATGTATGACGGTGACTTTGAAGGCACTGTGCGTCGTATGTTAGACCGCATTGAAGGTTCTTACTCCTTAGTTATTATGTGTGCCGATGATCCAAATCGTATTATTTGTACAAAACAGGATAATCCATTAGTTATTGGCCTTGGCAAAGGAGAAAACTTTATTGCCTCTGACATTCCAGCTATTATTAATCATACTCGTGATACTTACATTTTAAATGATGGCGAAGTAGCTATCGTAACTAAAGACTCTGTAAGTGTTAGTGACCGAGCTGGTAATCCAATTAATAAAAAAGTGTTCCATGTAACTTGGAATGCAGAAGCCGCTGAAAAAGGTGGTTTTGAGCATTTTATGCTTAAAGAAATTTACGAACAGCCTAAAGCGATTCGTGATACTTTAACAGGGCGTATTTCTAAAGATAATAAAGAAGTAATCTATGAAGAACTTGGTTGGGAACCAGCTGATGTTGCTTCAATTAATCGCATTTTAATTACTGCTTGTGGTACGGCATATCACGCTGGTTTAGTAGCTAAATACTATATTGAACAGTTAGCACGTATTCCTGTTGAAGTAGATATTGCATCTGAATACCGCTATCGCAATCCATTGACGGATAAAAATACATTGGCTATCGTAATTAGTCAGTCTGGTGAAACTAGTGATACTTTGGCTGCTTTAAAAGAAGCTAAACGTTTAGGCGCTCGTTCTTTAGCAATTACCAATGTGGTAGGTTCGTCTATTTCTCGTGAAGCGGATCAAGTAATTTATACTTGGGCTGGTCCTGAAATTGCCGTAGCCTCTACTAAAGCCTATACCACTCAGTTGGTAGCATTATTATTATTAGCTGTATATCTTGGCCAATTAAATGGCAAATTGGATGCGACTTTACGGGAACAAATCTTAACAGATTTACATGAATTACCTAATTTATGTAATGAAATTTTTGAGTCCGTAGATGATATTAAAGCTTTTGCTCGTAATTATGGTTTCCGCGAAGATGCGTTCTTCTTAGGACGTTCTATCGATTACGCTGTTGCTATGGAAGGTTCTTTAAAATTAAAAGAAATTTCCTACATTCATGCAGAAGCTTATGCTGGTGGGGAATTAAAACATGGTACGTTAGCGCTTATTGAAGAAGGCGTTCCAGTGATTGCCCTTGCAACGCAAGATGATGTGCGCGAAAAAATGATGAGCAATGTAAAAGAAGTTAAAGCTCGTGACGCTGTTGTAATTGGTCTTGGCTTAGCTGGTGATACAGAGCTTGAAAAGTATGTAGACCATACAATTTTTGTACCGCGTGCAGACAAATATGCGGCGCCAATTTTAGCAGTAGTGCCTCTACAATTATTAGCATATTATGCAGCCATTACTCGTGGTGCTGATGTAGATAAGCCAAGAAATTTAGCGAAATCAGTAACTGTAGAATAAGTGCTAGCCTTTGCTTATGATAGGCATTAGGGCTAAATAATGTATGTATCATAGAGTCACAGGTCGTCTGTTGATTCTTTAAACCGTGGCTATTTTATGTAGCCACGGTTATTTTTCATGTACAGAATGACATATTCGGGGTACAATAGTAAATGAATATATAAATATACACTCTGATAAAACATGTATCTTTTGTCAGAGACAATTATAGGAGGAATTTTTCATGTCAGTTATTTTTTCTGGAATTCAGCCAAGTGGGGAATTAACCTTAGGTAATTATTTAGGAGCATTGCGTAATTTTTTAGATTATCAAGATAGTGATGAGTGCTATTACTGTATCGTTAATCAACATGCGATTACAGTGCCACAAGATCCTAAAGAATTATTTACTAATACACGTCGTTTAGCAGCGCTTTATTTAGCAGTTGGGTTAGATCCTAAGAAAGTAACTTTATTCGTGCAATCTGAAGTGCCTGAACATGTGCGCTTAGGCTGGGTTATGACTACTGTTAGCTATGTAGGCGAATTGGAACGAATGACGCAATATAAAGATAAATCACAGAAGCGTGGTGATTCGATCCCTGCTGGTTTATTGACCTATCCACCATTGATGGCGGCGGATATTTTGTTATATCAAACTAATTATGTGCCAGTTGGGGAAGACCAGAAACAGCATATGGAATTGACTCGTGACTTAGCACAACGTTTTAATCGTATATATGGCGAAGTGTTCACTGTGCCAGAAATAAAATTGGGTGTAGGTGGTGCTCGTGTAATGAGTTTACAAGAGCCAACTAAAAAAATGAGTAAGTCTGATGATAATCAAATGGCGACTATTCATTTATTAGATGATGAAGCCTCTATCGTCAAAAAAATTAAACGTGCTCAAACTGACTCTGACAATTCAGTGCATTACGATAAAGAAAATAAGCCTGGCATTTCTAATTTAATGGGAATTTATGCGGCAATTACCAAAGAGTCTTATGAAACCATTGAACAGCGTTATGCAGGGCAAGGCTATGGTACCTTTAAGAAAGATGTGGCAGAACTATTAGTGGATACATTAAAACCAATTCATGAACGTTACAATGATTTAATTGATAGCCCAGAACTTGATCGAATTCTTGACGAAGGGGCTTTAAAGGCTCGTGAAAAAGCTAGCAAAACTTACCGCGAAGTAGAGTTAGCTATGGGTTTACATCGCAAATAAAGGTAATATATTAAATTTACATACTTGGTATGGTAGTGTTGAGTACGGTTAATAGCATGCTAGTAGGGGTTTTGATTAGCTGAGCTATACGGGCTTGGGGCTGGAGGTGTGGCTATGGATGAAAAAGAAGTAGCTAAACGCTTTCCTTGTGGCGAGGTTGAGGGAACGTTTGCCGACTATATAGTAGTATCTTGGGTTATGTGGCTATTCTTTGGGGCTGTAGCTACATGGGCTATGTGGCATGCCCAAAGAGGGGTTGTGTGGAATCAGATTGCCATTGACTATTTTATTGTAGGTTTTTGTGTATGGCGTATGACCCGCCAACGCCGTCCTTTGGTGTATGTTTGTGAAAAGGGGATTGTCATACGGCGTCGTCCGGCTAGCCTATGGGAACGCATTGATATGCTGTGGAATGGCGATAATTATTACACCTTTATTCCCTATAGTCAAATTATGGGATTTACTGCTAACTGGGAAGAAATTCATATGGTTACCGATACGGGTGGTATCTTAATTGTTATGGTGGATTTACAATTTGTGCAGTACAATCAGAAGTTAGAACTGTTGACCTTAATTGATGAGCGTAGCCATAGTGGCTCATAAGGGTTTGTACTTCATAGTGGGTAAGAGGTAGCACATTTAGTTAATGATTGTACATTTAAAAAGTAATTACATAGTTAGTTATAATCTAAGGTCCAACATATGTTGGGCCTTTTTAATATGCCAAGGTTGATGTTTTGTATACCAAGTTTAATTCTTTGTATGTTAAGTCTAATTCTTTGTATGTTGATTTTGATTTCTTGCATGTTAATTTTAATTCACTCCTATCCTAAGTTGATTTCCCGTATACAAAGCTTGATTCACTGTAGAGGGGTTTATACCCTACTTATGCGTTTTAGTTCATTTAATTATGAATAATATATCTTAAAAATTAAAATTTAATACTTTACAACTTTAGCTAGATGAAGTAAAATAAGTTCATAAATTTTAAATGTACCGACTAAAAAGAAAGAGGGGACTTAGTTATGAATATGAAAAAATTAGCAGCTTTAGGGATGACCATGTTAGCTTTAGTAGCTTTCACCGCTGGTTGTGGTTCTGATACAAGTAGCAATGGAGCGGGGGAGTTACCTAAGAAAATGGTTATTGGCTTAGACGACAATTTCCCACCAATGGGTTTCCGTGATGACAAAGGTGAAATCGTAGGCTTCGATATTGACCTAGCAAAAGAAGCTGCTAAGCGAGCTGGCATGGAGGTAGAATTTAAAGCCATTGATTGGGATAGTAAAGAAGCTGAACTTAAGAGTAAACGTATTGATGCCTTGTGGAATGGTGTAACAGTTACACCAGATCGGGAAAAGAATATTTTATTCTCCACTCCATATGTGCAAGATAAACAAATTATTGTGGTACGTAATGATTCAGCCATTCAAGGCAAAGAAGATTTAACGGGTAAAATCGTAGGTACTCAACAAGGTAGTAATGTAGAACCAATTCTTGATAAGGATGCACAAGAACGTGGTATTAAAGAAGTTAAAAAATATGGTGATTTTGTTAATGCCTTCATGGATCTTGAATTAGGTCGTATTGATGCCTTGGTGGTAGATGGCATTGTCGGTCAATATACAATGACTCAGAAACCTGGCGTGTTCCGCGTTGCTAATGGGGATTACGGTGCTGATAAAATGGCCGTTGGCTTCCGTTTAGATGATAAGGCGTTGCAAGCTAAGATGAATGATGTGCTCAAAGAAATGATGAACGATGGTACAGCAGATAAAATTGCTGAAAAATGGTTCGGTAATAGTAATTTATTAAATAAAGATGGTTTTAAATAATATCCAGAGAGCATAACGGCGTAAGCGCTGTGAGCATTTACAAGGATATGTAAATAAGAACAGTGTAAGAAGGGAGGTAAACCTTACCTCCTTTCTTTCTTTGAAGGGAGTCAGTTACATGGACTATTTATTGAAGATTACGCCTGTGATTGCTAATGGCTTAGGCGTGACAATATCACTATTTACAGTGGTCTTGGTATTATCCTTACCAGGGGGTATTTTAGCCGCTCTACTACGGCTATCACCTATCGGTATTGTTCGCAAAATTATGGCGTTTTACGTATATGTAATGCGTGGAACTCCACTTATGTTACAGATTTTATTCATTTACTATGGTCTGCCTTTCATTCCCTATGTAGGCGTTCAGTTGGATGATACAACGGCAGCCGTGATTTCCTTTGTTTTAAACTATGCGGCCTATTTATGTGAAATCTTCCGTGGTGGGATTCAATCCATCCCTAAAGGGCAGTATGAAGGGGCTAAAGTACTAGGCTTTACTTATGTACAAACGATGCGTAAAATTATTTTACCGCAAGTAATTAAACGCGTTTTGCCCCCTCTCGCGAATGAAACAATTAATTTATTAAAAGACACGTCTTTAGTGTATATTTTGGCTATGAATGATGTATTGCGCATTACTCGTGGCATCGTCCAACGTGACTTTGATACATCAGCCTTTATTGTAGCAGGGGCGTTTTATTTAATTATGACCTTTGTGTTGACAAATATTTTTAACTACTTAGAAAAGCGTTATGCTGTGTATGATGAATAGGAGCGATACATATGAGCTTTATTGAAATGAAGAATATAGAAAAAAGCTTTGATGGCTTACCTGTTCTGAAAAATGTAAGTTTATCTATGGCAAAAGGGGAAGTAGTAGCCATTATTGGCCCTTCTGGATCAGGAAAATCTACTTTTTTACGATGTTTAGGCCAGCTAGAAATGATAGACCGTGGTACAATAGTAGTAGATGGTACATCTTTGGTACAAACGACAGGAGATGGTCCGGCTGTGTATAGTGATAAAAAAACACAGCAACAGCTATTGTTACAAATGGGCATGGTGTTTCAGCAATTCAATTTATTCCCTCATATGACGGTATGGGAGAATATTTTAATTGCGCCACAAATGGTAAAAGGCATGAAGACAGTAGATATTGCACCCATAGCGGAGCAACTATTGAAAAAAGTTGGATTGTGGGAAAAGCGCGATGTGTATCCTGCTAAATTATCAGGCGGTCAAAAACAACGTGTTGCCATAGCTCGTGCCTTGGCGATGAATCCAAGCATTATGCTTTTTGACGAACCAACTTCAGCTTTGGATCCTGAGTTGACTGGTGAAGTGCTTCGCACCATTCAGCAGTTAGCGGAGGAACATATGACGATGATTATTGTTACTCATGAAATGGCTTTTGCGCGGCAAGTAGCAGATCGCATTATTTTTATGGCTGATGGTATTATCCAAGAAGAAGGGGAACCAGAAGCAGTCTTTACCAATCCTAAGTCACCACGTACCAAAGCATTTTTAGATTCTATGCTATAAAAAGGAGACTTATATTATGAAGCAACATTGGCACGCAAAACTGGCTACTTTAGCAGTAGGCGCTTTATTAGGTGTAATGGGGACAGCCTATGCAAAGAGTTTACCAACGTATGATACAACGAAAGCAACGGCGCAGGCACAGACCTTTGAAGCGCGAGGGGTTCATAGTGAAGCTAGCTTACCAGCGGCGTATCAGTCGTATGCGACTACAGTTACTACTGAAGTTCGTGATTATCATGAAGGGTTTACCTTTACTGTGCCTTGGCGTTTGACGAATGGCCGTTATGAATCGCAAGCCAAAGATGATGGCAGTACAGAACGAGGCTATTTCTTTAATTTAGCAGAAAGTTCCATTGCTGAGCCGTTTTTATTATCTTTTACAAAACGTGACAATATTGTAGAAGGCAATGTGAGCTTAGCCCAATGGAATACCACTTGGTATAATGAGTCAGTCACGAATATGACAAAAGAGCGCTATTTAGCATTATGGCGTGAAAATCGCTCAGATCTTAAAGGGTACACCTTAGACGGTGACTTATTTGATTATAAAGGGGCTACCACAGCTCGTTGGGATTCATTCGTACGCAGTGATGCTGGTGATACAGGCTCTACATTCTTTGACGCTGAATTTATTATGTCCCAAGATCCAACTCAGCGTTATACATTGACTATGATGTACCCAAGTAAATATACGGACTACATGAATCAGGGGATTGTTAAAACTGTATTGCCTTCTTTTAAATTATTAAAAGAAAAATATCGTAATGTGGGGGACTTAGTGCTCAATGATGAAATTAGTTTTGTGAAGCCAAAGGGTTTTAAAGTATTGACGAAGGGTAATACGGGTGCAGTGTTATCTAAAGATAGTTATCGCATTGAAGTAGGTTTATTCTCTATGGAAAAAACGGTGGCCTTAGATGGCGCTTCGGCTTATCCAACTATGACAGCGCGCCAAGAAATGGCTGATTACTATGTAGAAGAGTTAGTAAATAATTATGGCGCCACTATTGAAGCGTACAAAACATTGATTGATAATCATAATACAGGAAGCTTGATTGCAGGTACGTTGCAACGTGGTGAAGGTAGTGCGATTAAATTTGCTTCTTACATTACCTTGACTGATAAAGGGGAAGCTGTAGTGGCTCGCGTTATGACTCCGGATAATGGCCAGACTATAGAAGAATTAATGAAGCTCGTAGAAGGGGTACGGATTCAGCATAAGGGTCTTACTACGAGTGGCACTATTGTTTTATAAAAAATAAAAATTTTTTCATAAGAAAAAAGGACTTTTATATATTTATAGAGAATACTTAAAGATAGAAGAAGTCAGAGTGAATGATTTAAGCTCATTCACCAGTGGGAGGGATTCACATGAAAGTAGAATACAAAACAATTGTCGTACCAGCTGATGGTTCTGAAAACTCTAAACGAGCTTTACAACATGCCGTGTCTATTTGTGAACGCAATGAAGCACAGCTTATTATCGTACATGTAGCGAATATTGTATCTGCTATTTCTAATTTTGACCAAACACCAATTAGCGGTGGGTATGTGTCAGAACAAATTGCAGAAGATATGGAAGAAACCGGCAAAAAAATCCTTGAAGAAGTGGCTAAGGATGTGCCAGCAGACATTACTGTGAAAAATGTGTTTGAAGTAGGCTCACCTGGTCCTGCTGTTTTAGCTGTAGCAAAGAAATTTAATGCTGATTTAATTGTTATGGGTAGCCGTGGCTTAGGACCTTTGAAAGGCTTATTCATGGGCAGCGTAAGTAGTTATGTAACGAGTCATTCTACTTGCCCAGTGCTCGTTGTAAAATAAGGTTGTCACAAAAGAGGCTTTGCTCACAGAGGGCAAAGCCTCTTTTTGGAATGGAGGCGCTATGAATAAACAACGTGTTGTCTGGCTTCATGAGCAACTACCAACTTGGGAAGAAAAGGGGTGGATTACCAAAGAACATGCCGCTCAAATGAAAGTGTTCTACGGTACCATTGAAACTAAAAAAGGGCCTTCATGGCGTCGCTTGTTGGTATTATTGCTAGGTTTATTATTAATTAGTTTAGGTTTATTTTTATTATTTGCCGGCTATTGGTATAGCTTTTCGCCGGCTGGTCGTATGGATTGGTGTATAGCCCTTTTATTAGTAGCTGTCATTGCCCTCGGTCTTGGCGTGTGGAAAGCACCGCGCAGTAGCTTATATGCCGAAGGGGTGGGGCTTTTTTATACATTAGCCTTACTGTTATCTACGTGGCTTATGGGGGATACGTATTATACAGGCGAAGGGCTTGGATTTTACGCTCTTTTGTGTATGGTCTTAATATTGCCCGTGGTGTATTTGTTGGGCTCTCATTTTACTATGATGGCCTATTTGCTTATCGGCTTGGCTTGGAGTGTATCTGCTCATGATGTGACCATTTGGGGCGAACCTATTTGGCTGTGGCTGTTATTAGCTGCGGGAAGTCCGTTTTTTGCAGAGCAATTACGTAAACAAAGTCAGTCATATTTATCGTTATTATGGCTCTCTTGGGTATATGTAGGCGCTATTTTTGGTGCTATTTTCTTCACCATTAATTCCTATCAGTTATCTTTAGGTCTATTCTTTGTGGCGGCTTTATCAGCAGCTACTTATGCTCTAGGAAGTTTATCGCGTGAACAGGGAATTTGGTCACTCCCATTCCGTGGCGTAGGTGTGTTAGGTCTCATGTATGTTGTTGTATATGGCACCTTCCTTCAGACTTGGCAAGATGAAGCTGTGGCGAACATAAATTGGCTCAGTATTGTACTAGCTGTGTTAGCCTTAGCTTTAGTGCTAGGGTCACTAAATGCATTGTGGCAAAAACGACAGGGCCCTGAGATGCTAATTGTTCTATGCCCTATCGTAGTTGGTATACTTATGGGGCTAGCTCATGCGGGCATAACACCGTTGACAGTTTCTATTATTTTTAATTTATATGTTATTTGTTTGGCGATAGTATTATTATGGCAAGGCACTATGTCTAAACGAGTAGCATTAGTAAATGGTTGTATTTTTACCTTCCTTGCGATGATTGGCGCTCGCTTCTTTGATCCTGCGTTTACCTTTGTAGAGCGTGGTTTCACCTTCATTGTAGTAGGTAGTGCTATTTTTGTAGTAAATCTATTTTATATGTGGCGAAAACAAGCTCAGCAGGTACAAATTAATTCATCCGTAGCAAAAGCGAATCGTCGCGTACGGCGGTCGAGTCAAATGAATGACGATGAACCTGAAATACAGGATAGTCAGTTAGTACAGGACAATAAGATAACTCCCAATGAGCAATTCGGTACTACCAGTGAGGAAAACCGAATAGCTACAGATTCCGTAGGTCGAAAGGAGGGGGCTAACGATGCTGAATAAAGTGTATGTAAAATGGTTGCTTTTCTTAGTGGTAGCCATTGTGACCTTAGTATCGCCCTTCTTTATTCAACAGAGGTCTACTTCGCTGTTACAAGGCGGTGGAGAATATCAGTGGCCAGTGTCCTTGTCACGAACGGCTAGTTGGATACCTTCTGATTATTTAGAGGTGAAGTTTTTAGGAAGCCGAGCTCCTTGGCAAGGGACAACTTTGCCGGCGGTGAATCAAGAAGTATATGTGTGGGTGATACCTAAGGCTAATGGGATTTTAGAAGTGAAAGGCGTAGCGGATACAAAGCCAACTTCTGGGGATTATATTTTAGCCCGCGTTACCAAAATTGATGGCACTGATGTAGAATTTCAACTATTATTTAATCGGGTCACATTAGACTTAAATAAAGTGAATCCTCAATTTTATACTACGTACAAGGGAACCTTATTGGCGACTTTAAAAATTAAAGATGGCTATGGTATTGTAACTGGCGTTTATTCACGGGGCGTGGCCTTAGAGATGGCAACGCCAGAAAGTGAAGCGCAACAAGAGTTGGATAGTCGTACGCCTGTTGAACAGATTGGTGAACCCGCTGCTAGTGGTGTAATGGTGACGGTCGGTGAATAAAGACTGGCTCAAGACCTACTTTTAGGTATATAATAAAAGACAAATAAAATTCGTAGAGTATAGGAGTGGGGTCATGGATGTAAGTCATGGGCAAGTAGATGTACAACAGTTGGCTGATTTATTTAAAGTATTAGGTGATCCAACACGGATACGCATTGTGCAACAGCTATTGAATAAGGAAATGTGTGTTACCGATATAGCAGAGGCTATGGGGATGGGGCAATCAGCCATTTCTCATCAATTGCGTGTGTTGCGACAAGCTCGTTTAGTTACATTTCGCAAAGAAGGCAAGACTGCTTTATATAGTTTAAATGATGAGCATGTGGTTGTACTATTAAGTCAAGGTATTGAACACGTTTCACATCAATAAGGACAATTGTATATACGAGATAAACCGCCTAGGTAGGCGGTTTTCTTTTAGTCCGTGACAATGGTATAATAAATTGTCAACATAGTTTAACAATGAGGATTTTTATGAAATATACAATTTTTTCTACAGACATAACGAATCCATTGGCCGTATGGCAACACTTTGATGGAAGTGAGCGTGTTTACTGGCATGACACGCAAGTAAATCGTGTTATTGTAGCCGCTGAACGAGTGAGAGCTATTACGGAAGCCGAATTAGCTGATTATCCTTGGGCGTGGTATAGCCAAAGTTTTTTTGACACGATTAACGATGATAGTTGGCAAGGCATGGGCAATGAATTAGTAGTGTTTAAGCACTACTATGTAAAAGAAGAAGGAAAAGCGTATTGGGTAACGATTAATAGTGAAGCCCCAACTGTGAGCGAAAGTGCAATACCTCACGTACAGCATGCCTATGAAATGGTGACCACTGGTGATTATCCAGCGTGGGAGCAACTCTTTGAAGGCATTCAACAGGCTATTCATAGCGGTGAAGTTACCAAAGTAGTAGCTTCACGGAAAGTGGCCTTTCATAGTGAACGCCCCTTTGAAAGTACGTCGATTATTGGTAATTTAGTGGCTCAAAATCAAGGGGCCTTTATCTTTGCGTATGGGAAAGGGGAGGCTGTTTTTCTAGGTGCTTCGCCAGAAGTATTAGTTCGTAAGCGTGGTCAAGATTTTATGAGTTATGCTTTAGCAGGAACCCTCAAAAAAGACCATATTCAAGATGGTGGCGCTCGTCTATTGGAGGACCCAAAAAATTTGCGGGAACATCAAATTGTGATTGACCGTATTCGCCAAACCATGCTGTCCTTGTGTGATAAGGTTGATGTACAAGAAACGCATATTATGGAATTGCCTAATTTATATCATTTACGAACGTTATTATATGGGCATGATACTAAAGATTCTATATTAACTATGGCTAAAGCTTTACACCCTACGCCGGCTATGGGCGGAGAGCCTCGCGAGGCAGCCTTAGCGGTATTGAAAAAATATGAGCCTTATGAGCGTGGTTTATATGCTGCTCCTCTAGGTTGGGTCTGTGGTAATACGCCATTATTTCGTGAAGCGGGCGATGGTTTATTGATTGTAGGCATTCGTTCTGCCTTGATTCAGGGACAAGATTTATATGCCTATGCTGGTTGTGGTGTAGTTGCAGAATCTGACTGTGAAGCGGAATATACCGAAACAGCTACAAAATTGCAAACTATTTTAAACGCATTATGATATTGAGGTATGACTATGAATGAATATATAGCAGCTGCTGTCGATGAGTTATATCAGTTAGGGGCCCGTCATGTAGTCTTTAGCGGTGGCTCTAGGTCGACAACTATGGCAATGCTGTTTATGGCGCAAGGTCAATACAAAACATATATGAATATTGATGAACGTTCGGCAGGATTCTTTGCTTTAGGAATTGCTAAGCGGACTCAACAGCCTGTTGTTTTAGTATGCACCTCAGGTTCGGCGGGCGCTCATTATTATCCAGCGCTTATTGAGGCGTACTATAGTCGAGTGCCGTTAATTGTATTAACCGCTGATCGACCACCGGAGGCTCAGTTTATAGGGGCACCGCAAACAATGGATCAAATAAAGCTTTTTGGCTCTTATGTAAAGCATTTTGAAACTTTAAGTCCTTGTGAGGGCGATTTTATATATCCACGCCAAGTTATGGCTAGAGCCTACATGGCGGCTACAGATGTAGTGCCTGGGCCAGTTCATATTAATGTACCTTTGCGAGAACCTTTGGTGCCTTATACAGAAGCTACTTATTTTGAAAAAGGCCGTCAATCAAAACCGTTCCAAAAATTATTGGGACAAGGTCAACTTAGTATAGCTGAGGGTGAAACGTTGGCCGCGGAATTGCAAGGTAAGCGTGGTCTTATGCTTTGTGGCCCCCTTACTGGTCATGAAAGTTGGTCATTGGATTACCGGACAGCTTTATTAGCCTTAGCACAGCAGTTACAAACACCAATCTTAGCAGATCCCTTATCACCTATGCGGGCTGTCAGTGATGAACTACTTATAGATAGTTATGATGCTTTTTTGAGTAATCCTGATTGGCAAGAGGCGTTGAGACCAGATTATATTCTTCTATTTGGTCAAATTCCCGTTTCAAAGCGTTTACAACAATTTGTAAAACAGCAAACGCAAGCTGTATGTTACCAAATAGATTCTGGTGCAGCTTATCGTAATGGCGCATTGACTACGAATATCGTGATTCAGGTAGACCCTAAAGCCTGGGCAGAACAAATGGTAGTTAGCTTAACTAAGATGAAGGCTGGCGCTGACTTAGTGAATGATAATGGGCAAGAGCAGCCTATAACACAGGACGTAGCTGATTTTGTCAATCGCTGGCAACAGGCACAGCGCCTTATGCGCAAACAATTAAATAAGGTGGCTACAGAAGGTACTTTATTTGAAGGTCGCTTTGTCTATGAATTACAGCAAGTATTACCTAGTGGTACTAATGTGGTTGTTGCCAATAGTATGCCTATTCGTGATTTTGATTATTTTTGGTCGCAAGGTACAGACCAAATAAAAATTTATGGCAATCGTGGCATTAATGGTATTGATGGTGTAGAGTCCACTGCCTTAGGTGTAGGTGCTGCTTATGGAGAACCTACTGTATTGGTAACTGGCGATTTATCCTTTTTCCACGATATGAATGGTCTTGTGATGGGACAGACTGAGAAGCTCAATCTTTTAATCGTGCTATTTAACAATGATGGGGGCGGTATTTTTGAATATTTACCGCAAAAAGGGGTTCCTAATTTTGAATATTTATTTGGTACCCCCCAAGGCCTTACTTATAGTGCTTTAGCTGACTTGATGGGCGTTCAATATCAGGTGATTACTGATTATGAAACTTTCCCTCAAAGCGTACAAAAGGCGCTGGCAATAGGTGGTATCCATATATTAGAAGTAAAAACAAATCGTGAAGTCAGTCGTGAACTTCACAGAAAGTATACGGTAAGTGTGTATGAAAAATGAATTTGATACAGACGAAACACATGTGTATGACCAAGGTGAGCGGTCGGAGGTAGAAGCGGTTTTAGAAGCAGCCGATGATGTATATATCAATATTGATAATGTATCTTACCATGTTTCTTTACGGGGGGAAGGTATGCCATTGATTTGCTTACATGGTTTTGCTGAAGCTGGTGATACATGGGATAAACTGAATATTCCCGGTTTTCGTCTATATTGTGTTGATTTTCTAGGTCATGGTGTATCTGATCGTTCCAATGATCCTGTTATGTACCAATTAGATACAGTGTTACGTCATTTGTATACCTTGATTCATACGTTAGTAGGTCATGAATCCTATGGTATTTTGGGCTATTCAATGGGTGGTCGCATTGCCTTACAATATGCGGCTATGTATGAGCCTGAGCGATTGATGTTTTTGTTGCTGGAATCAGCTGCACCAGGAATTGAAGATATGCAAGTGCGTCAAGAACGGGCTATGGCAGATAAGGAATTGGCTAATAAAATAGAAACGCATTCCATTGAATGGTTTGAAGCCATGTGGTCACAACTGCCCATTTTTAAGACGCAACAAAAATTATCACCAGCGGTGCAACAGACTATAAAAGATCGGCGCTTAAGTAATACGCCTGAGGTACTCGCTCATACATTGCGTGGTATTGGTCAGGGTATGACGCTGTATGTAGGTAATCAAATTGCTGATTTAGAATTAGAAATTCTCTACGTGTCCGGTGAGTTAGATACTAAATATACGGACATAGGGCAGACCATTTTTGGAATTTGTGAAAATGTATCGCATGTTATTGTGCCAGATGTAGGTCACAATGTACATGTAGAGGCACCACAAGCATTTAATGAAATTGTAAATTTATTTTTATCTGATTATAATGACAAACGAATTAGTTAACGTTTATTAACTATGCCTATAGCGTTTCCCTCTAGGAGTGATAGTTGTAGTAGGCTATACATAATATACGTGCAAAATGATAAAGGTAATTATATATATTGTTTTGATTTAAAAGGAGGCTTATTATGAGCAAATTTGATTGGCAAGTATTAGATCGTGGTTATGAAGATGTAATTTATGAAACATATAATGGCATTGCTAAAATTACTATTAATCGTCCAGAGATTCGCAATGCATTCCGTCCTAAAACGGTGGTGGAATTAATTGATGCATTTACGATTGCTCGTGATGATACCGAAGTGGGTGTTATTATTTTGACCGGTGCTAACCATGGTGGCGATGTGAATAAAGAAGCATTCTGCTCTGGTGGTGACCAAAGTGTACGCGGTAATGGTGGTTATGTAGGTGAAGATCGCATTCCTCGTTTGAATGTTCTTGATTTACAACATTTGATTCGCATTACGCCAAAACCAGTTATTGCTATGGTTAATGGTTATGCTATTGGTGGGGGTCATGTGCTTCACATTGTATGTGATCTTTCTATCGCTTCTGAAAATGCTAAATTTGGTCAAACAGGTCCTCGAGTAGGTTCTTTTGACGCTGGCTATGGTGCTGGCTATTTAGCCCGCTTAGTAGGTCATAAAAAAGCGCGTGAAATTTGGTTCTTATGTCGCCAATATACAGCGCAAGAAGCCTTAGATATGGGTCTTGTTAATACAGTAGTTCCTTTTGAACAATTGGAAGAAGAAACGGTAAAATGGTGTGAAGAAATTCTTCAATTGTCCCCAATGGCACTTCGTTTCTTAAAGGCTTCCTTCAATGCTGATACAGATGGTTTAGCTGGGTTACAACAATTTGGTGGTGATGCTACGCTTATGTTCTACACTACTGATGAAGCTAAAGAAGGCCGTGATGCCTTTAAAGAAAAACGTAAACCTAATTTCAAACAATTCCCTAAATTCCCTTGATAGGAGGCCCTTAGTATATGCGATGGTTACGCGAGCGGGCGCAAGCAACACCAAACCAGCCCTTTCTTGATGGCTATACTTATAAAACGATTTATGAATGCACTGTATTGCAAGCGGGCTTTTTAGAGTCCGTCGTGCGTGACGATATGCGCTTAGGCCTTTGTAGTGAAAATTCTGTGGATATGGCCATAACTTTATTTGCTTTATGGTCTTTAGGAAAAGAAGTCTTTTTAGTTAATCCTCATTTGACGGTTGCTGAACAAGAAGAACAGGCACAAGCATTGGGAGTAAAATTGATTTTTGCCTCTCCAAGGGTGCAAGAAAAGGTAGAAGAAACCTGCAATGGTCGTTTTTGTCGGCCTCATCATAGCTTTGTTAATGAAGTGGCCTGGCGCACTTGGCCTAAGTTACCTCCTATGGATAAGGCGACACGGACTCGGTTAGTTCAATGCTTTGAAGGCCTTTTGGTACCGCCTTTAATGGATCAAGCCATAGCGGCGATTATGAATACTAGTGCTACAACAGGAACCGTTAAATCGGTGCCTTTACGGTGGGGGCAAATTGAAGCCCATGTGAAGGCATCGGCTCAAGTTTTAGGGGTAGATTCACAGGATAATTGGTTAACTGTGTTACCTATGTTTCATGTTTCGGGTTTATCTATTATTTTGCGCACTCTGTATAATGGTACGGCGGCTACGATTATGTCTTCTTTTGAGGAAGACCGTGTGGTAGAGGCAATTACTTCTGGTAAACTAACCATGGTTTCATTAGTGCCCACCGTGTTACAACGTATTGTAGATCGAATTACTACGCATGCGTTGCGCGTTGTTCTCTTAGGGGGCGAATTTATTCCTAATACTTTGGTAGATGTGTGTTTAGCTAAGCAGATGCCAATTTTTAAAACCTATGGCATGACAGAGACATTTGCCCAAAGTGCAACGGTTAATGTGTTGGCTAAGCCTGCCAAATGTGAAGCAGTAGGTAAACCGCTGCCGGGGGTTGTCATTGAAGTTCGTAATCCTGATGAAGCGGGGATTGGTGAGATTTGGTTGCAGTCACCTATGCTGATGACGGGCTATTTAGGGCAACCGCCTATTGTAGGTTTTTTCAATACGGATGACATGGGATATTTAGACGAAGATGGCTATTTATATATAGTCAATCGCCGACAAGATATTATTATTTCTGGTGGTGAAAATATTTATCCTAAAGAATTAGAAGACTGTTTATATCGTCTAGTGGGGATTACAGAATGTGCAGTAGTGCCTAAGACTGATGAACGGTGGGGGCAGGTTCCTATTTTGTATTACGCTGGCGAGGCGTCTGTGAAAGCGGTTAAAGAACATTTACTCAATCATTTAGGGCGTTATAAACAACCAAAAGCGATTTGTCGCTTAGCTAAATTACCACGCAATAATTCAGGTAAAATTATGCGTCGTACTTTAATGGAAGAAGCGGCAGATATGTAATCAGACAATAGGCAATAGGTAATAGGTAATAGGTAATAGGCAATAGGCAATAGCTAATAGTAAATCGCCAATCGCAATAGCTAACAGTCAGGTTCTTAGTATCTTGGTTATGTTATTGTTTTACTGTATTGCTGAAGGATTTATTATACAAAAGGAGGTGTGAGGGCATGGCGAAACTAGAAATTATAGGGACAGGTGGTAAAGACAATAAGGCAGTCACTCATAAGCCAGCAATTACTATAGCAACTATTAAGTTGTGGCATATTGCTTTGCCCTTGCGCTTTACTTTTAAAACAGCTCAAGGCACTGTAAAGACACGAGAAAGTTTAATTATTGAAGTGACTACGACTACAGGTTATACCAGCTATGGTGAAGTAGTGGCATTTACGGATCCCTTTTATACGGCAGAGACGTTGTCTAAGAGTAAACAAATACTGGAGACTACGTGGCTGCCGTTCTTCATTGGTAAAACTTTGCAGAGCCCCTGGGACTGTTATCATGTCTTGCCAATAGAGGCTAATGCTTTGCGTGTTCACTATCCTATGGCTTGGGCTGGTCTTGAAAATGCCTTGCTTCACGCCTATTATGGGGAACAAGGTTTGTCTACTATTGATGAATTAGTACCTGGTCATAAGAATGGAAATATAGCATCTGGTGTTGTTTTAGGAGATATGCCGATTAGTGAATTATTAACAGCAGTAGCCACTCATGAGGCACAGGGATGTGACCGAATTAAATTAAAATTGACACCTCGTGATGCGGTTTTACGGGTGCAAACTGTTCGTGAAGCCTTTCCCCAGATTATATTAGCTGGCGATGCTAATTGCAGTTTTTCTCTTGAACAAGTGGATGATATAATAGCCTTAAATGCCTATAATTTACGCTCCTTAGAAGAGCCGTTTCAGATACCAAAAGGCGAGACGGGGGTTACAGTGTATGCTTCGTTGCCTCAAAGTTTGCGTAAGGCTATTCAAAGTCCTATATGCTTTGATGAAAGTGTACAATCACTTCGAGAGTTGCAAGCTATGTATGAAACGGGTTGGCTAGATCTGTTGAACATTAAAATTGGTCGTTTAGGTGGTTTACGTGAAACACTGCGTTGCTTAGCATATTGTCGTGAAAAGCAGATTGGCTATTGGATTGGTAGCATGGTGGAAAGTGGTATTTCAAAATATATGCATGTACAATTGGCAGCCTTAGCAGATACCTGGATGGCCGGCGATTTGTCTGACATGAACCGTTATTTTGAACGAGATATTATTACAACACCGATTCAATTTCAAAAAGGCTATATGCCTGTTGATTTTGAAGCGGGTTTAGGAACGGCGATTGATACAAAGCAGTTGAAGGCGTACGCATTAGATTGTCAAGAATTTTGTTAGCTGTATTAGTTTGCTCGTGAAATGAGAGCTAAGGCTAAGATAAAGATAAATATAGATGTAAATATAAATATAAATATAAATGTAAGGATAAAATAATGAATTTAGTTGATCAGTTACAGATACAATATGTGAATATGACCGATACAGGCTTTGAAAGTGCTATGCAGTTATCTACTTTTCATGCACAACCTTTTGGTTACCTAAATGGTGGTGCTACCATCGCTTTTTGTGAAGCGATTGCTGGTATGGCTAGTAATCATATGGGGGAAGGTATGTATGTTGGGGTAGGTCAGACTGTTACAGCCCAGCACTTACAGGCTATGAAAGCTGAGGGTGTATTAAAAGCTAAAGGAACCTTGTTACATAATGGCAAGCGAAATCATGTATGGGAGATTAAGTTGACGAATGAACAAGATGAACTTATTTCTCAGGTAACCGTTGTGAATGCATTGATTCGTATGGAAAAATAGGCTTGTGGCATTTATTAGTGTAATAAAAGATTAAGTAATGATAGAAAAGACTAAATAGTTTGTTAGTACAGCAAAATAAGTATAGGAGTTTAGTTTGTATGTTAGAACGTAAGACATTTAGCCTAGTGGTGCTAGTTGGAATTTTGGCAGGGATAGTAGGGATAGTATTTACGAACCTCTTACATGTCATTCAACATGCTATGTATAACTATAGCAGTGCTGATGGCTATAGCTTTGGTATGGGTGTAGCTCAAGTGAGTGGTGAGCATCGACTGTGGGCACTGTTAGCCTGTGGCCTTGTAGGTGGTGTAGGTTGGGTATTGATTCATCGCTATGGTGGAAAATTAGTAGATGTTAAGGATGCTGTCAAAGATGTGACAAAGGAAATGCCACCAATCACTACTTTGTTGCATGCTACTTTGCAGATTATCACTGTAGGGATGGGTTCACCGCTTGGACGAGAAGTGGCGCCTCGAGAAGCGACTTCGGCCTTGATTACCTGGGTTATGCGGTATGTAGAGGTAACTAAAGAGAATAAAGCCTTATTAATAGCTTGTGCTTCTGGGGCTGGTTTGGCGGCAGTGTATAATTCGCCTGTATCAGCTACTATTTTCGTGTTAGAAACACTATTATTAACTTGGAATATGCGAGCATTAAGCTCAGCTTTTGTTGCTTGTGGGGTGGCTACATTTATCGTTCGTTTAGGTTTAGGTGATACGATTCAGTACGATATGCCACAGCCGGCTATAGTGGGTGCTTTTGCTGAATTTGCTGTTGTATTAGGGATTATTATTGGTCTTACGGTTGTTTTTTTTGATAAATCACAGGCTAAATTACCTAAATTTGATTGTAAAAGCCCTAAGATGATTGCTTTGGCAGTAGTAGCTTTTGGTTTAGTTGGTGTAATGGCTATGTATTTTCCTGCTATTTTAGGCAATGGTAAGCCAGGCAATCAGTTAACTTTTGCTGAATTAGTTAGTTGGGAATATGCGTTAGGTTTATTTGCTACTAAGTGGGTTGCCGTATTATTGGCTTTGGTAGCAGGCGCCTATGGTGGTAAAATCACACCATCCATGATGTTAGGAAGTACATTAGCATTAGCATTAGCGGTAGCCTGGAGTGCTATGGTTGGCCCTATTTCCATTGGTTTAGCTGCTTTTTTAGGGGCTGTTGTATTTCTTGGCCTGGCACAAAAAATGCCACTTACATCAGCGGTATTTATGCTTGAATTATCACGTTTTTCTGTGGAACTATTATTCCCGATTGCCTTAGCTATGGGGATGGGGATGTTGACACAGCAGTGGTTTAAAGAAAAAGTGTAGGGAGGTTTAGCTATGCAGGTTAAAGGCTTAGATCATTTAGTTATTACAACGCAAGATTTAGCTAAGTGTTTACATTTTTATGTAGATATACTGGGGATGACTGTTCAAGAAAGTAAAGGGCGTTATACTTTGCACTTTGGGAGTCAAAAGTTTAATATTCATACGAAAAAAAGCAGAATTTTTACCAGCTGCGCAATATCCAACTTATGGAAGTTTAGATTTGTGCTTAGTTGTGGAAGGGCCTATTGAAGCAGTAGTTAATGATATTACTACTAAAGGATATCCAATTGAATTAGGTCCTGTAGACCGGAATGGTGCTTTAGGACCGATGAAAAGCGTTTATTTGCGCGATGGGGATGGGAATTTAGTGGAATTGTGTTGTTATGAGGGCGTGAAATAAAAAATAGTAGGGGATAAGCTAATTAGTTGTAGCTTATTCAGGAGAGTTGTTTATTTAAAAATAAATTTAAATTTTACTTTGCAATGAGGTCCGTAAGCGAATAAGAAAAAACTAAAAATTTTCAAAAAAAGTACTTGCACACATTTTTTACTTGTGATAAAATAACTTTGTTGTTGCGAAAGAGTAAATAACAAGCACGACGAAAAGAATAGTATTTCTTTTAAATCGGGGCATAGCGCAGTTTGGTAGCGCACCTGGCTTGGGACCAGGGGGTCGCAGGTTCGAATCCTGCTGCTCCGACCATTTTTTTATTGCGGGTGTAGCTCAATGGTAGAGCCCCAGCCTTCCAAGCTGGTCGCGAGGGTTCGATTCCCTTCACCCGCTCCATTTTTTTATGTGGAATTTTTTCTGTATATTATGCTGAAATTATAGTAATTCAAACTGACTTGAATTGCATTTTTTATAATGGTTAGTGTATAATATATACGGTGAAAAATTCTTTTTTTAATTTCATATGGTCCAGTAGCTCAGTTGGATAGAGCAACGGCCTTCTAAGCCGTGGGTCGGGAGTTCGAATCTCTCCTGGATCACCACAGTAAATAAGCGGATAGTTCGAGTTGAGCTATTCGCTATTTTTGTAATTTTCGGTAATTTTTTCGGTGATTTTTTTGTATTTCCATCTCCATGATATCTTCATAACTATATCGTAAAATATAGATATAGTTAATTAAGGGAGGAACAATATATGAAAATGACTAATGCTTTAAAACGTAGCCTTATGGCGGCAGGATTATTGGCAGTTGTGGCAACTCCGTTATTGAATGATACAGCTAAGGCTGCAGATAATACTAAACCAAATGAAAATGCAAATATTAATGCAAAATATAATGCAAATTATAATTCTGGCAATGATAAGAAGAATTTAGAATGGCAGGCAAAAGCTATTGAACAGCTATTGCGTGGGAATTTAGATTCTATTAATGAGCAGCTTAATGAGCGCTTGCAACAACAAAATGATAAAGCAGATAAGAAACAGCAAGCTCAAGTTCAGAAGCAAGAGGCTAATGGAAAATTGCCAATGACTTTAACATCACGAGCAAATTTACCAGCATCATATGACAAACAGTATATTCAAAATAACTTTACTGACTTATCAAAGTATGTACTTGATACAGGTTTCGTAAATTCTGATTTTAGATTATATGTACAACCAATTCGAGTAAATAAAGATGTGTTAGAATTAGTTAGTTATGGCTTCTTAACGGATAATACGCCAGATATGTTTGCCCGTTATATGGCATATGACTTAAAAACTGATACTGTATATTACAGTAAATACCGTTTAAATTATGATGCTAATACATTGAAAACAACGGAAGTGGAAACATTTGATTCTGTAGAAACTGAATCATTACCAGCTGTTCATGATGAAATGATTGAATTAGCAAAACAAGTAGGCTACTAATAGATTGAAGTAGATTCTATTAAGTAGTTTCAATATAAAAACCCTCAAGTGTGAGAGAAATACATCACATTTGAGGGCTTTTTTGCATATTTTATATATTTGTAAAAAAGGAATTTATATAGGTTAATGGAGAATAGTATAATATAAAATTTGTAATATAACATAGAATTGTAATATTCATAAAATTTGTACAGGTAGTGATTGCTATGAGAGAGTGTGATGACTATGGTGTTACTAAAAAGTGAGCAACCAACATTTCATCAAGTAAAGCTAACAGAAATTAAGAGGGATCTCTTTTATATTATGAAAGTAGATTCAGAGGATACGATTGCTGTTGAATGTATTGAAGACTTTAATCCGCAGAATATAGAATCATATATTCATTATTATATTGATGAGGCTCAACTTAGTATTCAAGAGTTAGCATCTATCAAAGGTAGTGCGGATAAAGTAGTGGCGGTTTATATGGATACCAATACTATGGACACACATCCTTCATCTGCGGAATTATATCATCTGAAGCACAATCCGATTATTTCCAAATTAATTAAACGAGATGTGCAGGGCATAGCTTTTTTGTGCTGTATTGATACGAAGACACATGTATTAAAGGGGATGACTAAAGCGGTGAAACGAGATTTATTACTAGCTTTGGAGAAAACCTTTGAGCATCAGCGGGCACTGCACATTATAGAGGGATATACTGTACGGCGTTTCACAGGGATTAGTGGTGAGCGAGAGACGATTTTTTCAGAAGCTATTAAAACATTTTTAGGGGACGATGAAAAATTTACCAGTATTTATAAGCATCGCAATGAAGATACGAGTGAAGATACATATTATCGGAGTCAGAGTGAACAATATTTTATTGCTTGTCATCAAGAGCCTGTAACACCACGGTTAGGTGTTGCTATCTTTAAACAAGCTGAAACGGTACTGCGCAGTATTGATAAAAAAGCACAAAATAAATTAGAGTACACGGAAGCACTACAGATTTTAAATGGTCGATTGGTTAATATTCGAGCCGCCACAGTACGCATGTTAGAGGATGTAGTAAAACTCTATTTAGAAGAACGAGGATATGAATATAGGAAAATAGGGGACACTAATTCACAAGTGAGACATGTACAACCGGGGGCTGTAGTAGGGGGAAATCAAGAGGATATAAAGGAAGTGTGGCTGGCACCTCGCTTTGGAGAACGCGATTGTATATATGTAGGTCCTTATAAGGACGGTTATTATGCAAGTGTAGAGTTAGTTGATCATACTTGGCTGTTTATAGATTGTGTAGTCACTAAAAAAGACGTACAACTTGCTGTATACGAAGAGGTGATGTATAAGTTATATGATATGACGGAATCAGTGAATAAGTAGTAGATAATATATATCACATAATGTCAAAAAAACGACTATTTTATATTAGATGGCAAATAATATAATTTTTAATATTATCAGAATAATTTATTAAACTATTAAAAAATTGAAAATAGTGGTTTATTTATTTGACTATGTATAGACTTTAGTACAGTAAAATGGACTTAAGGTATCAAGATTTATTCTGATATAGATTATACATAGTGAATTGCTATTAATGTTTTGTAGTAAAGGAAGGATTTTTAATGTAAGTAGTTTATAATTAAGGGTGATGATTATGAAAAAATATTCAATGGAACATGTGATGAGGTTTGTTATTTTTAGTATTTTAGGTATTATTATATTTTTCATACCCGTAACTATCGGTGGAAAATCAACAATTCCTCTAGATCACGTAGTTTCCTATATTTTAAAAATCCCATATTTTCAGGAAGTATATGGCGGGCTTTTAGTTGTTATTGGAGCCTTATTGCCCTTTATTACTAGAACGTGGAACAAAAATACAACGACTACAATTTTTTCTGTTTTAAATATTTTGGCCATTCCTTTTGTATATATGGCACTGATGAAAACAGGCCCAGAATTCTTGATGAACAAAGACACGATTCCTTTTATTTACTCTAAAATTGTAGTGCCTGTAATTACAATTGTGCCGATTGGGGCAGCCTTTTTGGCCTTATTAATTAACTATGGTCTTATGGAATTTGTTGGTGTATTTATGCGGCCAATTATGCGCCCTCTTTGGAAAACACCTGGTCGTTCAGCCATTGATGCGGTGGCCTCTTTCGTTGGTAGTTATTCTGTAGCCTTATTAATTACGAATCGTGTATATAAAGAAGGTAAATATACCGCAAAAGAAGCAGTTATTATTGCTACTGGATTCTCCACGGTATCAGCTACGTTTATGATTATCGTTGCTAAAACTCTTAATTTATTAGATGTATGGAACTTATATTTCTGGGCAACGGTTATTGTTACTTTCTTAGTAACCGCAGTGACTGCACGTATTTATCCAATCAGTCGCAAAGCTGATGAATACTATCAAGGTGTGCAAGGCAATGTCGAAAAGACAGTAGTTCAAGATAAATTTAAAGTAGCTTTTGAAGAGGCTATGGAAACAGCGGCTCAAGCAGATGGTATTATTGTAGGTACATATCACCATTTACGTGATGGTTTAAATTTGGCCCTCAAAATTGCTCCGTCCTTGATGGCTATTGGCGTGCTTGGCATTGTTATTGCTAACCACACGCCGGTATTTAATGTACTCGCTTATCTCTTATATCCATTTACATTTGTTACGGGCTTTGAAGAGCCATTCCTTGTAGCGAAAGCGTTATCTTTGGGGATTGCTGAAATGTTCTTACCAGCTGTGTTAGTTACTCATTTAAGCTTTGAAGCGCGCATGTTAGTTGCTATTACTTGTGTTTCCGAAGTATTGTTCTTCTCTGCTTCGATTCCATGTATGATGGCTACTGAGATTCCAATTAAATTAAGTGATTACTTTATCATTTGGTTCGAACGTGTAGCTTTATCAGTTTTAATTTCTGTGCCTGTTATTTATGCAGTGAAATTACTTATGTAGTAAAGGTACGTATGTAGTTAAAAGTACGTAGATAGTTAAAGGTACTTAGATAATGAAAGTGCTTAGATAGTAAAAGTATTTTGAAATAAATATTAAAAACCGCCTTATAGTTGTTTTACACAACTATAAGGCGGTTTTCTTATGGGTAATTAATATCTAACTTACCTTAGTCATTTAATTTTGAAAAGTCAACGGTAATACCTAGAGCTTTGGCAATACCTTCACCATAAGCAGGATCACATTGATAGCAATGTTTAGCATGACGTTCTTTAATGAAATCAGGTACACCATCCATAGCTCGTGCTGTATTTTCAAAGAGCGCTTGTTGCTGCTCTGGTTTCATAAGTCGGAATAACTTGCCTGGTTGGGTGAAGAAATCAGAATCATCTTCGTAGAAATCATATTGGTAGGCCGGACCAGTTACATCAAGGGCGGGCTCTTTAAATTCTGGCTGATTAGCCCATTCGCCATAGCTATTTGGCGCATAACCAATAGTGCTACCATGGTTACCATCTACACGGCCAAGGCCATCACGATGATACATATTAACAGGACATTTAGCCGCGTTAACAGGGATTTGGTGATAGTTAGTGCCTAAGCGGTAACGCTGTGCATCAGCATAGGAGAATAAACGACCTTGCAACATTCTATCTGGCGAGAAACTGATACCTGGTACGATTGTAGACGGTGCGAAAGCTGCTTGTTCTACATCTTGGAAATAATTTTCTGGATTGCGATTCAACTCCATTACGCCCACTTCGATTAGAGGGAACTCATCATGGTACCAAACTTTGGTTAAATCAAATGGATTGTAAGGCATCTGTTTCGCTTGTTCTTCAGTCATGACTTGAATGAACAATTTCCATTTTGGAAAATCGCCATTTTCAATGGCATCAAATAAATCACGTTGATGACTTTCGCGATCGTTGGCTACTAGATTGGCTGCTTCTTGGTCGGTTAAGTTTTCAATACCTTGTTGGCAAACCCAATGGAATTTTACCCAAACCCGTTCGTCCTTAGCATTAATTAAACTGTAAGTGTGGCTACCAAAACCGTGCATATGGCGATAGGAAGATGGAATACCACGGTCACTCATTACGATGGTGACTTGATGAATGGCTTCGGGAAGGCTGGTCCAGAAATCCCAGTTAGCGGTAGCATCGCGTAAGTTAGTTTTAGGATTGCGTTTTACAGCACGGTTTAAATCAGGGAATTGTAATGGATCGCGAATAAAGAATACGGGTGTATTGTTGCCAACTAAATCCCAGTTACCTTCTTCGGTGTAGAATTTAACAGCAAAACCACGAATGTCTCGCTCTGCATCGGCAGCGCCACGTTCACCGGCTACTGTGGAGAAGCGAACAAATAAATCAGTTTTTTTGCCAACTTCTGAGAAGATATTAGCTTTTGTGTATCGGGTAATGTCGTTTGTTACAGTAAAGGTGCCGAAAGCACCAGAGCCTTTGGCGTGCATGCGACGTTCAGGAATTACTTCACGAGCAAAGTGGCCTAATTTTTCCATGAGCCACACATCTTGCATCAAAACGGGACCACGCTTACCGGCAGTCATGCTATTATTGTTGTCCGGCACGGGCGCACCAAAAGCAGTGGTTAATTTCTTTTTGTCACTCATTTTGTCTGTCCTCCTTAGTACTTACTAGTTTATTAATGTCTAAGTAATGGATAATTATTATCCGTTGTTAATAATATTATAGCATTAATATTTTCGATGTACAAGAGGTTATGCAAAATGTGGGAGTGACGAATGCATTTCGATAAAATATGTGAAATATATTAAATTTGATATTATTTTGTATTAGTAGTAATATACAATCATACACTGGATAAAAACTTAGTTTGAGGGGAGGGAATTAATAAGTGTAAATGATGTAGGTAATTAATTGGTATTAGGAGGTACGGCGTATGGAAAAGGAAGAAAAACTAAAAGTCCCTATAAAAGGATATATTGCTTTTTTTGTCGCAATTATATTATTTTCAGGAATATTTTCGAATGTGGACTCCTGGTTAAAAGTATTGGATTTTAATGTATTAGCTGGCTCGTTTGGTAAGACTGGTATTATAGCTGAGAAAGCAGTTGATTTTAGGGGGAGTGGTGGATATGGAGCCAAAGATGGATTTTTATTTGCTATTACTTTAATTCCAACTGTAATTTTAGCATTGGGAATCGTTAATATGGTTGACGGCCTTGGCGGATTAAAGGCGGCTCAAAAACTAATGACACCAATTTTAAAACCATTGTTAGGTGTTTCAGGTATTACCGCATTAGCTAATATTGCCAATATGCAAAGTACGGATGCGGCGGCTGGAATGGTTAAAGAATTGGTTGATACAAAACAGATAACAGATGAAGAACGTTCGATAGTTATTATGTACCAGACAAGCGCGAGTGCTTTTGTGACGAATTATTTTTCTTCAGGTGCAGCCGTATTTGGTTTTATGGAAATTCCTATTATTGCACCTATTGTAATAATGTTGGTCTTTAAAATTGTAGGAGCTAACTTACTACGCATATATCTTGCCATGATAAGTAAATCATCTCATAAGGAGGTAAGCTAATGGCTAATCAAGAGACAGTAGTAAAAAAGAACTTATTAGATTTATTTATTGAAGGGGCCCGAAATGGCTATGATATAGGGGTAAAAAGTCTTTTGCCAAATGTATTAATGGCGTTTGTGCTAATTAGAATTTTAGATGTGACAGGTTTACTAAAAATTATTGGCGAAGTATTTACTCCTGTTATGGCTTTATGGGGACTACCAGGTGAAGCGGCAACAGTTTTAGTAGCTGCCTTTATGAGTATGGGTGGTGGCATTGGTGTTTTGGTGAGTTTATATACGAGTAATATTGTGGATCCTATTCAGTTGAGTTCACTTGTGCCAGCTATTTATTTAATTGGTAATCCAATACAGAATATTGGTAGATGCTTAGGGATAGCAGGAGTTAATTCAAAACATTATGTTGCTATAGTAATAATCTGTTACATTAATGCATTATTAGCGATTTGGGCTACGAGACTATTAATGATGGTATTATAAAATGCTTTGGAGGTGGAGTCATGACTGAAAATTTTTTTAAACTATTGAAAAATGTGGATGTATACGCACCAGCAGCTCTTGGTAAGAAAGATATTTTGATTGCAGGTGAAAAGATTGCGGCAATTGGGAATAGTGGAGAATTTGACGCATTGCCACAAGTAAAAATATATGAATTGGAAGGTCAACGTTTAGTTCCTGGCTTTATAGATTCTCATGCTCATATTATTGGTGGTGGTGGAGAAGGTGGATTTCAAACAAGAACACCTGAAGCCGTACTATCTAAAATTACAGTTTGTGGAGTAACAACTGTTTGTGGACTTTTAGGCACGGATGGAATAGCTCGTCATGTGGAAAGTTTATTAGCTAAAGCATATGGCTTGGAACAAGAAGGTTTAACTACTTATATTTATACTGGAGCTTATCAGTTACCTACACCGACCATAACTGGGAGTGTTTTAAAAGATATAATGATGATAGATAAAGTTATTGGTCCAGGGGAAATTGCTATGAGCGATCATCGATCCTCTCAACCTACATTAGAAGATTATAAGCGGTTAGCTGGGGAAGCTCGTGTAGGGGGAATGTTAAGTGGTAAAGCTGGTGTGCTAAATATTCATATGGGAGATGGTAAAACGGGTCTATCCTATTTGTTTGCTATTGCTGATGAAGGTGAAATTCCTCGAACTCAATTTATACCAACTCATATAAATAGAAATGAAAACTTATTTAAAGAAGGCATTCAATGGGCAAAAGATGGAGGATATATGGATATAACCTCTGGTATTGTGCCTGGCAAGACGGGCACTGCTGTAAAACCTAGTACGGCAGTAAAGAGGGCCTTAGACAGTGGAGTCCCATTAAAACAGATTCTAATGAGTTCTGATGGAATGGGGAGTATGCCAATTTTTGATGAAGCAGGGAATACAATTGGTGTAGGTGTTGGAGATCAAAGTTCTATTTTTTCAGAATTGAGAGATATGGTCCAATTAGAACAGATTCCTCTTGAAACAGCAATATGCACAATTACTTCAAATGTAGCGGATGCACTAAAACTTAGTGGTAGGAAAGGATATGTAGAAGAACAAAAAGATGCAGACTTTGTAGTTATTGATGATAGTTTTGAAATTAATCAAGTATGGGCAAAAGGGCGATTAATGGTTGATAAAGGGTGTCCAATTGTTAAAGGAACCTTTGAATAATGATTTTGAAGAAATTTAACTGATAAAAAGCGAGCTCAGAAAGGGCTCGCTTTTCTATGTTATAATTTATTTTATGATAATAGTTAGCTGAATAATATTGTAGGAGGCCATTAATTTGAGACACGTCATACAGAGCATATATAAAAAATTAGTATTAGGGATCAGTATAGTTATGGCTGTTGTACTTTGTAGTATATCTAATGTTAGTGCAAAAACCGTTAATACCACAATTGCTGGTGATCATGGTGAGTTAGCTGCTATTATACAAACACCTGATAGTTTAGAAAATTACCCTATGGTTATTCTTATGCATGGATTTTCTGCGAGCAAAGATTACAAATTATTAGAGCTCATTGCTAATGGATTAGAGGTTAATGGAATTGCCTCTGTTCGCTTCGATTTTAATGGACATGGTGAAAGTGAAGGGCGTTTTCAAGATATGACTGTACCAAATGAAATAGAGGATGCTAAGAGGATATACACGTATGTGAAACAATTGCCAGCAGTCACAACGATTTCTTTGGTAGGTCATTCGCAAGGTGGCGTGGTGGCTAGTATGTTAGCGGGTGAATTAAGTAGAGAAGAAGGTAAAACAGCAATTCAGAGTTTAGTTTTATTAGCCCCCGCTAGTAATATCAAAGATGGGGCCTTGGGGAGCGGTATATTCGGGATTCAATTTAATGTGGATACAATGCCTGAATATATTGAATTACCTAGCGGTGTGCGAGTAGGACGAAATTATTTTAAAAGTGCATATAACTTGCCAATTTATGAAACGGCAAAGGAATATACAGGCCCAGTAAAAATCATTCATGGTAGTCAAGATGAAATGGTGCCTACTCGTTATAGTAAGGAATTTGCTAATATGTATGATAATGTGGAATTAGAAATTCTTGATGGCTATGATCATGAATTTACCCAGAATATGCCAGCAGTAGCGGACATAGTGACGAAGTTTATTGTAAATTCAGATGTCGTAAAGGGGAGATTAGAAGATGATAAAGCTCTATCGGTGTGGGAACAAATAAGGAGTTGGTTTTATAGAATATTATCATTAGTTAAATGAAAGTAGTTATTGAAATGATTAGTATGAGTTTGAGGGGGCTAAATATGTTAGAATCAAATTTACAATTAAATTGGATTAAATATGCTTTTACAGAAGATAGAGAACAGGGGGTTATAGAGAAATTTATTTATGTTTGGTTTGCATTTAATTCTTACTATGGTGAATATTTATTTGTTAAGGATGGGGATACTGGAGAGGTAAAATCTCGTAATGAATTATCTGCGATAATAAAATCATTAAATGTTCATCATACAATAGATATTAATTTTTTTAAATCAAAAGAATGTTTCCAATTTTTTACTGAAAATGATATAAAGAATATGCAACGAAATTGGTATTTAACAGCTCCTTATAGAGGTTATGATATTTATTCCTGTGAGTTGAGAAAATGGCTTAAGGGATATTTAAAAATTATCTACGGTGTTAGATGTAATTTATTTCATGGATCTAAACATGCATATGATAAAAAAGATATGAAAATTATAGGAAATGCCTTGCAATGTTTATGTTGGCTTTTAGTTTATTTTTGCCATGATGATAGCTTAAAAAGGGAAATTAAAAATAATCGAAATAAGTGGGACTGTATGTTATGAAATTAGTATGTTTAGATATTTTTAATTTTATGTCCAATGTTGTTCTATAATTAATTAAATTTTTTAGGCATATAATAGGAGTTTAGGTTATGGATAAGGAAAAAATACCATTTTTGAAGATTGTGTATTTTGATGAAGAAGCTGCAACAGATTTAATTTATATGAAAAATAAGGGCGCATTTTTGGAACAAGAAACTGCTAATAGAGAAAGAGAATTAGAGGGGGGCGGAAAGATTAAAGGCGGCTTTAGTGCCGGATTTGGTAGAAATTTAGTGAGTTTTTTATTGGGGCTTGAAGGTGAAACCAAAGTTAGTGGTAGCGCTACTGTGGCTATGGGGTATAATTCAAAAAGGCTGATAAATCAGGTTTTAACAAATACAGTTTTAACTGATTATTTAGAATTAGTTGAGAATGATATTAGTATTAAAAAATTTAATAGGGCAAATGTATATCCATATCCAAAATCATTAAGTCATATGAAATTGTTAACCCCTTATATGATTATGACTGAGGGGAAGATGCAGTTAGGTGAATTTAATCTTAATATTGGTATGATGGATGAGGCAATAGTTAAGGGAAAAGGTTATTTTGAAATGATATTAAAGACACATGATAGAGTAGATGTTTTGCGATTTAATTTAAAGTCGTTTAAAAATTCTTACTCTTTGGCGGATTTAGTGAAAATGGAGTTAGATTATCATGCGGTAAAAGTTGGGTGTATTGATTTACGTAGTTTAGAAGGGGAAAAGGAGTTTCAATATGTAAATGAAATTAATGAAGTTGATGGTTATGAACTGGCTAGTGAAAGTTATGATAGAAAAAATGAGTTCAAAGCTGATGTTTATGATGTAATATTGGCAGGAGTAGCAAATGATTAATGTTTTTTGGGGGCCAACTGAAGGGTTTAAAGATATTTTACCTAAAAATATTAGATATAAGTCATTATCAAAGTTAATACAGGAACTGGATGAGAAAAATAAAGAATATCGATTTGTAACAGACAAGATGAAACCAGAGGTAAGAAAGAAGAGAAGTATAAATAATCTAGTGGTTTTTTCTGAGGAATATTCAAGATTAAGTGATTCTGGTTTGTATGGTTTTTTATCAATAATTAAAGAAGTAAAGATTAAAAATCTGTATTTTCAAAATCCACCAGAAATAATTTTGAATCAACTTAATAGCTTTTATCAGAAAATAAATATAAAAGTATATGAGTACAAAAAAATTACAGCGAACAATATCGATGTTTTTAATCAAAGCTTTGAAAAAACAATATTGGGGCAGACAAACGTAAAGAATAAATTAATGACAAGTTTTTATAAATTGTCAGAAGGATATAATAAAGAAAAACCATTAGTGATGTTGTTTTATGGTCCTTCTGGGGTTGGGAAAACTGAGACTGCAAAGTTTATTTCAAATTTGGTCGGAGAGAAACTTTTTAGAAGACAATTTTCAATGTATCAAAATGAATCGTTTTCTAATTATGTTTTTGGTTCAAAACATACAAGCTCATCACTTGCCCAAGATTTACTTAATAGAGAAAGTAATGTAATTTTATTTGATGAATTTGATAAGGCTAATAATATTTTTTATAGTGCATTTTATGAAATGTTTGATGAAGGTTCATTTAGCGATAAAAATTATAAAGTGAATTTGAAGAATAGTATAATTATTTGCACGTCTAATTTTTTGGATTTAGCAGAGATTAGAAATGCTGTTGGAGATGCTATTTATAATCGGTTTGATGCTTTTATTGAATATAGAAATTTATCGGAAATATATGTAAAAGAGCTGATTGGTAAGAAGTTTATTGAATTATTTGCGAGATTAGGTGAAATGGATAAACAACTACTTAATTATAAAGAGTGTTTGGATGTACTATTAAAAAATGCAAATCGATTAAGGAATTCTAGAGAAATAGAGAGGGTCGTAAATGATTTTGTATTTACAAAATTAGTTAGTGAAAAGTATAAGTAAAGGTAATTTATAGTGCAGTTTTTATAAATGAATTTCTATTTTCTTCCCTCAATGTTATAATATATCTACCGTATACAAACGGATGTTTACCTAACAAGGTAAACATAGAGAAAAGAGAATTTTTTATCAATTTTATCAAGAGAAAAGAGGAGAGACTATGAGTTTACATTTATGGGAACAGGTGGCGGCATGGAAATCGCCAAAATATCGATTTGTTGATTTAACACATGAATTAAGTCCTGAAACGCCGCATTGGTGGGGATTCCAGCCTTTAAAAGAAACCGTGCTGTATGATTATCCTGAGAACAAAAAAGAAGGGGATACTTGGACTGCAGCGCCTATGCAGATTAAAGAATATACTGTGGTAGGGCAATATGGTACACATGTAGATGCACCCATTCATTTTGACCCTAAAGGACGAACTCAAGATCAACTTCGTGTTGAAGAAATGGTATATCCATTAGTTGTTATAGATAAATCTAGTGCAGTGGCAAAAAATCCAGATTATGAATTATCGGTTGAAGATATTCTAGCTTTTGAAGCGGAACATGGTCGGATTCCTGAAGGTGCTTTTGTAGCCTTTCGAACAGATTGGTATAAACGCCCGGCCAATGATTTTGAAAATAAAGATGAGGAAGGAAAGCCACATTCTCCAGGTTGGCCTATTCCTACATTAGAATTTTTGGTAAAAGAGCGTAATATTGGCGCTATTGGTCATGAAACAGCAGATACGGATGCAGCGATTCGTGCATTTCAACCAGACTGCCATCCATTGCCCGCTGAACAATATATTTTATCTCAAGATAGAATACAAGTAGAAGTGTTAGCTCATTTAGATGAGTTGCCACCAGTAGGTACGATTATTTTTGTAACCTTCCCACGGTTAAAGAATGGTACAGGCTTTACAGCGCGCGTATTTGCATTGGTTGAAAATGAATAAACACAAAAGCCCCCTCGGCCTAGGCCGAGGGGGCTTTACTAATAGTGAGCAATGCATACAACTGTTATACTTGCCTATTCACTATTCATATGTGGTAAGGTGTAAGGTGAAGTAGGTTAACTACTTTATTTGTTTAAAGCAAGCTTATTTCTTTTCAGGTTGAGCTGCTTCAGTGTCAGTGTTTTCGATGATTACATCAGTTTTCTGGAATTCGTTAGCGCTTTTTACTTTAGCGTTTTGCCAAGTAGCAGCGATTTTAGCATCTTCTACTTTTTTCTGTTGTGCTTCAGCTGGTGTGATTGCAATATCAGGTTTGTTTTTTAACTGATAGTTACGGTTAGCAAGGTTAGCTACTACGTTTTCTAAAGCAGCGTCAGCTGTGTTAGGTTGGATTGCATGACCTGCACCATTAGCATTGGAAGTGCTTTGTACGTTTTCAGAGTTGTTAGGGTACACATCTTTTTGGTAAGTGTAAATTGTGTTGTTAGCAAAGTCTAATTTGTAAGTAACAACATCTGTAAGACCAGTGTTAGGGTTTACAGCAGCTGCTTGGAAATCAGCTGTATCAGTATTTACATCGTAGTTAATGGATTGTACATTAACACGAGTTGTGTAATCTTTGTCAGAATGTACCCAGTACCATTGATCAGCTGGTAATGTTTTTGCAGAAGCTGCACCTGCTACTGTTGCGAATGCTAAACCTAAAAGTAATGTTTTTTGTAATTTCATAATATCTAAACTCCCTTCAAAATGAACATCAATTTGAATATCGATTATTTTCTATGTTTTTATTATAACACAAAAAGAACAATAATTTCAAGGGAATGGACGAAAAAATTAGTTTTTAACAATTTAATTGCTAGATTGACCTTTGGTTAACGAAGATTTTACTGACAAAAATAGTCTAAAATTTGAGAAAAATTAGTTGGAATTCATAAAATGAATACTTGCTGCAATTATTATTCTAAAAATGTATAATATATATGATTTTTATGACATTAACTCTAGCATATATTAAATTTTATTGTTATTATAGGATATGGAAGAATATCTATTATATTAATTATATAGAGAGTTATCTTTATATAACTTATAAAAGGATTGACGGATTTGCGGGTTTGACAGGAAGGATGTGTAGAATGCGAGAATTCCGTTGTGATTCAGAGGCTATGAGGAAGGGGTATTTGGCGTTAGCTGCGCAAGTAAGTAAAGCCATTGAAAAAGGGACGTTGTCCGTATATGATACACTTCAACTCGTAGTCATTGATGATGTAGTGGTTAATTGGTATGGGAAGGATCCGTTTCACGGGCGGTATTATGAGAAACCTGAAGATGTATTGCTTCAGATGGTAGGGCAGGCTCGTTATGAGTTTGAAAAGCCTTATTTCGAGGCTCATAGCACCAGCACCTTAGCTGAGTTAGCTATTAAAAAGCCGACTCAAAAACAAGCCGTTCCGGTGGTTGATCAAGTCTTTACCGATAGCGAGGCGGCTAAGTTGTGGGAAGTTGGTTTGACTGCGGTCATCAAAGCTTGTCAAGGAACGGGGCTTAATTGTTTTAATGAAACTGAATGTCGTGAAAGTGATGGCACATTTCTTATCAGCGAAGCGGGGATGACTCGCTTATTCGGTGAACGCCTTGATGATCAGGGAATGAGCATTGTTTTCATGCATATTGGTTCCGAAGAAGCTATGTTAGTTCGTTCTAAACTGCGTAAAATTTATGAAGCAAAGGCTGGCGCTAAAGCGGAAGTGGCGTTACACGAACGAATGGGTGAAATTGTAACCTCTTGTGTTAAATCTATTGCCAATGGTCATACGGTAGAATTATTGCATACTATTGAAGAAGTGGCTAAAGAAGTAGGAATTGAATCTAAAGTAGCTCGCGTAGTCACTGACTTTAGACGGTATAATCGTATTGTATGGGCATATTTGTTTACTTTAGTAGATAGTGATGAATTGGAAGTATGGCGTAATATCGGTGAAAATACAGATACCAGTGCGTTGTTGAATGCTTTACAAGAGGTGAAGGACGGCGTAGCCAATGGAAGCGCTAAAAAGGACGGCAAAGTTTCAACTAAGGCGAAAAAAGAAAAAACTGTAACGACACAAGCTATGGCTAGTCAATCACGACATAATCCACTCTTAGCTGGTTATGATGATGAAATTCTTGATGAACATGGTCTAAAAGCAGAGCGACGAGAATGGGATCAAGCCAATAATGAATATGGTCACGTAAATGAAGAGGCTTTAACTGATGATATTTCATACGAAGATTTAATGGCTAATGTGATTGAAACTGATTTAACAGATTTAATCAGTAAAGAAAAGAAATAAATGGGCTAAGATGAGAGTCGTGTAAATTTTTATATATGTTTTTAGGTTATACTTAATTAAGAAATTAAGTAAATACTTAACTTTTTTGTTGATAAGTTATAAAATATATCGTCAAGAGGTTATAAAGTTGCAAGTTTTATGCGACTTTATGGCCTCTTTTTTGATTGTCTGTGTGGTATGTGAAATTGGTATGGTCTATTGTTGTTTGTGGCTTGAAAAAAAGGGTGACATATGAAAAAATATATTTATAATATATTTTCTTAAGTAGTTTATTAAGTGCGAGGAGCGGATAATATGTCAGAATTAAGATGGAATCCATTGCTCGGCACATGGACGATGGTCGCATCAAACCGTAAATTGCGTCCCAATATGCCAAAAGATTGGTGTCCGTTTTGCCCTGGGGAAGGGAAAAAGGTACCTTCAGAATTTACTGTATATGCTTATGATAATGATTTTCCTGCGTTGACCCAACATCCTGAAGCGCCGTATTGGGATGGTGGTTTCTACAAAAGTGCTGAAAATTATGGCAAATGTGAAGTAATTTTATACTCGCCACGACATAATGTGAAATTTTATGATTTGTCGGTGGCTCATATTGTGGAACTATTGGATTTAATTGCTGATCGTTGTACGGCGTTAAGTGCAGATGAACGCATTAAATATGTATATCCTTTTGAAAATAAAGGGGAAGCGGTGGGTGTAACGATGCCGCATCCACATGGCCAAATTTATGGCTATCCTTTTGTGCCACAGAAGATTGAAACGGAGCTTCGTAATTGTAAAGAGCACTATGAAAAACGGAAACGCTGTTTACTTTGCCAAATGAACGAAGAAGAAAAAGATTCAGATAAACGTATTGTTGCAGAAAATGACAGTTTTGTTGCCTATATTCCGTTCTTTACAGATTATCCGTATGGTGTATTTATCGTAGCAAAGCGCCATTTGGGAATGCTATCAGATTGTACGGCTAAAGAACGGGAAGATTTAGCACGCATTTTAAAAGTAGTAACACAGGCTTTTGATGAATTATTCAAAGCGCCATTCCCATATATGATGGTATATCATCAAATGCCAGTGAATAGTCCTGAATATGCTAAGGCTAAAGATTATTACCATTTCCATATTGAGTTTTACCCACCATTTAGAGAAGCTAATAAGATTAAATATTATGCATCTTCTGAAATGGGGGCTTGGGCGGCCGCCAATACGAGTGCAGTAGAGGAAACAGCCCCTGTACTACGCAAGCTAGTTGATCAAATTTTAGAAAAGGAAGATATGAATAATGAATAAAGCGGAACTAATAGCTAAATTTATTGAGCAATTCGGAGATACTGGAAAGCCCATTGATTGCTATTTCGCCCCTGGGCGTGTGAATATTATTGGTGAACATCAAGATTATAATGGTGGTCATGTATTTCCTGCGGCCTTAACCTGTGGGATTTGGGGAGCTATGCGCCTACGGGACGATTCAAAAGTTCGTCTTTATTCTGAAAATATGGAAACCACAGTGGTGGTCGACATACATGATGATTTTGTATATGATCCAGTCCATGATTGGGCTAATTATCCCCTTGGGATTATAGAGTTTCTAAAAAAAGCAGGTCACACATTGTCTGGTATGGATTTATTTTACAGTGGCAATTTGCCAGCAGGGGCGGGGTTATCGTCCTCGGCTTGTATTTTAGATTTAACTGGTTATATGCTATGGACCGAGTTAGGATTAACGCCTATTGATCGGACTAAACTTGCTGAAATGGCGCAACAAGTAGAGTATAATTTTGTAGGCGTCAAGGTGGGGATTATGGATCAATTTGCTATTAGTCATGGCAAAGAAGGTCATGGCGTACTCCTCGATTGTACAGCTATGGAATTTAAGCATGTGCCCCTCAACTGGGGTGATTATCACCTTATTATTATGAATACCAATAAAAAGCGGGGCTTAGTAGACTCTAAGTTTAATGAGCGTAAAGCAGAATGTGATGCGGCGTGGGCAGAGATTCAAAAACATTACCCGCTTGAAGCGTTGGCGCTAGGAACTGAAGCTGATTTAGATCTAATTGCTGATGATGTATTACGTCGTCGGGCACGGCATGTCATTACAGAAAATCTGAGAGTGTTAGCCTTTATGGAGGCTTTAAAAGCTGGTGATACAGCAAAGATTGCTGAAATTATTACGGCATCTCATACATCGTTGCGTTATGATTATGAAGTGAGTGGCTTAGAGTTAGATACGATGGTAGAGATTGCTCGCAAACAACCAGGTTGTTTAGCTTCTCGCATGACAGGCGCCGGTTTTGGTGGTTGTGCAATTGCCTTGGTGGCTACTAAAGATGTGGCGGCATTTAAAGAAAATGTACCTAAATTATATGAAGCGGTTATTGGAACAGAACCTACTTTATACGATGCCGAAATAGGTGATGGCGTTTACAGTTTATAAATACCTGAGGAGGTGAAGGCATGCAATCTAAGCAGGTATTGAATAATGATGAGATTATATTAAATTATATACGCCGTAATGGCTCTGTTTCAAAGGCTATTATTGCACGTAATACAGGAATTACGCCACCGACAGTGACTAATATTTGTAATACCTTAGCAGAAAAAGGTCTCATCTATGAGGATCGTCAAGAACGAAGTGCTTTAGGTCGCCCGTCTATGCTCTTAAAATTTAATGAGCAAAAGGAGATGCTCCTCATTATTCATGTGCGTACACACAATGTAGTTTGTTATGTTGTGCAATCTGGTGGGGTTATACTTCATCAGATGAAACAGTCTATTATTGGTTTAACCGTAGAAGAAATTTTAAATACAATTTATCATTGCGCTGAAGATATTATTGAAGATATGCGCTGGACGATAGCTGCTATTGGTTTAGTGTTGCGAGGCCCAGTTGATTCTAAGAAAGGTATATCCATTTACTCACCTAATGGTAAATGGACTAATATTCCTTTTAAATATATTTTAGAAGAACGGTTCCAATTGCCGACTTATGTAGAAAATGATGTTCGCTGCTTATCAACTGGTGAATATTATTATGGCAGTGGCAAAGGGATTGAAAATCTATTAGTTTTAAAATTTAGTTATGGCTTAGGTGCTTCTTTGATTTATCATGGCTCGCTGTATCGGGGCTACAATGATTATGCTGGTGAAATTGGCTATTCTGTGATTGATATTGACGAAACTAAGCAGAATTCCTTTACTCGATTAGAAGAGGTAGCCTCTGAAACGGCTATTCGGGAATATGTATTGACTGAAGTTAAAAAAGGTCGCCTATCTAAAGTAGCGACTAATCAAGAGATTTTAGCTGATGCATTCCGTGTGGAACCTATTTATGAAGCCGCTGTTGAAGGCGATGAGATTTGTTTAGAAGCCTTGAATCGGGTGGGGAAATATCTAGGAATTACCTTAGCGAATTTATATAACATGATTAATCCGCAACGCATCATTTTGAGTAGTGCCATGGGCAATGCGGTAGGTACTATGGATCCAATTTTACGAACGGTGCTAGAGAAAAATTTACATCGTGCACAGTCTGTGGATTTGGTGTATTCCGGTAATGGTAGTTATTATACTTTGTTAGGCATGGTAGATATTCTAAGTAGTCGCCGTGCCAGTGATGTATGGCTCAATGGAGGCCGATAATTGGTAGAACCGCTAATTCATAGCGAAATATAGAGTCTACAGTTTCATCTTAAAGGAGGAATTTCTCGTGAAAAAGGCATGGAAAGCAGCAATGTTAGCAACCTTCGCAGTAGGGGCGTTGGTAGTGAGTGGTTGTGGCAGTGATTCTGGTAGTTCAGGTGGTGGCGATTTACCACAAGTAGGGGTTGCCATTTATAAATTTGACGATACCTTCATGAGTGGCGTGCGTGCTCGTATTGATGCAGACGCTAAAGGGAAAGCAAAAGTGGATATCGTAGATAGCCAGAACTCCCAACCTACACAGAATGAAAAAGTTGATTTATTCCTTAATAAGAAATATAAAGCAATTGGTGTTAACATTGTTGACCGTCCAGCAGCAGGTGGGATTATCGACAAAGCTAAAGCCGCTAATGTACCAGTAGTATTCTTAAATCGTGAGCCTTTAAAAGAAGATATGGCAAAATGGGATAAAGTATACTATGTAGGGGCTAAAGCTGAACAAAGTGGTGAAATGCAAGGTAAAATCTTAGCAGATTACTTCAAAAAACATCCAGAAGCTTATAAGAGCAAAGACAATGTATTACACTATGTATTGATTAAAGGTGAACCAGGTCACCAAGATGCAGAACTTCGTTCTAAATATGTAATTGAATCCCTCAAAAATGAAGGTATTCAAGTAGAAGAAATTGCACAAGATACAGCTATGTGGGATCGTGTAAAAGGTCAAGAAAAAATGGCTGCTTTCTTATCTAGCTATGGCGATAAAATTGATGCTGTAATTTCCAATAATGATGATATGGCTTTAGGCGCTATTGAAGCATTAAAAGCAGCTGGCTACTTTAAAGATGGTAAATACATGCCAGTTGTTGGTGTAGATGCGACAGCACCAGCAGTACAAGCATTAAAAGATGGCACTTTATTAGGTACTGTACTTAACAATGCAAAAAAACAAGGGGATGCTGTATTTAACTTAATGTTAGTATTATCCAAAGGTGAAACTCCTACAAAAGATAATGTAGGATTTGAATTAGTAGACAAACAATATATTTGGGTTCCTTACGAAATCGTAACAAAGGACAATGCAGATCAAATCTTAGGTGATAAATAGTCAGTAAGAGGGGGGAGGCTTGTTGCAGGCCTCCCTCATTTACTAATAACTGGTAGGAGGGCAAGCATGAGTGAGTATATTTTAGAGATGCAACATATAACTAAATCATTTCCCGGCGTAAAGGCACTAAATGATGTATCTCTGCGGCTCCGTCCAGGTTCGGTACATGCGCTTATGGGCGAAAATGGTGCTGGGAAATCGACCTTGATGAAATGCTTATTCGGTATATATAAACAGGATGAGGGACAAATTATACTAGATGGTGAACCAGTTGACATTTCTGATTCACGCACTGCGTTGGAGCTAGGTATATCCATGATTCATCAGGAATTATATCCGGTGCTACAACGAAATGTAATGGAAAATTTATGGCTTGGACGGTTTCCAACCAAGCAATTTGGTCCGCTTAAATTAGTGGATCATAAGAAAATGAAAGAGGATACCTTAGCTCTGTTTAAAGAGATAGATGTGGCGATTGATCCTGAGGAGTTAGCGGGACATTTATCTGTTTCTAAATTGCAGAGTATTGAAATTGCCAAAGCCGTATCACACAATGCACGGATTATTGTAATGGATGAGCCAACCTCGTCGCTTACAAGTGATGAAGTAGAGCACTTATTTAAAATTATTGCCAACTTGAAAGCTAAAGGCGTGGCTATCATCTATATTTCTCATAAAATGGAAGAAATCCTACGCATATCTGATGAAGTAACGATTATGCGTGATGGTAACTATATAGGAACTTGGCCATCTGAAGAATTAACGACTGATTTAATTATTAAGCGGATGGTAGGCCGTGAAATGACGCAGCTTTTCCCAGAGAAAACGAATGAACCAGGAGAAGAAGTATTGCGTGTTGAAGGGATGACCTCAGTGCGAGATCACTCCTTTAAAGATGTGAATTTCTCGTTGCGTAGAGGTGAAGTGCTGGGCATTGGTGGTCTTGTAGGGGCACAACGAACGGAAGTTATAGAAGCGCTCTTTGGATTACGCCATTTAGCATCAGGCAAGATCTTTATTCATGGCAAAGAAGTTAAGATTAAGAGCCCTCGTGATGCTAAGAAACATCACATTGCCCTATTAACAGAAGAACGACGGGCTACTGGCATTTTCCCAATGCTTAATATTGTAGATAATAATACGATGGCTTGCATGCCAAAATATCGCAATAAGGTGGGCCTATTAAATGACAAATTGCGTGAAATTGACACCCAAGAGGGGGTTAATTCACTGCGTATTAAAACTCCAGATACACAGACTCGGATTCAATCCTTATCTGGTGGGAATCAACAGAAAGTATTAATTTCAAGATGGTTAAATACAAATCCAGAAATTTTGCTGCTTGATGAACCAACTCGAGGGATTGATGTAGGGGCTAAATATGAAATTTATACGATTATTAATCGTTTAGCTTCACAAGGTAAAAGTGTAATCATGATATCTTCGGAAATGTCTGAATTACTAGGTATGAGTGACCGCATTATGGTCATGAGTAATGGTATTATGGAAGGCATTATTGATGCGAAGGATGCAACTGAAGAAAAAATCATGGAACTTGCTACGGCAGGTTTAGTATAGGAGGATAAAACTATGAGTGGATCACGCATTAGCAAGTTTATGACGCAAAATGCTATTTATATTGTATTGATTGTTTTAGTAGCGGCTATTTCAATTTATAGTCCTAACTTTTTGTCGATGACAAGTTTTCGTGATATTTTAATTCAATCATCACCACGTGTTATTATTGCCTTAGGTTCGGCTATGATTTTGATCACGGCTGGCTGTGATTTGTCCGCTGGTCGTGTGGTTGGTTTAACCGCGGTTGTTTCAGCATCCTTGTCGCAGATGCCTAATTATCCGCATCCGTTTTTTGCACAGGTGCCAGAGTTGCCAACCTTTTTACCTATTATTATTGCTATCGCAGTGGGCGCTACGGTAGGTCTCATTTCAGGGTTAATCGTAGCCTATTTAAAAATAGTACCATTTATTGCTACGTTGGGTACGATGGTTATGACCTATGGGGTATGTTCTTTGTACTTTGATATGGAACCAAATAATTCGCAACCTATCGGTGGTTTGCGGTCAGAGTTTACTATATTTGGCTCTGGATCACTGGATTTAGGCTTTATTACGATTCCTTATATTGTTATGATTGCAGCGGTTATTGCTTTTGTTATGTGGATTGTATATAACAAAACAGTACTTGGTAAAAACATGTTTGCCATTGGTGGAAATCCGCAAGCCGCTGTTGTATCTGGCATTAATGTGGCAGCCACTTTAATTGCTATTTATGTTATTGCGGGCGCTTTGTATGGTGTTGGTGGTATTCTTGAAGCCGCTCGTACTGGTGGGGCTACCAATAACTATGGTAATATGTATGAATTAGATGCTATCGCAGCTGCCGTAGTAGGTGGCGTATCTGTTACCGGTGGTATTGGTACTGTGCCGGGAATTATTGCAGGGGTACTTATCTTTACTGTTATAAATTATGGCTTAACATTCGTAGGTATGGGACCATATTGGCAGCTCATCATTAAAGGCTTAATTATAGTTGTGGCAGTAGCTGTTGACGTACGTAAATACTTAGCTCGTAAATAAGATTTGATAAGCTGATTGAATAAGTTTATTTTGCAAAATGTTTAAAAAAGAGAAATTGATGAATATTTTTACGATTCATTAGTTTCTCTTTTTTATGTTTTATATTAAAAATATGGTATTTTAGTAGGTGAATTGTCTATCTATTACAGTATTTGTTGTATGCGAAAGAATATATATGTAATTAATGAAAGTTTATTATAAATGTTGCGTTATATATAACTAATGATATATAATGATATTAGTGTATAGTATGATAGAGATATTTGAATGTATATATAGATATGCGTATTGTAACGGGAAATAGTATGTATATTTATGTATGTGTTGTGGTGGCAAGTTTAAAAAGTATTAAATAGGAGTGAAATAAAAGACTATGAAGCGTGCGGGATTAACCGTGAGCGCCATTTTTGTGTGCCTCATAATGGCTTTTGTGTGGTGGAGCTATAGTGGAGCAGATGAAAAGGACGCAGGCATTTGGCAACGAATTGTGGCGGGATACCACAAATATATGCCAATTCCTGATAGCAAGCCATTACATATACGTCAGCTAGTGACTCCTGATATGAGTACACGGCGTATTATTTTATGGGAAACGAAAGCCCAACAAGCCAATTCAGTGGTTAAGTATAAATTAAAAGGGCAAAGTGATGATACCATTCAAACGGTGTATGCTGTATCAGAATTATTTGAAGACGATAAGGAACGGCGATATATTTATCGGGTAGATTTGCGGGATTTACAGCCCAATAAAGAATATGAGTATCAAGTGGGGCGTGAAGGTCATATTGATGATGAGTGGCATTCGTTGAGTACGAAGCAGAATGCTAATTTTTCGGCCCTTATTTTTCCAGACTCACAGTCTAATGATTATACGAAGTGGTCGAATTTAGTAAACACGGCCTATACAAAGAATCCTAATATTCAATTTTTTGCTAATCTAGGTGATTTAGTAGAAAATGGTGAATCAGCGACACAATGGAATCAGTGGTTTACAGCAGTGGAGCCACTGATTTCAGAAGTGCCTTTCGCAGGTGTTATTGGGTCACATGAATTTTATACGATGGATTTAAAATTACGTGCGCCTATAGCTTATGCGCATTTTTTTCCTTTTATACAGGCAAATTCATCGTTACGACGTGAGCCATATTACTCCTTTGACTATGGGGATGTTCATTTTGTTGTATTAGATACAGAGTTAGAAGCCGTGCCTGAAGCGGTGCGGGAACATATGAAAGATGTACAAGTGGCGTGGTTAAAAGCGGATTTAGAGGCATCTAAAGCAACTTGGAAGGTTGTTCTAATGCATCGTGATGTATTGCAATATGGACGGGTTCAAAATCCGAGTAGTGAATCTGGCATTTCCGTTATTGGCCGGATGTTTATGCCTGTATTTGAAGCCTATAATGTAGATTTAGTATTATCGGGCCATTATCATATGTATCGGCGTCATGGTCATATTGTTAATTATAGTCGAAGCACTACAGGGCCTTATTACATTGTTAGTGGTGTGGCGGGCGATGTTTTTTATAATGAACATTGGAAACCTCATCCACTCGATGAATTTGCGCCGCCATCAGACGATAGAACAAACTATTTAGTGTTAAGTAAAGAGAACAATGACTTGATAGTAAAAGCCTTTTGGGATGATGGCGTACAATTTGATGAATTACGGTTAACTAAATAAAGTGATGCTAATGCAATTAAAAAGGACTGATACCTTAATGAGAGGGTATCAGTCCTTTTATTATACGCTTTTGATTTGTTTTGATAAGGTATCTAAAAATAATTGAGCTGCTGTACTAAAGGTGTGTTGTTTTCGCCATAAGCAATACATAGTTGATATGTTTACATCGCTAAGGGGAATGAAGGTTAAATCACTATTTAAGGCCGTATTGACTATTTTATCATAGGTAAGAGCGTAGCCAACGCCTTCACGGACTAGGATCATGGCATTATACAGTAGATTATAGGTAGCTACAATATGTAATTTAGCATTACCAAACCAGCGTGGAAAGTCGATAATCATATTCTGACGAGAGCAAATTAATGGTAAACCTATGAGTTCTGGCAATGTTAAATAGTCTTTCTGTGACAGCGAATTATTTTGAGGAACTATTAATCCCCATCGATCGGGCATAGGCATTGGATAGCTTTCATACTTTGTAGAGTCTTGATAGTCCATAATAAAAGCAAAATCTAAGAGGCCTTTATCGAGTTGTTCTAATACATCTTGAATATTGCCGCTGAAAACATGGAGTTGAATTTTAGGATGTACTAATTGTAGCTCTTTAATAGCTTTTGCTACGGTGGTAAACGATTCTGATTCAGCACTGCCAACATATATGGTACCTTCAGCTAGGGTGGCTAAATTCTGGAATTCCAGGGTAGTTTTATCTGTTAAATCTACAATATCGTGAGCACGTTTTTGTAGTAAATGGCCGGCTTCAGTTAGCTCTATATTGTAATTAGTGCGCGTGTAGAGCTTAACACCTAATTCGTTTTCTAAATCACGAAGCTGTTTTGACATAGTAGGCTGTGTAATATGAAGCTTTTGTGCAGCTCGTGACATATTGCCTTCGCGAGCCATTTCTAAGAAGTAGCGCAGTACACGTATTTCCATAGGTCCTCCTTTTCTTTTGTTACTTATAGTATAGACTAAATAGAAATAGATTAAAAGCATAACTAGATATAAATTATAAATAATTGCTATATTTACTGCTCTGAATATAATAGAAGTATCGAAACTTTGTTAAGCGGCTTCTGTATAGATTAGAAATTAGAAGGTCTAGGCAGTGCAAATTTACAAGGTAAATAATTGTAAAGGAGAGGTGATATGACATCGTCTAAATTAGTTTATATTCTAGCTATTGGCGTGTTCGGTATTTTAAATACAGAAATGGGTATTATTGGTGTATTACCGTATATTGCCACGCAATATAATATTTCCTTAATTCAGGCGGGTAGCTTATTGAGTGTTTTTGCCTTAGGTGTCGCTTTAGCAGGGCCGACGATGCCTTTACTACTATCAAAGTGGCCACGCAAACCACTAATGTTATTCGTATTAGCCGTATTTACGATCACAAGTATTTTGGCGGCGTGGGCGCCTAATTTTGAGACTTTATTTATAGCTCGTTTAGTGCCAGCCTTACTACATCCTGTGTATTGTGCTATGGCATTTTCCTTGGCCGCTAGTTCAGTTGCAAAGAAAGATGCACCAAAAGCAGTGGCTAAGATTAATATGGGTGTGGCTGCTGGTATGGTTATAGGTATCCCTATTAGTAATTTTTTAACAATTCAGTTAGGTTTGAGCTTTGCCTTTTTATTTTCGGCATTAGTAACCGCCTTAGTTTTTGCTTTAACCTTGTGGCAGATTCCTGATTCATTACCACATGAGCAGATTTCTTATGGCGAACAATTACAGGTGTTGCGTAAAGTTTCTTTATGGCTAGCGATTTTCTTTGTAATTGCACTGAATGGTTCTATTTATGGTGTATATAACTATTATGTATGGCGGTATATGTTTAGTCGTAGTGGCTACTATTATTTTTATAGGACAGCGCCTATATGAAGCTCGTTTAAGTTCGTAATTATTAAATATTTATATAGTCATTGTGTTTAAGGAGGATATATATGAAACTTAGTAAATCTTTTTTGAAAAAAGCAGTAATTGCAGCTGTAGTTGCCTCGGTATATGGTATGAGTGGTGGTCATAATTCTGCTTTGGCAGCTGAGGTAGAGTATGTGCCAATTGCGAGCAATGCAGCGCATGTGGCTAAAGCACAGCAACAAGTAAGGCCTACAACTGATGCACAAGATAAAATTAATTCACCGGTGAATCAACCAGAAGCATTAAAATTAGAAACAAAATGGGATAAAATTTTCCCAAAAAGTGACAAAGTAAATCATCGCAAAGTGACCTTTGTCAATCGTTATGGCATTACCTTAGCAGCCGACTTATATACGCCTAAAGCTGGAACTGGTAAAATGGCAGCCATTGCCGTTGCAGGGCCTTTTGGGGCTGTTAAAGAACAAACTTCTGGTTTATATGCACAAGCATTAGCTGAGCAGGGGTTTGTAACAATCGCTTTTGACCCATCCTATACGGGGGAAAGTGGAGGCACACCACGTAATATGGCATCTCTAGATATTAATACAGAAGACTTCAGTGCTGCCATTGACTTTTTAGGTACTTTAGACAATGTAGACCGTGATAATATTGGTCTTATGGGTATTTGTGGTTTTGGCGGTATGGCATTATCTGATGCGGCTATGGATAAACGCGTGAAAGCAGTGGCTACGTCTGTTCTTTATGATATGTCCCGCTCGATTGGGCAAGGCTTAAATGATTATTATACAGCGGATGATCGTGATAAAGTATTACAATACTTAGCGGATAAACGTTGGGAAATGGTTGATAGAGGTACTACGGCGCCTGGCTATCATGAGGTACCTATTATTGATGGACAGTTAATAACCTTAGAAGATGGTCATTTGTTACCAGAAGTAGCTTCTCCAGATATGGATCCAGTAGGTAAACAATTCTTTGATTTCTATCGCACTGGTCGAGGGTATCATCCACGTTCCATTAACTCTACAACGGCTTGGGTAGACATTATGCCGTATGGTTTCATGAATTTCAGTATGTCTGCGCATTTAGATGAAATCGCACCACGTCCTGTATTATTGGTGACTGGTGAAAATGCTCATTCTCGTTATATGTCCGAAGATGTAATGAAGGCATTAACTGGTGATAATAAAGAATTGCTTATTGTACCAGGTGCTACTCATGTAGATTTATATGATAAGACAGATGTAATTCCATTTAAAGAAATTACAGAATTCTTCCATAAAAACTTGAAGTAATTTATAAAATACTACTTGTAGGTATTTAAGTACTTATGAGTAGTATTTTTTTAGAAATTAGTGTGTTGCTACTAAATTAATAACTTTAATAGTAGGAGGACAGATAAGTAGCTATGAATAGAATAATTATTAAAATTATGGTCCTAGTGAGTATGATTGTAAGTGGTCTTGGCGGACAATCTTGGTCTGCTCCTATGTTTATACGGATTTAGGTGAAGCGGTTAATCCTATGGATTGGGAAGAATTGCTTGGTGATGGGAATGTTACGATTACATTCTCAAAGTAGTAAAAAAATGCCTTGACTTGAAGTTAACTCTAAATTATATAATACAATTAAATGGAGTATATTCGATATACTGAAAGTTAATTGTATTGAGTTAATCTAATTGTGGATCTAGGAAATATTTAGCCGTATATATTCCATTAGGTTAATAGTAGAGATAAAGAGAATGTTGGAGGGGCTATAACATGGAAGGACATAAAAAAAGACAACCGTGGTTCATTTGGCTGTCTGCTGTAATTGCGTTAGTTGTGGTGCTAGGCACCATTGTATCATCAACTGCTTGGGGCGCTCATATTATGCGACAAAGTCGCAGTTTGTATTATCAGTATATGCCACACGCTGGTGTTGAAGCTCGTTATGTGCGGCAATTAGTTACGCCTGATATGGCTCATTCACGAATTATTATGTGGGAAACAAGACAGCCTATAGAGGACCCCGTTGTATTATATAAGCTAGCCGGTGCTTCAGACAGTGAAATTCAGACGGTAGCAGCCACAAGGGTACGATTTGAGGAAGATGATACAATTCGTTATTTATATAGAGCAGAATTAACAGGCTTAGCAGCGAATAAAACGTATGAATACCAAGTTGGGCAAAATATAGTGACTAAAGATTGGCGCATATTAAAAACAGCTGCTAATGATACATTTACGGCCTTAGTTTTTCCTGATTCGCAGTCAGCTGATTATCGTGGGTGGCATGAATTGGTAAAAACGGCATATGCTAATAATCCAGAGGCGGGCTTATTCATTAATATGGGCGATTTAGTAGACAATGGTGAATCTGCTTCGCAGTGGGATGCTTGGTTTGATGCGGTAGAACCTATGATAAGCAATATTCCTTTTTCCGGTGTTATAGGAAATCATGAATATTATTCCTTAGATTGGCAAATGAAAGAGCCTACCGCCTATGATGCTTTTTTCAAGTTTAAAGCACCTACGGTAGGCTTAGAAAGTACAGCTGCTGGTGATTCATCACGGCGTGCTTTTTATTCCTATGATTATGGGGATGTTCATTTTGTTGTGTTGAATACACAGTTTCAAGAGATGAATGAAATGTATCGTGATGCGGTACAAGCAGAACAATTAGCTTGGTTAGAGCAAGATTTGGCAGATACAAAACAGCCATGGAAAGTCGTGCTTATGCATCGTGATGCATTTACTTACCCTCATACGAAGGCTCCTAATAGAACGGCCGGTATTAATGAAATGGGTTACATGTTTATGCCAACCTTTGAAAAGTACAATGTGGACTTAGTATTATCGGCTCACTATCACATGTATCGACGTCGTGGTCATGTAGAGAATTTTCAGCGCAGTGAAACAGGCCCTTATTATATTATTACTGGGGTAGCCGGTGATGTGAAATATGCAAATATTTGGCTTGATCATCCTTTAGATGAATATAAATCGCCATATTTAGAGGCCGATAATTATTTGGTATTGCGTAAGCAAGCGGATTCGCTTACGGTAGATGCTTATTTATCAGATGGTACACAGTTTGATACCATTACCCTCACTAAATAAGTTCGCTTAGGGTATCGGCTACATATTGTAAATCCGATTCTTTGTGAGCGGCCGTTACCGTTAGGCGCAAACGACTTTCGCCTTGTGGTACTGTTGGCGGACGAATAGCTGTTAAAATAATACCTCGTTCAAATAGTTCCTGAGATAATTTTAGGGCTGTTTCGGCAGAGCCAACGATGATAGGGAAAATAGGTGTTGGTTGATACTGTGCTGCTAGGCTGGTGGCTGTTGTTTTATGAGCCACAGTGATTCTTTTCTGTAATAGAGCTTGAGTCATATACTCTATGTTATGTTGTAGTCGCTGGTATATGGAAGCATCTTGCGATAATAGGGTGAGACTCTGCTGTGCGGCGCCAATAGCCGCTGGTACTAAGGCGGTGGAGAAAATAAAACTACGGCTCCGATTAATAAGCGTATTAATGATGAGCTCATTGGCACAGACAAAACCGCCTTCGCTGCCTAAGGCTTTGCTAAGTGTGCCGAGCTGAATGTCGACCTCTTGACTGCAATTAAAATGATGTGCGGTGCCTCGACCAGAGCCAATAACCCCGGTAGCGTGAGCGTCATCTACCATGAGCAAGGTTTCATAGCGTTTGGCAAGGGTCACTAAGTCTGGTAAAGGCGCTATGTCACCGTCCATGCTGAAAACGCCATCTGTCACAATTAGTCGTTTGCCAGTAGGCGGTAGTGATTTTAGTAGTGATTCAAGGTGATTACAGTCATTATGATTATATATATGTATATGAGCCCCACTGAGGCGACAACCGTCGATAATACTGGCGTGGTTTAAGGCATCGCTTAGAATATGATCCCCTTTAGACATTAAACCTGAAATAGTACCTACATTGGCCATATAGCCTGTGTTGAATATAAGTGCTTGCTCTGTACCTTTAAAATTAGCAAGTTGTGCCTCTAATTGAGAGAGTGCAGGATATGTTCCTGATGTAAGGCGCGCACCACCAGAGCCCGTACCATAATTGGTAAGGGCTTTTTTTGCATGGGCAAGCACTTCTGGATGATGAGTGAGACCTAAATAATTATTAGAGGCCATCATTAGATAAGTCTTGCCTTGGAGACGGACATGGGTACTATCAATGGGCTCATAGGCTGTGCAATGGCGTAATTGGTTAGTGCTAGTTAGTTGATTTAGTTGTGATTCATAAAATTCCTGCAGCGTAGATGAAAGCATAATACACCTCGTAATTATTAAAATTATAAAAAAATTAAAGGGCAGCAGGCGGTATTAAATCGTTAACACTATCAGAAGGGACCGTTACTAATACTGTTGTATTTTCTAGATAGCTTTGCAATTCACTTACTTGTGTCGTTGGTTTGACAAAAAATATTCGGCCGCCACGAATATCGCCTAATTCTTTAAGTGGACCTAAACGGTGATAGGAGTTGCCATAGCTTACATAACCAGTGGTGTAGTCGGGATCATCAGAAATGCAAAATTCCCCGACTACTTGGGGGGCACTGAGAACTTTGCTAGCTAGGACTAGGGCTTCCTGAAAATGGAGTCCTTCATGCCCTTGGGATTTAAAATAGTTACAAGCATTAGTTTCATCGGCAAAGGCCATGCGACTTACTCGTAGGCCACGATTACCTAAGATATCCATACGTTCGCCTGTAAGGGCGTTGCAGAGCATGGCGCCACGCATAGCTTCTGTCTGTGTTTTGAGTAAATGAAGCCCTTGTTGTAGCGCTTCAGCTGTAATTCCATGTTTCGTTAATAATTGGTTAGCTATAGCATAGGCGTCTATGACCGATTTAGCTTGCGTTGTTTTCACTGTAAGGGCGGGAATATATTGAATACTTTTAGTATCGATAGTGTCGATGGTGAGACGAATAAAATCAGCACGGCCTTTGCTGTGATGGAGCGCTCGGTGTACTAGTTCAGATGCTAATTGTTCTAATTCATTTTCCCTTACAATTCGTTCGGCCCCCGAAATATGATGCCCTCCTTTTTCGTGTGCCCCACCTTGGGCTGCTCGCATGCGAATGCTATAGTACATGAGTGGAACCTCCTACTGCAGCTGGAACGGCTCGCCGTACTTTACTAAGGACTTTTACTAAAAGGGGTGAACAAATAGCGGTAAAAATATAGCCTGGTATAGCCATGAGAATCATAGCATATGCTAATTTACCAAAAATAAGACCTAAGGTTAGACGTGCCATAATAGAGGCGATAGGGCCTGCGATGATTTGTGACCAAATCGTATTACGGCCTAAATACAGGACGGCACCGGCAATAAGACGGAATTGCATGGCAATAGCCACGTTGAGTAAGTTTTGGGTGCCTAATAATAAAGATAAAAGACTGGCTAAACAGCCTGCTATAATATATCGTTTGAAGCCAAAGACGGCACAGATTGCAACCGCTAATGGGGCAGATAGCTGAAAATCAACACCAGGGATGACATTTGGAAGCTTGATAGCTCCTGTAATGCCAATCATAGCAGCTAAAATGCCAATTTCACAGATGGAACGAATCGATATTTGTTTCATAATGGTTTTTCCCTTCATAGTCTCTTTGATACCTAATCCCTAATCTGCATTGTTAACCTTGTTGATTTTTATGGTTAACCTTTATTGGCTTTATTATACGTTACTGTTAAATACCTGTAAATTTCAATTTATTTAGTAGGAATTTTATGTATCTCAAATAGTCATGATAATTTACAAAAAGTAATATAACCTCTAGCCCTTTAATCTCTCTTGCGAATTTGGTATAATAAAACAGTAATAACTAACCTGCGTGGTCAGGTTGTTCACAGTCAAGGAGGACGATATTGTGGAATTAGTACAAAATTTAAAAGCAAAAGTAAAACCATTAGGTAAAAAAATTGTATTACCAGAATACGAAGACGCTCGTGTATTAGAAGCAACAGCATTGATTCTTAAAGAAGGCTTTGCTACACCAGTATTGGTTGGTAATCCTGATGATGTTAAAGCATTAGCACAAAAAGAAGGTTTCAACATTGATGGTGCTGAAATTATCAATCCTGAAACGTATGATCGTTTACCAGAAATGATTGATATTTTTGTTGAAAAACGTGCTAAAAAAGGCATGACTCCAGAAAAAGCAAAAGCAACTATGCTTGGGGACTGCTTATTCTTTGGTGCTATGTTAGTACATCTTGGTGTTGTTGACGGCATGGTAGCAGGTTCTGCTAGCCCAACAGCTAATGTATTACGTGCTGCTTTACAAGTAGTAGGAACTAAACCAGGTCTTAAAACTGTATCTAGTTCTATGTTTGTATTTACTGACAAAAAACAATATGGTGATGAAGGTATGCTCGTATTCTCTGATTGCGGCGTAATTCCTAACCCAACATCTGAACAATTAGCAGATATTGCTATGTCCTCTGTTGAAAAAGCTCGCAAAGTTGGTAACATGGCAAATCCTCGTGTTTCCTTCTTATCCTTCTCCACTAAGGGTTCTGCGTCCTCCCCAGAAGTTGACAAAGTTGTGGCCGCTGTTGAATTGTTAAAAGAACGCAATGTAGATTTTGACTTTGATGGAGAATTACAATTGGATGCATCCATTGAGCCTTCTGTTGCAGAACGTAAAGCGCCTGGTAGCAAAGTAGCAGGTAAAGCTAATATTCTTATCTTCCCTGATCTTCAGGCAGCTAACATTGGCTATAAATTAGTACAACGTTTTGCTGGTGCTACAGCACTTGGTCCATTGATTCAAGGTCTAGGTGCTCCAATTCATGACTTATCTCGTGGTTGCTTTGCTACTGATATTGTTGATGTAGTAGCTATTGCAGCAGCTGAAAGTGCTGAATAATTAATTTACTGTGTAGTCAACTAAGTGTTAGGCATTTTAATTGGCTATAGGTGAATACTAATTTCATATAATATATGAATATATTGACTCCGTTTTTGTCATAGTTTTACAAAACTCTGACAAGAACGGAGTTTTTGCTTTTTGTTTTGTGGTATAATATAAAGGGATAACTAATAATATTCTCAAAATAAGACTTCTTTTAAGTAAGAGAGGACAGCATATGAAATTATATTATTTAGAACACAGTGGATTTATGATTGACGCAGGTCGTCAATGTTATATATTTGATTATTGGAAAGATCAGGCCCAGCTTGTAAAAGCCGCACAGGCTGCTGGTAAAGAGCTGTGGTTCTTTGTAACTCATTGGCATGGGGATCACTATTCACCAGCTATTTTAGATTTTAACAGTGATACAACTCGATATATTGTGCATGAAGATGTGCCTCATCAAGATATGCCAGCTAGCCGTACAACCGTGATGGCTGTAGGTGATACTACCACAGTAAATAATTTGAAAATTACCATGTATGGCTCTACTGATGAAGGTGGTTCTTTCTTAATTGATACAGGGCGTAGTAAATTATTCCATGCGGGCGATTTAAATTGGTGGCATTGGTTAGGTGATACGCCGGAAAATATTGACTTTGCTCGTGATTTTGCGCGTAAAGAATTCCAACGCGTAGCTGGTATGCAGACCGATTTAATTTTATTCCCTATAGATGCTCGTTTAGAGGCTGCTCGTGAATGGGGGGCTATTGAGCTTCTTCATGTAGTGCCACAGCCAAAATTATTTGTGCCTATGCATGCTAATGGTCCAGTGTGGGAACCTTCTTTGTATTTTAAATCGTTATATGAGCACATGCCTCTTTGGATTCCCCAACAACCTGGTGATGAAGTAGACTTAGCTGTCTATGGGATTGAATAGGTTGAAAGGATTTTTGATATGAAACAACGAACAGCATGGCCGATAGCTACATTGCTATTAGTGGTCATGATGGTTATATTTCTAGGGGTGTATCCGTTTCGTGCAGATCCGTTGTTTGGCTTCTTAACCCATGTGAGTGGGGCTGCTATGATTGGTGGTTTAGCCGATTGGTATGCAGTGACTGCTTTGTTTGCAAAGCCTTTGGGGATTTCTTATAAAACAGCATTGATTCCTCGTAGTAAGGCACGCCTAGTAGAGACTGCTCGCTATATGATGGTAGAAGAATTATTGCGGGTACAGCCTGTGTATATGATTATAAAAAAAGAACAACTACCTAAACGAATTCTCATGTATTTTCTTAGTGAGGAAGGACGGCGCCAAATTAATCAATTTATTGAGGAAGTAGGCTCACAAATGGGGAGCCGTTTTGATGGCGCGCCTTTGCGGAAGGAAGTAACAAATGCTATAAAACAGGGTGTAGCTCATTGGGAAGTAGCGCCTTTATTGATTCGTTTTGGACATCTTATGATGCAGCGGGATACAGCGGCTGTTTTATGGCTATATGTGAATCGTATGGCGCAACGCTTACTCAGTTCGCAAGGTATTAGGCCGTATATTGTAGGCATTGTAGCTTCTATGATGAATCGGTATGCAGAAAACTCATTTTGGCGTGAACTAGCGTTAGCTCTTGGTAGTGATAGTTTTTCCCCAGAGCGAGTAGCTGAGTTAATTCAACAAAAAGGGGCCGAGTTTTTAGCCTCTCAAGAGTCTATTTATTCACCTATGGGGCAATATGTGTATAATAAAGTGCTGTGGGGCTTATCAGAACTAGAACGAAATGGACAGTGGCGACAAACGGTTGAAAATTTAAAAAATCGTTGGTTACAAGATGCCTTAGAAGATGTAGAATTAGCAGGTGACACAAAAACCTGGCAAGGTATTTTTAAACGCGCTCAAGAAGAAGCGGAAGCGTATGCACGTAGTCTATTACAAGATAAGGGTAAATTACAAAGTTTAGAGCGTCTTTTGTTGTATCAATTAGTGCCATTGCTTCGCAAGTTACGACCTTTTGTCGATACATCGGTAGTACGGGAATTAATGGCGTATTCGCCACAGCGCTTAGCCGATATTATTAAAGGCAAATTATATCATGATTTACAGATGATTCGTATTAATGGCTCCTTAGTAGGTGCTGTGCTGGGTGGGCTTTTTTATGTAGCCGCTCAGCTCGTACAAGGAGGTGTAAGTCTATGATTGGTGGTGTACCTTATCGTGTGTGGGCCAATCGCATTTTGATTATCTCCGCTATTTTGTATGGCATAGTATTTGTTGGCCAATTTTATATACATGCCACTTGGTATGAAGCATTGTATTGGTTAGTTCAATCTGCCCTTATTGGTAGTGTGGCTGACTGGTTTGCTGTGACGGCTTTATTCCGTAAGCCTTTGGGTTTTCCCTATCATACGGCACTGATTCCTCGGAATAAGGAGCGAATGATATCCGGTTTAGTTCATTTAATTGAAACTCGTTTGCTTACGTTAGAACAATGCCAGCGCGCGCTACAATCGGTTAAATTTTTGCCATATATTGATAGTTATATCCAAAGCGATAGAGGTCGTCAATATATCCGAAAAGCATTGCGCAGTTTATTGCATTTAGTTTGGCATAGTCGCAGTGAAAAGGAATGGGCTGCTTGGGGTGCTGAAAAATTACAGCATTTTTTACATCGTCAGTCTATTACGGGGCCGATGCAACAATTTTTGACCGATGTATGTCGTACAAATAAGCATGAAACAACGATTATTAAAGGGTTAGTATTGCTACAAGAAGCCTTAGATAAACCGCAGGTTCTTTTGTGGCTTACGCATACAATTGATCGTGAGATTCAAGCTCGTAAGGACAGTTTTATCTCTGCCATTGTAATTGGTGTTTCAGAAGCAACCGATATTATTAATGCTCGTGATATGGCGATGGCTATGTTGCGAGAATTATATATGGTTTTAGAACGGTGGAAACGACCAGGGAGCACTGAACGTTTAGTCTGGATGCAACAGTGGTTAGGTCCTTTGCAAGAATTGGCATATAATAGCTCGGTGAGTCAGACTATTGATGGTGTATGGCAACGGTGGATTGATGAGCAAGATTGGGCGGATATTTTAGAAACTTATATTTGTCCGTATATTCATAACGTAATTCATATGGCGGATAAAGAAGATACTTTTGAAGAAGAAACACCGGTGAAAGTATTAGAGCAGTCATTGCAAGATTTATGGCAAGTATATAGTCGCAATCCTGAAATTGAAGTAAAAATTGAAAACATGTGTCAGCATATGGCAGGCTATTTGTTAGTACGAGGTCATGCTTTGTTAGGTGTCATTGTGCGACAAGTACTGGGCGCTTTAAGTACGGATCGTTTTATTTACTTTATTGAGTCTAAAGTAGAAGATGATTTGAGTTGGATTCGGATTAATGGTGCGTTAGTTGGTGCAGTATGTGGCCTTGGTGCATGGAGTTTTTTACATTTCATTTATGAGCCTTTATTAGCTATGTGGGGGTTATAAAAGTTAGTAAGGCGAAAGGTGTAAATAAAAAGTTTATAGACACAAATAAAGTAAAGATATAAATAAAGAAGGGGCATTGGAAATGGAGGGTTTCCAATGCCCCTTCTCGTTTGAAGGAAAAAGTTATATACATCAAGTATGGTACTACTATGATGTGCCTATATAGTCTTGTGACTATGAAAGCAGCTTAGTTTGCTTGGCTTGGTTGGGCTGCAGTACGTTCTAATTGTAAATCTTCAAGCATTTGTAAATCTTGAAGCGGAGAACGTCCATCGGTTGTTAAATAACCACCAACCATAATGCCATTAAGACCACCGGTTAAAGCGAGAGCTTGTAAATCGCGTAAGTTAACTTCACGACCACCAGCTGTACGAATTTGAGCGGATGGTAATACGAAACGGAACATAGCAAAGGTACGCAAAATTTCAAGTGGTGCTAATGGTTTGTTATGTTCGAAAGGTGTACCTTTAATTGGATTTAAAATGTTAAGAGGCACAGAGTCAATGCCTAAACGTTTTAATTCATAGGCCATTTCTACGCGTTGTTCTAAGGTTTCGTTTAAGCCAATAATACCACCAGAGCAGACCCGAATACCTGCTTTTTTAGCATTTTCAATAGTGAACATTTTATCTTCAAAATTGTGAGTGCTACAAATGTTAGGGAAGTTACTTGGTGCTGTTTCAATATTAGAATGATAGCGGGTTACGCCAATTTCTTTTAATTGAAGGGCTTGTTCATAGGTAAGAAGGCCTAAGGAACAGCAAATTTCAAGACCTGTTTCTTTATGAATGCGACGAAGGGCACTGAGAATTTGGTCAAATTCTTTTGGATTATTAGTGTTACGACCACTTGTTACAATGGAAAAACGGATAGCACCGGCTTCTTTTGCTTTTTTAGCGTGGTTAACAATATCTTCTTCGTCCATAAATGGATATACAGTTACACCTGTTTCATGGTGAGCTGATTGAGCACAGAATTTACAATTTTCTGGGCATTTACCAGAGCGGGCATTTACAATAGCGCATAAGTCCACTTCATTACCATTAAATTTTTGACGAATTTTATCAGCCATAGCTAAGAGTATCATCGTATCTTCGTCTGATACATTAATTAGCTGTTCTGCTTCTTTTGGAGTAATTTCACCACCATCTAAAATGCGTTGGGCGTACGCAATAATTTCTTCGTAACCAATCTTGTTTGTTGTTGTCATGAACCTACACCTCTGTATTCTAAAGTTTATCCCGCTCTACCTCTGAGCTTCGACTGTGAGTCGTTGCCTTTATTATACGTAGCTTACAAAAGATAGTCAACCATGAATTTTAATTTAGGTTAACAATAACTTTCGATGTATATAAGGGTTAACAATGACTGATGATATACGGTTTGGCTAATAAGGCCTGTTGATATATGATAGACTTAACAGCAACTATTAAAATATGTTTAGGTTAACAATAGTGGCGCAGATAGATATATCTTGGGAGAGATAATACCAGTTTGTAAAAAAATAACAAAAAATGATTAGGACAGATTACGAATTTAAAAGGCCTGTGATAAAATAGAAAGTAATATAGTTTGACCCTAAGTTACAAGTATTTGATGGATATATGTAAATGCATGAAGAGAGGAGGCGAGGACTATGTTAGTGTTGGAACGAAATAGTGCTACGCCTTTATATGAACAAATCTATCAATATATAAAACAGCGTATTGAAGGAAGGCAGTATGAGGCAGGTTCTCGTTTGCCCTCAGTTCGATCTTTAGCTGGTGAAGTGGGAGTAAGTAAAATTACGGTGGAGCAAGCTTATTTACAATTAGCTGCAGAAGGTTATATAAAGGCTCATGATCGGTCGCCCTATGAAGTATTACCATTGCCTATGGGCGGAGAGAATATAGTCAGTGATTCTGAAAAGGATTGGTTACGAAAGTCATTTAGCGATATAAAGGAAGGGAGAGCAGGCGCATTTCTGCCTCATTATCGAATAGGTGCGAGGCCGCAGCAACAAAGTATTAAGGCTAGCGGTTTTAAGGATATAGAGACATCTTTAATACAATACAATTTTGCTACTGGTGCTATGGACCCAGAAGGATTTGATTATACTCGTTGGAAGCGTTATATTGGTTATGTATTACGAGAACCAGAACGTCTTTTGGCGTATGGTGATCCTCAAGGTGAATGGGAGTTGCGCGTACAATTGGCACAGTATTTGAATACAGCTAGGGCGGTGCGAACAACAGCGGAACAAATTATTATCGGTAGTGGCACGCAGCCTATGGTTATGATGATAGCCGCCCTTTTGAAACGCGCTCATATTACTACTGTTGCAATTGATAGTAGTGTTTTAATAGGCGTAACTCACATTTTTCAAGATTATGGATTTACTGTAGTTACCATTGATCAACATAGTGAAACTCTTATAGAGGATTTAATAGCTATGAAGGTACAGGCTTTGTATTGCACTCCGTCTCATGGTGATCGTCAAGGCAGAGTCATGAGTGCGGGGCGACGTAAAGAAGTTTTACAGTGGTCTAAAGCTGTGGGTAGTTACTTAATTGAAGATGATTATGATAGTGAACTTCGATATTATGGTCGCCCTATATCCTCGTTACAGGGGCTAGCTCCCGAGGAACGCGTTATTTATCTCGGCACACCTTCCAAGGTATTGCCGCCGTCCATTCGTATTAGTTATATGGTATTGCCACCATCGCTATGGCAGGATTTTTTAACATATCGCAGGTCCTATCGACAAAGTGCTAGCGTTATGGAACAATTAGTATGGGCTCGCTATATGGGGGCTGGCGAATGGTCTAAGCAAATTCGAAGATTGCGTAAACACTATGCGGATAAAAGTAAACATTTAGTCGGTTTGTTGCAAGTGGCTTTTGGTAATCGTGCTAAAGCGTATTTGCCAGAAGGTGGGGTATATATTGGTTTAACTGTATATACTCTATTAAGTGGGGCAGACTTATTGGCTAAAGCCCACAAGTCTGGTTGTGATGTGCGTATTGAAACGGATACGATGATTGATGGCGAAGTTCATTGTTTATTATCATTTAGTGCTATTCCTACCGCTAAGTTACAGGAGGCAGTAGCACAGTTGGCAAATGCATGGAAAGGAGTTTGAAATGATACCATTTCGTTTTATACAATGTGGAGATCTTCATTTAGGGACTCCTTTTAAATATTTAAAATCCCTTGGCAAACAAGTCGACGAAGCTGTGAATAGAGCGACCTATCGTTCCTTTTCAGAGATTGTAGACTTAGCTATAGAACAGCAGGTACAGGCTGTGTTAATTACTGGTGACATATACGATAGTGATACGCACAATTTAGAGGCGCAAGTTCGCTTTGCTTATGAGTGTGAGCGGCTAAGTCGTGAACAGATACCTGTTTTTTTAGTGCAAGGCAATCATGATCCAGCGGAAAGTTGGACTACTAAGATACGCTTGCCAGAGCTAGTTCATGTTTTTTCGTCACTACAAAGTGAGCGCAAGCCTTTAGTGGTAAAAGGAAAAGTAGTAGCGTATATATATGGTATCAGTTGTAGTTCGCAAAATAGGGCAGATGATGTAGCTCAATTCTTAAAACCTTGGGCGGAAGATCCTTTTTCAATCGGGATTTTTCATGGCACAGTAGGTGCTATGCCTGACCATGAAGTCGTGGGGCCTACAACCCTTACGCAACTTACTAGCTCGCCTATGCATTATTGGGCTATTGGCCATATTCATAAACGCCAAGTTCTGCATGAGGCGCCTTATGTTGTATATGCTGGTAATACGCAAGGTTTACATAAGAAGGAAGTGGGCCCTAAAGGCTGTTATTTGGTGGATGTCAGTGCGACAGGCCATGTGACCATGCAATTTCAGGAAACAGCACCGATTCGCTTTGAACAGGTGACGATAGATATTGGTAGTCTCACTGACAATGCAGATATGTTAGAAATGATTCGCCATAAGAAAGAGCTATTAAGAAAGTTAAAGAAACAAATTTTGTTAGAAATTATTTTGACGGGTACAGGTCCTGTGCATGAATTGTGTAATCAGCTTGAGGCTCGGCAAGTATGGCTACAGATGGCACAGGAAGAAGAGAAAAATAAGTATAACTTTGTGATGCCTTACGCCATTGTTGATAAGACGGTGGGCGAAACTGATTGGGCTGCACGACGCCAGATGGAAGATATGGTAGGCGACTATTTACGCAGTTTCGATACCTTAGGTTCTTTGCCTAAAGAGGAGCAAATCGGGCGCATTCGTGAACTTATTAATGAACGACCAGAGAGTAAACGCTTAGGAATATATAATAATTTATTAACGGATGAAGTTTTAGAAGAAGCATTGCGACGAGCAGAAGTAGCAGGAGCTCGTTGTCTCATGGGAGATACGGATGAGGATTAAGGAGATATATATTAAAGAGTTTGGCCCTTATCGGGAGTGGTCTTTTACACCGGCCACATCGGGGGTTCAGGTCATTTATGGACCTAATGAAAGTGGCAAAACCTCCTTGCTAGAAGCGTTGCGTTTTTTACTATTCGGTAAAAAAAGTAAGACTTATGGGTATGGTTCAGGACATCTTATTGTAGAACGTGAAGGGGTGTTATACCATATTGGGCGAGATGGGAAAAAATTAAATTTTTATCCCCTTGGAAAAGGTCCTATTAATGAAGAACCAGCATCACTGTGGTGGCATGGTTTAGACAAAAAGACCTATGATCGTATTTTTGCTATTACTGTAGATGAACTGCAAGGTGCTGATGTGCTAGCCGAGGTTGAAGTACGAGCTCGTTTCTTTGGTGGTGAAGGGGGCGAACGTTTAAGCACGGCGGTAAAAGATATTGAAAAAGCCTCGTCCGATTTGTTGGTTGCGTCAGCTAATGGTAAACGAAAAATTAATGTCCTCATGGAGCGTTTAAAACAAGTTCGTGAGACTATGGCTAATTTAGGTAAGCATGAAGAGGCTTACACGGCCTACCAGCAAGAATTAGATGGTATGGTGACTACAGAAAAAGAATTGGCAGAACGGCTTAAAGAATGGCAAGATTATGGCAAAGAAGTTGATTTGGTATTGCGTGCTTGGGATGTATATAAACGAGCCGAACATGCCAAAGAACAGATGAATACCTATGCCGTAACAGAATTGTTAGAAAAAGATGCTTTTTACGAAATAGACGAAAAAATTACGCAATGTCGTAATAATATGCAATTATGGAGTGGCAAAGAAGCTGGTTTAGTACCGGATAATTTTGCCCCTGATTCTTTAATTGGTGTATATAGTCAAGAAATTGAAAGCTTGTTTCAAGAGTTAGGCAAATGGACGCAATTACAAAAAGAATGTGAACAAGGTCGAGCTTACTTGAAACGCGTGAAAGAACAGCTAGATTTGTCACGGACGTTGCATAATGCTTGGCGCCCTGAGGCCGAAATGCCTGCTGAGGTTAATTGGGCCGAAGGGGAAGCCTTAGCGCGTCAATTGCGGAGTGCGCAGGATAATTACTTACATTGGCAAAAACGTAAGCCAGTGGAGCCTGTAGAATTAGTAAACTCTAAGGTAAAGGATGAAGAACATACGCTACAGACATTAGAGTCTAACGTGAAGTTGATACAGGATGCATACACTTCTTATGAGACTGCTGTGTCCGAACAAGAAGCCTTGGCTGAAGGCGCTGCTAAACCGTATTATCGATATGGTGCAATCAGTTTATTAGTATTGGCTGTGTTAGCTCTTGTATTATTGCCTGATATGGGTGTATGGTTAGCTATTGTTTTGGCCGTTGGAGGTGGCGCGCTCTTTGCATATGATTGGCAAACCAAGCGAAAACAACAAGGCCTTTATGAGGCTGCTTTGCATCAAAGCGAGCGACAGAAGCAGGCCTTAGAAAAGTTAGCCATAGAAGCGGGCGTAACTACACCTCAATCGGCTGCTGATATGACTGAACTTGTAGCTTTGGTAACAGAAAAACGGTCTGCTTTTAGTAATCAAAATTTAGCCTTAGCTAAAATCCATAGTTACGAACAAGTCTATAGTCAATGGCTAGCAGAAGGAAAGGAACTTGAAGCGGCTGGTAATAAAGCTATGGAAGCTTGGCAACGGTGGTTACCCGCAGGGGCTAGTCGCGTGCTTACGGACAATCAATTTTTTGCTCTTAAGCAAGAATATGACACTTATATGGACGATTTAAATCAGTATAAAGAGTATGAAAAGCGATTGCAAGAACATGAGGAATCCTTGCATGAAATTGAGAGTCGCTGTGCTGCTTTGTGGAATAAGTTAGAAGTGGATATTCCTGTGACGCCAATTGAGTTACGGCGGGTATATAATTTGTTAAAATCGCATCGACAAAATCAGGTACGATGGGAACAAAAAGAATCGCAACGACGTAATTATCACGAAGAATATGAACAGTGGAGTCGTCAGGAAAAAGCGCTGCTTTTAGAACAGGCAGAATTACTGCAGAAGAATGGGATTGCGACAGCTGGAGAATATCGCCAACGCTTATTGTTGCAAGATCAATATGTACAATGGCAAAAAGTGTATGAACAGAGCCGTGATCAATTAGCGCTTTTTGCGTCTAAAAAGGATAGTCATGAAGCTTTATATCGGCGCTTGAAATCAGGGAATAAAGAGAAATGGCAATCTGAAGCAGAGCGCAGTCATTCGGAGGTACAAGCTTTAGAGAAACGCTTGGCCGCTTTATATGAAAAACGAGGCCAAGTACAGGAGGCTATGCGTACTTTGTCGCAAGATAAAGCAATGTCCCTAGCTTTACAAGAAGAACAGCAATTAGAAGGGGAATTACAGGAGGCGTTAACTGCTTGGGCTACGCAAGTGTTGGTTAGTCATTTTATGGAATTGGCACAGGCTGATTATGAAAAAGACCGTCAACCGGAGGCTATGGCTACGGCATCTAATTATTTGTCTATGATGACGGATGGTAAATATACACTACAATTAGGGGATACAGCCTCTTCGTTACAAGCCGTATTAGCGTCTGGTGAAGTAGTGCCTACTGAGCATTGGAGTAGTGGTTTAGGCGATCAAGTATACTTAGCGTTACGACTTAGTTTGGCTAAAGTATTTGGGGAACGTGTAGAATCATTGCCGATTATTTTGGATGATATATTGTTGCGCTTTGATGAAGGTCGTCAAGAGGCTGCATTAAAAGTATTAGCTCATATTGGTGAGGTGGATCAGATTTTAATCTTTACTTGCCAGCAAGGAACGGCTGAACGAAGTGCCCAATTAGATGGTATGAGTGTATATGACCTAAGTGCTCAAGAGGCGCTGTAGTAGTATATAATTGAAATACTTAAGGGCGCTCTAGTTCTTGATGAATATCTTTGGCGCATAGATTTATTGATGTATTTTTATACATCGATATAACATAAAAATATAAATTGGTAACTTAATTTTGAGGATTGTTGTAGTGAATTTAGGACTTCTTACCTAGGTAAGAAGTCCTTTTTGTATTTGTTAGTACCTTGTATACATGAGTTTATTGCACCTTATATATCTGTATTTTCTATATGCAATTTTTGAGAATGGGGTTTATAATATAAACAATCTATTTTCTATAGAATTTAAAGAGATGGAAATTTTGTAGGGTATATGCAACTAAGGTATAGATGTTTATCCTATGAAATTGAGCCAACATTAGGTTAGGTAAAGAGAGAGTAGTAGCTTGGAAGGAGCCGGGGTTTATGGGACAATCACAGGTAGTAGGGAAAACGCAAATTGAAATTCAGCAGCAGGAGCAGTCACAGTGGCAAGCAAAGGGGCTATATCATTCAGCCTATGAAAAAGATGCTTGTGGTATGGGGTTTGTAGTTGATATTAAAGGTCGAAAATCTCACGATATTATTGATGATGGCTTGCGCATTTTAGAGCGGCTAGAACATAGAGGGGCTCGTGGTGCCGATGCTTCATCGGGTGATGGGGCAGGTATTATAGTACAAATTCCACATAATTTTTTTCAACGAGAATGTGAAGTATTAGGCTTTTCATTGCCCCCTGTAGGAAGCTATGGGGTAGGTATGATTTTTGCACATCCCTATGAAACATTGCGGAATAAGCAGAAGGCTATTTTAGAAGAGATTGTAAAAACAGAAGGGCAAGTTGTCTTGGGGTGGCGTGAAGTACCAGTAGATTCGCATGCCGTAGGTGCTGAAGCAGCGGCTATTCGCCCTTGGTTCATTCAAATATTTATAGGTAAAGGCGATAATATAATGAATGATGAAGAATTTGAACGCATTTTATATGTCATTCGTAAAGAAGCTGAAAAAAAGATTATTCCTTTAAGTAAAGCGGAAAGTGGCGATTTTTATATTGCTTCTTTATCGGCTAAGACCATTGTTTATAAAGGAATGCTCACGCCAAAACAATTGCGTGACTTTTATTTAGATTTAGCTGATTTAGATTTTACATCAGCGTTAGCTATGGTGCATTCTCGTTTTAGCACGAATACATTTCCAAGTTGGGCACGAGCGCATCCTAATCGTTTTATTGTGCACAATGGTGAAATTAATACGATTAGAGGCAATATTAATTGGATTAATGCTCGTGAAGGCAAGGCTAATTCAGAATATTTTCCACAAATCAAGAAGGTATTTCCTGTAGTGGATGATACTGGCTCAGACTCAGCTATGTTTGATAATACGCTGGAATTTCTTTATATGACAGGTCGTAGTTTACCTCATGCCATGATGATGATGATTCCTGAACCTTGGGAAAAGAATCCCCTTATGAGTCAAGAAAAGCGCGATTTCTATGAATTTAATAGTTTTATGATGGAGCCTTGGGATGGCCCAGCTGCGATGGGTTTTACAGATGGGGTTGTAGTAGGTGGTGTATTGGACCGCAATGGGTTACGTCCGTCGCGATACTATATTACTAGTGATGATCGTCTTATTATGGCTTCTGAAGTTGGGGTGGTGAATGAGTCGGCTGAGAATATTCGCTACAAAGGTCGTTTAGAGCCAGGTAAAATGTTACTTGTTGATACAAAAGAACAACGTATTGTGTCAGATGAAGAAATCAAGCATCGCATTGCTACTGAGCAGCCTTATGGAGAATGGGTGAAAGAACATATTATTCACTTAGAAGATATTGCACCTGCTAATGAAGAAGATTTGCCAGTAGTTACTAATTTACAAGAGCAACAACAAGTATTTGGATATACGCAAGAAGATTTAGTGCGTATGCTTCAACCTATGGCAAAAGATGGAAAAGATCCTGTAGGGGCGATGGGGGCTGATGCACCTTTGGCAATTTTGTCAGACAAGCCACAGCTACTTTACAGTTACTTTAAGCAATTATTTGCACAGGTTACCAATCCACCGATTGATGCTATTCGTGAGGAAATGGTAACGTCTACAGGGGTTATGTTTGGCAATAGTGGCAATATGATGGACCCGCATAAAAGTGGAACTTACTGTGTATCCTTAGATCGCCCTATTTTAACAAATAAGGAATTTGCAGCTATTAAACAGTTAGATTGCCGCCGCATGAAAAGTACAACTTTGTCTATCTTGTTTAATCCGGCAGAAGGAAGTCAAGGTATGCGCCAAGCCTTGGACGAATTATGTTCTAAAGCTGAAGAGGCGGCTCGTTCAGATCATAATGTTCTTATTCTGTCAGATCGCGGTGTAGATGCGACTCATGCGCCAATTCCAGCGTTGTTAGCTGTAGCAGCGGTGCACAATCATTTAATTAAGAAGGTATTGCGTACGGACATTGGACTTGTTTTAGAATCAGGGGAACCGCGTGAAGTCCATCATTTTTGTACATTGATTGGCTATGGTGTGACTGCAATTAATCCATATATTGCTTTTGAAACAATTACGTCCTTACAAAAAGAAGGGCGTTTAGGCCAAATAACAGCAGAAGCAGCAGAACAGAATTATATTAAGGCGGCGGTAAGTGGTATTTTAAAAGTTATGTCAAAAATGGGGATTTCGACCGTGCGCAGTTATCATGGGGCACAAATTTTTGAAGCCATTGGTCTTAATAGTGATTTTATTGATAAATATTTTGTAAATACGCCAACTCGTATTGGCGGTATTGGTACAGAAGGTGTGGCTCGTGAAGCTTTGGCACGGCACGAACGCGCTTTTGAAGCTAAGGCAACAACGCTTGAAGCTGGTGGTTTTTATGGTCCTATGAAAGATGGAGAACCTCATTTATATAATCCTAAGACTATTGATTTATTACAGCGTGCTTGTATGGACAATAATTATGAGCTGTATAAAGAATATGCAGAGGGTATTCGCCATGATTATCATGTTACATTGCGTAGTTTACTAGATTTTAATTATCCCGTAGGTGGCGGTATTGCGATTGAAGAAGTAGAGCCTGTTGAGTCGATTGTGAAACGCTTTAAAGGTGGGGCTATGAGTTATGGTGCCATTAGTAAGGAGGCTCATGAAACAATTGCTATTGCTATGAATCGCTTAGGTACAATGAGTAATTCTGGCGAAGGCGGCGAAGATGCAAGTCGCTATACTTTGTTGCCGAATGGGGATAACTTATGTAGTGAAATTAAGCAAATTGCTTCAGGGCGTTTTGGTGTTACCTCTGAATATTTAGTACATGCTAAAGAGTTACAAATAAAATGCGCCCAAGGGGCTAAGCCTGGCGAAGGTGGACAATTGCCAGGTAAGAAAGTATATCCTCCTATTGGGAAAGCCCGTCATTCTACACCGGGCGTGGAATTAGTATCGCCACCACCTCATCATGATATTTATTCGATTGAAGATTTAGCAGAATTGATTTTTGATTTGAAAAATGCAAATCGTCAGGCTCGTATTAGTGTGAAATTAGCCGCTGAAGCTGGTGTTGGTACGATTGCCGCTGGGGTAGCCAAAGCCAAGGCTGATAATATCTTGATTTGTGGCTATGATGGTGGTACTGGCGCGGCTGGTCGCACTGGTATGCGTCATACAGGGGCTCCTTGGGAATTAGGTTTAGCTGAAACGCATCAAACTTTATTGTTAAACCGTTTGCGCGATCGCATTGTGCTTGAAGTGGATAGTAAACTTATGACAGGTTTTGATGTGGCTGTAGCTGCCTTGTTGGGGGCAGAAATGTTTGGTTTTGGTACCTTACCATTAATTGCTGTGGGCTGTAAAATGGCGCGTGTATGCAATTTAAATACATGCCCGTATGGTGTAGCCACTCAAGATGAAAATTTGCGTAAGAATTTTAAAGGAAAGCCAGAATATGTAGAAAATCTTATGCTATTTTTAGCTCGTGAACTCCGTGAAATTATGGCTCGTTTAGGAATTCGTACAGTTCAGGATATGGTAGGTCGTGTTGATTTATTACGTCAAAAGGTAGTAGAGGATAATTACAAATTATCTCGTGTCGATTTAAAACGTATTTTATTTAGGCCATATACGGATATTTCTGTAGGTCACTATCATCAACATGAACAAGACCATGAATTAGCCAAAACGCTAGATGAAGGTAAATTATTGCGCATGTGTCGCCCTGCCATTGAAGAACAAAAACCAATCCGCGCTAAATTAGCTATTAATAATACGCATCGTGTTGTAGGCACTATTGTAGGTAGTGAAATTACAAAACGCTATGGGGCCAATGGATTAGCGCCTAATACGATTAAACTTAATTTTGTCGGTAGTGCCGGTCAAAGTTTTGGTGCATTTATTCCTAAGGGGATGACTATGGAATTGGAAGGCGATGCGAATGACTATTTAGGTAAAGGTTTATCTGGTGGTGTGATTACTGTATATCCGCCAAGGGGTGCTTTGTTTGAAGCGGATCAAAATGTCATTATTGGTAATGTAGCTTTTTATGGTGCTACGGCGGGTGAGGCTTATATTAGTGGTTGCGCTGGAGAACGTTTTGCAGTGCGTAATAGTGGCATTACCGCTGTTGTAGAGGGCGTAGGTGACCATGGCTGCGAATATATGACTGGTGGTGAAATTCTTGTGCTTGGCAAAACTGGTCGTAATTTTGGGGCTGGTATGTCTGGTGGTTATGCGTATATTCTAGATTTTGATGTGCGAAAATGCAATATGAGTTTAGTCGAAGCAAGACCTGCTGGAGGGGATGATTTAGAACGAATTAAATCGTTGGTAGAGGCCCATGTTTTACATACTAACAGTCGTAAAGGTCGACATATCTTAGATAATTGGCAGAACTTTGCTCAGCGTTTTACCAAAATTGTACCTACTGCTTATGAAGCTATGAAACAAGCGATTGCTTTGTATGAAGCAAAGGGGATGAGTGAAGCGGAAGCACAATTGCAAGCCTTCAAAGATACACACCATATAAAATAAACGAATTGTGAAGTTTTTAAAATAGGTTCAAAATTTGTAATGGTATGACGATTATATATGAGTCCGAATGTTGCAAGAGGAATAGAAAAACTCTTGCAATCGGGCTCATTTTGCGTTAATCGCTGTTTTTCGTAGTTAAAATATTTCGAATTTTTTGGAAATAGTATATAATAAAATAGCAATAAGAGAAGTGATAAATTAAGTGTGTAGGTCAACTTTGCAGAGTGCGGGAGTCTACATTTAAGTAGTTAAGTAGTAATTAATAGTTAGCTTATTCTAAATTAATAGTACGTTATGTAGGTATAAGGAATAGGGTATAAATTAAAAGACTGTTTACGTAAGGGGAACGGCAAAGGAGTATACCGTGAAGGCAAAGTATACAATAGGAATAATTGCTTTGGGATTGGCATTTATTTTAAGTGGTTGTAGTCATAATAGTGAGCCTAGTGCAACGGCCAAAATGATAACACCTAATACGACGGTGGCTACTGAGGCGAAGCCTGTAGAATCTATTCAAGAAGCTACGTATTTATTACAGCAAAATGAATACACTAAGGCTATTGCTAAAGCGGATGAGATTTTAGCGACCTATCCTAACTCAGATGAGGCCTATTCCATTAAAGGCATGGCTATGGGATTGAATGGCGAGGCCGTGACGGGGCTAGAATTTACTAAAAAAGCCTATGAAATTAATCCAAATAATGTAAGCAATTATTATAATATGGCCATGTTATATAAGTTAGATGGAAAGTTAGAAGAAGCAAAAGAGTGGTTTGAAAAGGTATTGGCAAAAGACCCTCATAATACTTGGTCTGCTTATGGCATTGCTACGATTTATGCTGATCAAGGAAAGGACGCAGAGGCTTTAGATTGGTTACGTAAAGCGGTTTCCTTAGATAGCGTGGTGAAAGAGGTAGCGCGTACGCAAGACCATTTTGTGCGGTTTCATGGTAACCAAACCTTTGAAGCCATTGTTAAGTAGATAAATTTATGGAGTTTTATAGAGTGGAGGCGCAGGCATGACAAAACAGCAGCAACGAAGTATTCGTTGGTCTATTATTCCTGTAATTATGCTAATGATGATGCTTCTAAGTGGTTGCTTTGGACCAACTAAAGTTACGACTGCAGAAGTTGATACAAAAGAAATGCCCGTTAAGATTAGTAATGATGCTAATATTACGGCTTTGAATAAAGTAACAATTGAACCTACTGTGTCAGGGCAAGTAAGCACTATGGCCGTAAAAGTAGGCGATGAAGTGAAACAAGGACAAGTGGTGGCTATGTTAGACACGAGTAACTTGCAAACACAGTTGAACCAATTAATTCAGGAACTAGGAGAACGACAAAGTGGTGCAGGTATACAAGCTGTGCCGCAAGAAACGACGGTTGTGCCAGGCGCTGTTTCGGCTGCTGATGTAAATCGTGCTCACGAAATGATGATGAATGGTATTATTACTGAAAAAGAATACCAGACAATTGTGCAGCGTTCGCAAGCGACTGTAGTAACTAGTGGGGGCGGCTATGTGGCAACTGGTGATGGCTTAGAAGTAGCCGGCATCCAAGCGGCTATTGCTCAATTACAAACGCAGATTGCGCAATCTCAAATTATTTCACCTATGAATGGTCGTGTGGCGGCTATTTATAATGAAGATCGAAAAGTAGCGATTGAAGGTCGTCCTTTTATGTTAATTCAGCAAAGTTCACCTGTAGTGGCTTCGTTGAGCATTCCTCAGAGCTTTGCTTTGAAATTAGCGGATCCAGCTATTAAAAGTACTTTAAAAGTATATTTAAAGGTGGATGATAAAGAAATTCCTGGTGAATTAACCTATGTAGATACAAATGCGCCAGCAGGAACACCGAGTGTGTTAGTAAAAGCTACGTTTGCTAATACGGATGATGTGATTAAACCAGGCGAATTCTATACATTGGTGATTGAATCTGCTGCGACGGCACCAGTTTTAGCTGTACCTAAGGAAGCAGTTCATGAAAATAAAGATGGCAAGTTTGTATATGTAGTAACGGCTAATAATACGGTAGATGTGCGTGTTGTTGAAACGAGTGCAACTGTTGATGAGTATACAGCGATTGTTATGGGCTTGAGTAAAGGGGAACGTATTATTACCTCAAAAGGTGAATTTGAATTAGGTGAACAAGTTACCTATTAAACTATTAGAGCTTAAGACGTAGTTAAGAAGTGGCGCTTAAGGCGTAGTTAAGAAGAAATTGAGCTGTGCTTAAATTGAACTGCACTTAATATAGAATTTAAGTAGCGATTGAATAGAATTTATGAAGTGACTGAATAGTCATCAAAAATAATTGAATGGTAATTATGTAGAGCTGTTGAGCAGTTAGTATAGTAGACTGATGCTCAGCAGCTTTTTATTTTTGCTGTGGTATATTTTGAAAAATTGAAAAAAGGGCTTGACGTTTATGGACTACTTTGGTAAGATAGTCAAGTCGTCACTTGAGGGTACTAATTATGAGGTATCCAGAGGGTGAAGGCAAAGACACTTTCACTGCAATAGGATGCAATTAAATTCTGAGTGCATTGAATTGTGTTGCCAGTTGTAACTGATTTATTTCAAGTTCGTCAAAATCTTGTAAAAAAGTTATTGACAGAATGTATCGATGGTGTTACAATATAAAAACCGTCAGCGATGACGGTGAAGAAAATGCAAACGAAATATGCAGAGGTTGCAAGTTTTGTTTGGTAGCAGATCTTTGAAAACTGAACAATGTAAGGTAATCATTTCTAACGAAATGAACATAGCCAGAGTGCGGGTTTCAACGACGTTGAAACTAACCAAATAAATTCTAAGTTAGATAACTTCGGTTAAGCTAACAACAACGAAAACGAGCTAGCAAATAGCTCCAAGATATCTTGGAGAGTTTGATCCTGGCTCAGGACGAACGCTGGCGGCGTGCTTAACAC